>Ga0315277_10003003_pt1 | contig 23149 bp, 21 predicted proteins | sample YL17G05_15_MG_FD_203695 | JGI IMG/M metagenome (GOLD analysis project Ga0315277, IMG submission 203695) | Sediment microbial communities from Yellowstone Lake, YNP, Wyoming, USA - YL17G05_15 | ecosystem: Environmental > Aquatic > Freshwater > Lake > Sediment | place: USA: Wyoming | collected...
CTCAGCAGCCAAGAAAGTATGGAGAGTAAAAGGAATATTAATTGTTGGTATGATCTGGATTTTCCTATCACTTGGGACTCTGTTAGGATGGTACTATACACCACCATCCGATCCTAGTAAAGATATCCCCCTGTGGATTTTTCTGATTGGAACGAGTACCCTTCTCGCCATCTTCATCGTCTATATCATCTGGATTTCAATGTATTTTTCTCGATACCAATATGCGCTTGGAGATGAAGGGATACTTATTCATCGGGGGGTATGGTGGAAATACAGGAGAACAATACCGTACGCCAGAATACAACATATTAGTGTTGACCAAGGTCCCATTGAACAGATGTTTCATCTCTATAGAGTAAATTCTTATACTGCAGGAACTGGTTCTATGGGGGGTGCAAGTGCTGGAAGTGGGGTAACTGGACCAGAGGGTCAGATACTTGGTGTAAGAAACCCAGAACCATTGAAAGAGCAAATAATGAACCGGGTGATGCAATCACGGCTAGGAGATGGTGTCAACGATATCGGCAGTGATGGAACATCCAAGGAAATCTTAGAGGAGTTACGTGCGATACGAAAGGAGCTTAAAAAGAAATAAAAGCGAATATTTTATTCATAGTTTCTTCCCCCATAATATGCTAATGCGTATCATATATTTATTTTTTTTGTAGAATCAATAACAAATCAGAAACAGAGGAATTGACACGGTTTTAAGACTTAATGTTTTAGTGCATCAAGAACAAGACGTTTGCCTAACAACGCGTCATTATAATCTGGTGTTAGCTCTATTGCTTTATCAAAGGCTTTGTCTGCGTCTCCATACTGTCGAAGATTGAAAAGCGCATGACCTTTGCCATACCAAGCCTTAGTATAATCTGGTTTTAGATCAATTGCTTTATCATAAGCATTGAGTGCTTCTTCATGCCGACCGAGAACGTCAAGTGCAACAGCTTTGTTATTCCATGCTACAGAAAAATCTGGCTTTAATTCTATCGCTTTTTCGTAGGCTTTGAGTGCGCCCTCATACCGGCCTAGAACATGAAGTATACTACCTTTGTTATTCCATGTCGTAGCATTCTCTGGTTTTAGCTCAATCGCTTTATCATAAGCATTGAGTGCTTCTTCATATCTACCGAGAGAACTAAACGAAAAAGCTTTGTTATTCCATGCGACAGAAAAATCTGGTTTTAATTCTATCGCTTTATCATAGGCTTTAAGCGCTTCTTCATACTGACCTAGACTAGCAAGTGCAAAACCTTTGTTATTCCAATTTATTGCGTCTTGTTCTTCTTTCTCAGCTGGCACATATGAAGTCATTCAATTGCTCCTGAATTTCTTCCAGTACATAAACATTATTTTGCAACAATTCATTCCTTAAAAACATATCCTTATAAACAAAAGCATTGACACGGTTTTAAGACTCAATGTTTTTATATTTTTTTTTTAACCTTACAACATTGTCCTTGAAAGTAGCATAAAGAGTTCATACCATCATACTTATTCGTTCACCTGAAAGCACTTGTTGTGCACAACCAGGAGCCCTTCGTCAACCATTTTACCCAGGATCTTCCTCAGTCGCATCTGATCTCCACCCAGTGCATGATGAAGCGTGTCGAATGACGACGGATCGTTCAGAAGAAAACGTAGTACAGCTGCGCGTAGTTGTCGATCAGACCCCCCGAACGGTGACTGCTGGGATACTGGGCGTATACCGGTTTTCTTCGCGGTCTGAAGTAATGCCCCATAATCCATGAGTGCATTATGCCACTCCCGACTCCGCCCTGAGGGGAGACACATCGCGGCATACTCCCACAACACCCTCGTTGACAGATCTTCAGAGAGATGAAATTCCGCGATGAAGATCCTCCGGATATTCGTATCAACCGTTACAAGATCCACATTCGTCGAAAAAATCTGCACAGCCTGCGCGGTATACCGTCCAACACCAGGGATCGTCTTGTATTCTTTCATCGCCGCGATCACATCCCCATCATACTCAGCAACAATTTTCTGCACAGCCTTATGAAGACGTACCGCACGTGAGTTATACCCCAGTCCCATCCATGCCTTCAACACGTCCGTACGCGCCGCAGATGCAAGCGCCTCAAGCGTCGGCCATCGAGCAATCCATTTTTCATAATATGAAATTACCCGAGAGACTTGTGTCTGCTGCAACATCGACTCAGAAATAAGAATCTTATATGGATCCGTCGTCGTTCTCCAAGGTAACTGGCGTTTGTGCTGCTGATAAAACAAGAATATTTTTTGTTGAAACCGCTGGATTTCTTCTTGAGAGAGAGGTCGTACGGTACTTTGTGGCGTAAACATACTCACAAGCATTCCTCGGGTAGGAGTATCACTCAGCTTCATATGATTTTTGTGTCATGTTTTTCTGGGGAAGGTTTTTGAAGGTCGGCTAGATAAAGTTATTTCGCTTATGACCCGGTACTACCTAAACCATCTGCAGAAACTCGAAGCAGAATCCATCTTTGTCATCCGCGAGGTCGCCGCACAATTCGATCGACCCGTGTTACTTTTTTCAGGGGGAAAAGACTCCATCGTTCTGGGGCATCTCTCCAAAAAAGCCTTCGCCCCCGCGAAAATCCCCTATCCGCTCTTACATATTGACACCGGGCATAACTTCCCGGAAGTCCTCCAGTACCGCGACGCGTTCATAAAATACCTTGATGTTCGATTACTCGTTGGCTCCGTCCAACACTCTATTGACACCGGACGGGTGAAAGAAGAAAAAGGAAAATACGCAAGCAGAAACTACCTTCAGTCGATCACCCTGCTTGACACTATCCATGAACAGAAATTCGACGCCGCGATCGGCGGCGGACGACGAGACGAGGAAAAATCCCGCGCGAAAGAACGGTTCTTCTCCCATCGAAATGATTTCGGACAATGGGACCCGAAAAACCAACGCCCAGAACTCTGGGACTTGTACAATGGGCGAAAACATCACGGGGAGCATTTCCGTATCTTCCCCATAAGCAACTGGACGGAACTTGATATTTGGCAATACATCCTTAAAGAACACATTCAGATCCCCTCGATTTATTTCTCACATCAGCGTGAGTGTATCATCCGAGATGGCGTCATCTACGCCTACTCAGAGTACCTCAACCTTGATGAGGCAGAAAAAAAAACTGTTCAACCGCTGACGGTCAGATTCCGCACGGTCGGGGACATGACGTGCACCGGAGGAATACACTCCTCTGCACGGACGATCGAAGAGATCGTCCAAGAAGTCGCAGCCTACCGGGTCTCAGAACGAGGATCTCGAGTAGATGACCGACGATCAGAAAACGCGATGGAGGACCGGAAAAAGGAGGGGTACTTCTAATGGATGAACAAAGCTATCTACATATGGAGATGCTCCGCTTCACCACCGCAGGGAGCGTCGATGATGGAAAAAGCACCCTCATCGGGAGGCTCCTCTACGACAGTAAAACCATCTTTGAGGACCAGATACAAAACCTCGAGCGACTCAGTCAACAACGCGGTGAAGAACTCAACCTCGCCTTACTCACCGACGGGTTACGAGCAGAACGAGAACAAGGCATTACCATTGACGTTGCCTACCGCTATTTCGCAACACCAAAAAGAAAATTCATCATCGCGGACACCCCAGGGCACATCCAGTATACACGAAACATGGTCACCGGGGCATCCACTGCCAACCTTGCGTTAATCCTCATAGACGCACGGAACGGGGTGACCGAACAAACCCATCGTCACCTCTTTATCGCCACACTACTTCAAATCCCTCATTTTGTCATCTGCATCAACAAGATGGATCTCGTCGATTACAAACAAAACGTCTATGACACCATCAAAAAAGAAATAGAGGATTTCATCATAAAACTCACCATCCCTGATATCACATTCATCCCAATCAGCGCCTTAAATGGCGATAACGTGGTACACCCGTCAACAAACATAAAGTGGTACCAAGGTCCCACCCTGCTGTACCATCTTGAAAACGTCCATATCGGCAGCGACGAAAACCTCGTTGACTGCAGGTTCCCCATCCAATACGTCATCCGACCACGAAACGACAAATATCATGACTATCGAGGTTACGCCGGAAAAATCGCAAGCGGCATCTTCAAACCAGGAGATAGTGTCAAAGTCCTTCCCTCAGGGTTTACGACAACAATCAAATCCATTGAAGAGTCACAAGAGGAAATCATTGAAGCATTCCCCCCTATGTCCGTCGTCATGCAACTGACCGAGGATCTCGATATCAGCCGAGGGGACATGCTGGTTCGACCACACAACATCCCCTTTATCAGTCATAATCTCGATTGTATGATTTGTTGGATGAACACAAAACCACTTACACCAGGAACCAGGTACATCATCCGGCATACCACACGAGAGATAAAAGGCATCGTCAAAGAACTGCACTATAAAATCGACATCAACACCCTCCATCGGATACGGAAGGTCACGCAGCTTGACCTCAATGAAATCGGACGTATCACCATCCGTACTGCCCAACCATTATTCTATGACAGTTACCAGCATAATCGAACCACCGGCAGTATCATCCTTATCGATGAAACCACCAATGAAACCGTTGGTGCCGGAATGATACGAGAACCCTCCGCCAAGATTCCTGAACAGAAAAAATTAAAGGAAGAACAGAAATGAAAAACCAACACGGTTTCACCATCTGGTTCACAGGGCTTCCCTGCTGCGGAAAAACAACCATCGCAGACCAGGTTACCACCGTGTTAAAAAACAAGAATTACACCGTTGAACGCCTCGACGGCGATATCATCCGTAAAAACGTCACTAGCGATCTCGGCTTCTCAAAAAAAGATCGAGAAAAAAACATCAAACACGTCACCGCTATGGCAAAAACACTCACACACAACAACGTTATCGTGCTCGCAAGCTTTGTGTCACCATACAGAAAAGAACGAAGAAACGCACGAAAAGAAATACAAAAATTCATTGAAGTGTACGTCCGATGCCCAGTCGAAATCTGTAAACAACGCGATGTAAAAGGCATGTATCAAAAAGCCCTCGAAGGAAAAATCAAGCATTTTACCGGTGTTGACGATCCCTATGAAGAACCAGAACACCCAGAACTGATCGTCGATACCGATAAAGAATCTATCGAAGAAAGTGCCAGAAAGGTTCTCAAAAAAATAGAAGAACTCGGGTACCTCAATGGATAAAGAAAAAACAAGGTGAAAAGACTGCACAGAGATGTTCTAAAATAACCTAAACATAGTTTTACTAATAAAAAAAAAGAGGGTAAAATTCTTACATCTCATAGCCAAACTCATCAAATACAAATTTCCATTTATCGTCTATTTTTTCTTTAACAACAGGCTCTACATTGTAGGTACTTGCCTTAAAAAATTTCTGAGAGGTAGCATAATCACTAAAAAGTTTCTTAGAAGCATCAAAATTTTTCAACCCTAGTATTGTATAAATCTTTTTAACATTTTTTAAAGGATTTTGAATGAAATCCTCGTATTTTATTTCAATGAGATTCCCTTCAGGGATAAGGCCCCTCTCGTTAAAGTATTTCTTGTACATCTGAGCATATAAATCAAGCATGTGTTCTTCGATTTTTTGCATATCATGTTTCTGGAGACAATAAATGGGTACGACTATCCGCAGGAACCTCATCATGGAATAATACAGATGATAGGGGTTTCTATAAATGTTAATAAACTGTGCATCGGGAAACATTTCAAGAAGTTGTTTTATCCGAGCGGTATGCGCAGGGTTTTTTAATATCAAACGTTTTCCGTCTCGATAATAGGTTAATTTTTTTAAAAAATAAAGATATGTTTCTTTCCATTCATCGATCACGTCTTTGGAGACGTTTTCCATACATACGAAGTTGTTATAGAAACCCATGTTTTTTGGGAAAATCCAACCATTGTAGTAAGCATACGGTATAAACGCACCAATGGCGTATTCTTCCTCCTGTGGCAAATCAGTCCCCATTGGTACATCATCCATCGGTCTTTTTTCTGTAATACTTCCGGCGAGAACTGGTTTAAAAATTTTTTCACTACCAAGGAAAACACCGGGTACCGTTGCAGTAAACGTTGAACAAAAACCAAATGTCGTATCAAGAGATAACATGTTATGAATATACGTGGTTCCACTTCTCCAGTGCCCGGTGATGAAAAGAGGAGGAGGTGTAATTTCCGTTCGTTTTATGTTTTTGTTATATTTTATTTTGTCTTTAATACTAAAAGGTGCTATGATAGAACTTAATACGGTCGCATAAAGCATGCGTGGTATGTATCGTATGCTTATCAGAAATTTATTTTGTGCATAGAGACGAAGAAGGTTCGTAACACTAGCGCCAGCAAGAGGCTCGTATTTTACATCGAAAACATTTCCATGTAGTTGTAATGATTTCTCCATATTACGCAGACGACATAGTTCTTTCCTATATAACAATTAGCGGAAAATGATTTATAGGAATATCTTACCGCTTCCTTCTTTAAAAAAATGGAAATTATCCCTGTTGATAGAAAGGAGAAAATTGCTTAAAACCATGTTTGTTATCTGTTAAACACCTACGTTTCGTCGATAAAAATCCTTATAAAGAAGGAGTTATATTAAATTCTTGTTTGTTGGAGGAAAAAATATGAAAAATATGTTAAGTAGAACATTGGTTATAGGAGTTGTTGCTGTATTCTTAGGAGTATCTTTTGCACCTGTTATTCATGCAACATCTATAGAATCAAAAACTAATTCGTTAATACCATCAAGAAATACAAGTGATATAGAAAATGGGACGAATCTAACATTTTGGATTTGTCAAGTATCTATAGATGGACTAACATGGGTTCAGTGGGTTCCTTTTTTTGGGTTTTATGTCTTATTCAATGGCACGATTCATATAAAAGCATTTCAAGCTCTTAATATAGATACAAACGAAACGGGAAATTATTTTGGTACATATAATTTGACAGGCAATTTTACTGCAATCTTGGGACATTTTATATTTAAACAAAGTAGTAAACCAAATCAAATGGAAGGAGTAGCTCTCAGTATATATTTGGTTCGAAGTCCAGAATAAAATAATTTAATTACTTTTCTTTCTTTGTGTTTTTTGTAAAATGAAATCAGTATAAAACAGAGTGCAGGGGAAGGGTTATGAACAACAAGTTTGTCATAATCTAACCATAATTCAAATTATTCTACCAATTTCGCTTCCCTTTTATAAAGTCCGTTTTCCCTTTTTTTTTAATAATTTTCAAATTTTTTATATGAGCCTCATCATGAACTGGTTTTAAAAAATCAAGTTTATGACATGCTTCAATTTCGGAACATTCCCAACATCCTTCATAACCTTTTTTCTGGCAACAGTTACGTATCTTACAAAAAGGTGGACCTCCACCATTTTTGCATCCTTTTTTACATCGGAATTTCACCATTGCACCAAGAACTGTATAACAGGAATCGTAATCCTTGAACGTTTTACCAAAACCTTGTTTTGCCATAGAATGAGCAAATTTATGATATTTATATGCTCGAAGTTCTTTTCGTAAATCTCGTGCTAAATCAGGAATTTTTCCTGTAAAGCCATGGCAATCTAAACAACATAGTCCACAATACGTGATTAGTGATTCTTTTTCACCCATAAATTTTGTTAAAGAAATTTGATATAAATAACTTTATGCCGAGAGGAGACAGGATTTAAACCCGTTGACCTCTTCTGCTAGGTCAGTTACCATTCGAATAACACACGGACTCAATTCTAAATAATTTCTATTTTAACAAGAGAACTCAACCACAACCCAGAATTCGTTATTGAAGGTTCTGTACTGACAAATGCAATTCGCAAAGGACCTTTTGTAGTTTCGTTCAGTAACACCCCATTTTCCTTATATGCGATAATCATCGTAAGGTTTCCAGTTCCGATTTCAGCACCAGTATCATTGTATAAAGCAACATGACCATTCACTTCATTTAACGTGTAATTACGTACATAATCATCACTAGCAATCGCACGGAATGTATAGTTAGTAGGCAGAGATGGAATTGAACTTAAAAGCATACTTACAGTCACACCAGTATAATTATTCGGCCCAGTCACCGTCCCAGCTTTATTAATGTAACTTCCTTGTTCAGTGATATCGCCGAGTGCTGTAAGATTCGTCAGTGTATAAGTATATGATTGCGAACCAACAGTGACTGTTAAAAGTGTTTTCTCTGGTTCTGTGCTTGAAGGCTGATTGGAGGTACAACCACATAAACCTAAGGCAATGATTAGAACTACTGACACTACTACTGAAATGTTCTTGAATTTATTATCAGAAGTTTTTTCGGTCATAGAGTGGGTGGAACTTTAAGGTGTATTTAAAAATTACGAAAAATTCTCAATGATTTTGTCATTGATCTTCAACTAGCTTTTCATTGTTCCAATTAAAAAAATTACGTCATAAATTTATTATGCATCCCTACTACTACATTCTGAGTAGTTTTGTGATACGTTACTTCTCTGAAAGCTCGTCAATCACCATGCTTTTATGCTTCTTTTTTATCGCCATATCATTCCATCTTTTCTGATGCTTTTTATAGCTTGTTTGACAAGTAGTATCCATTCGTGAGCTCCGAACAACCGTGAAAGGAGTTACCACGGGGAAAGTAAAAATCATCATGATAAAAATTATAAACAATGCATAGTTCACCTACTCGAGTTGATGAATTTTATGAAAATTGGAATAGTGTACTATTCAAGAACAGGCAACACAAGACAAGTGGCAAAAATTTTAGAAGAAAAGTTAAAAGAAAAAAATGCTGAAGTAGAACTTATCGAAATTGAACATGTAAAAAGACCTGGTTTTTTTACAGCAGGCAGGGCATCAATGAAACAACAGGAATTACCAATAAAAAACACTGATTTTGATATGCAGAAATATGATGGTATAATAGTTGGTACTCCAACATGGGCAGGAAGACCGTCACCGTTTGTTAAAAGTTTTATGAATAAAGCAGAAAATATTAAGGGAAAAAAGGTGGCTGTTTTTGGTACGGGTGTGAGTCCTATTAATAGCAGAGAACAGTTCAAAGAAATTATGAAAAATAATTTAGAAATTACGGGAATCAAATCAGTTGATAATTACCTATTATTAAACTTTAAAAAAAGAGAAATGGCAGACGGGAAACAACATATCGATGATTTTATTAATACTCTTATGAAAATGTAGGGGCGACGAAGAAAAAGTCTTAAACTACTTTTCGATTTTCCTGATTATGAACGACTCGACAGTGAAATGTGATAAATGCGGAAAGGAAGCATCTCTTATAAGAACGAACGAAGATAAAGAAGCATGGGTGTGCCACGACTGTGAACACTTCATCTCATACAAATGCGAAGTATACAGCAGAGTTGTTGGCTATATGAGACCTGTTTCACAATGGAACAAAGGAAAACAGCAAGAATTTAACGACAGAACACCATTTAAAGAATAGTGTTTTATTGATTGTTTTAGAAAAATTATTTTAACACTCTGATAAGGTCGTTTCCCCTATTGTTAGTTAGGGGATTAAATCTCTTTTCATTCGATATGCTACAAAAATTATCACTTTCAAAAGATTTAAATGATTCGTCGGGATAATAACTCTTATTAAATCTTTACGTAGGAAAGCGAAAACGCTATGCGGAAAAGTTTGATAACGAAGCTGATTGTCTTTGGCATCATATGTGTGTTTGTTGAAACAAGTATCGTAATAGGAATCAGTGAAAACAGAGATGACGTTAACAGTCAATCAATAACAGGGAATACAATAACTCAACTCCCGACATCATTTACAATAATCGCATTACCGGATACACAAAATTATTCGTCATCCCATCCAGATATTTTTACGAATCAAACACAGTGGATTGTTACGAATAGAGAAGCATGCAACATCGTCTACGTTGGCCATGAAGGAGACATTGTTGACAACAGAAGATCACTTATTCAATGGAAAAGAGCTAGTACGTCGATAAGCTACCTCGAAGATCCCGTAACCACTGATCTACCTGACGGGATCCCCTATAGCATTATACGGGGAAACCATGACATCGGGATACTTTTCAATCTGTTTTTTGGTATCGCACGATTCAGAGGACGAAGCTACTACGGTGGTCATTACGCTTTTAACAATCAAAATAATTATGTTCTTTTTGATGTCGGAGATTTTCACTACATATCAATTAGCCTTGATTATAATCCAGACACCGATGAATTAAACTGGACAGAAAAAATCCTACAAACCCACAGCGATAGAAAAGCAATTATCATCTCCCACAGTATATTAGATAACCTCACCGGAGACTGGACGGTTCCAGGATTAAACATCTACAACGCAGTGAAACACCATCCGAACGTGTTTCTCATGCTCTGCGGTCACAATCATTACGAGTCAAGACGAACAGACACTTACAACGGCACTACCATCCATACGTTACTCGCTGACTACCAGGAGTACCCCAACGGAGGCAACGGCTGGCTGAGAATCATGGAGGTCGACCCGGTAGCCAATAAAATAACAGTCAAAACATATTCACCGCATCTCAATCAATATCAAACAGATCCTGACAGTGAATTCACTTTATTTTATAACCAGAGTGAAAATCAACAACCACCTATGGTCATGAAAGCGACTGGGTGTAATTTTCCGGTGACAATACCAAAAACAACGACATACTCATGAAGCAGTGTTCTTCGAACTGATTGAAAGATTCACAGAACGACCCCCAAGCACCTAAGAAAAGAACCTTTATTTTTCGCATCCATGATAACCTATTACAGTAGTTTACTTTTAAATGGTTTTTCGCGAAAAATACCGATGAACGCGAGATACCAAATACTCGGTAGTAATAAAACAAAGAGTATCCATGCTACATTACTTAAACCTAAGAGAAGAATAGGGATTATCATATATCGTTTCACTTCTTGTTTTGCAATATGGATAGTAACCTTTTTTCTTTCAAAAATTTTTAATTTCAACATTTTTATCGATGAGACAAAAATGCTGATTGTCAGAATTATTAAGATTACTATTTGTATGTACCAGAAACTAAAGGTATAAATTTCAGAAAAAATAAGAAATGGTAGAAAAACAAAAATTGCTGTTATTGTTTCAATAACTATTGTTAATATCTTGAATGTTTGGGGAATGTACACTTCCGGTTGATTTATTACTCCAAGATATGAAGCAGTGGTTTTTGCTCCATATTTTCTGTCATTATCAGCATCTTTAAAACCACCTTCTATTATGTTGAAGAATAATACATGCATGAAGTAAATAGATGCAATAATTATTGTGAGTAGCCTAATTTCTGTTGTTACCGTTGTTGCGCCAAATAAGCATAAAAAAGCTACTGATGTTGAGAGTGTGATATCAGATCCTAAAAATTTTTTTCCATAACAATCATAGATCGTCCCAAAAATCAAAGATATCGATAAAAATACTAACGAAATTACATTATGGAAAAAAAGTATTGCTGTGGAAATAATTAACGCATAGAATAAAATGATGATACCCTGAGCTTTCTTTTTCGATATCGTTTTTTTCACAAGAGGTCGATCGAATAATTCTTTCGATCCTTTATCAATCTCAAGATCCACATAATCATTTAATACAAAACCTAAACTCGTATATAACGCTCCAATGAAAAATAAAATGAGAAACTGAGTAACTTCCATTGTTCCTCTGACACTTAATGCTCCAATGACTGCTATGGTGGAAACGCCCAGCGCTTTTAATCGAAGGAATCTTGTGTATTCTTTTATTTTATCGACATTCATCCGTTTCTCTCCACTATTTAACCAAGATTTTTTTACATCACCTGAGGCCGTAAAACAGTTCTATATAGCAGTAAATTTGAAACAATCAAACCAAAAATCGGATACAAGAGTAGCAATCCTGCCCATGGTGCACTACTCATAAGAAGAATCGGAATATTAAGCCAATTAATCGTATATTGAAAAACAACATATTTTCTCACTTGTTGACGTTCAAAGTTTTTTAAACTTAACATCTTGAAAGTTATGATGAAGAATAAAACATTCAGAATTACAAGGATGAAAAATAAAAAGATATGGAGTGTGATACTTCCAAGAATCACCGGTATTAAAACAATAAAAGCATACGTTAAACCAAATATATAAGCAAGAAATTTAAATGAATTTGGAACTAAAAAAACACCATTTTTCACTTGCACCCCCAATCGTGTTGAGATATGTTTAGAGGAAATCATGAAATCATGATCTGCGTCTTTAATCCCCCCTGCTATTAGATTTAGATTTAATGTTTGAATAAATGCCAATATACATAAAATTTGCACAAGAAACGAAAATTGAAATGAGACAGTGGCTGCACCAAAAACTACACCTGTTGTAACAGAAGCCGCGAGGATAAAATCCATTCCGCTAATCCTCTTGCTAAAAAGATCATAGATGCTCGCAAGAAATATTCCGATGAGATACAGGAGCAGTAATTGTATACCAAAAAAATAATATGTTAAAAGAAATCCTATAAAAAAAACGGATATTATATAGAGACGAGCATTTCTTTTTGTGATGCTACCGCTAGGAAGAGGTCTTTTACTAATGGTATCAATAAGACGATCAACTTCGATATCCATATAATGATTAAATGCAAAGCCAAAAATATGCGCTGTTAACCCGATAAAAAAAACGATTGTGAGCAAGAATAAGTTTTTTTCGCCCATTGCAATAGCGCCTGTTACAGGAATGATGGCGGTTAAAAATAAAAAATGAGCACTGGATAATTTGGAATATTCAATGATAAAAGTTTTCAGGTTCATCAATAAGTGTTACTCCTGTTTATTACTTGACGAAGGAACATTCCATTATATAATTTTGTATCTTGCATATCTATCATAAGTTAATTTATTTTTTGAATGAGTTTTGATCGAGTAAAAGACAAATGAGAGTGAAATCCATGCCAAACCTCAAAAAATCACCTGTTCTTAGAATCAAGCGTATATTTCCTAATATGCCCCGATCAGGAATACATACCAATATTTCAGTGCCCTCAGGGGAAGATGGTTGATACAAAATTACTAGACCAGCAGGGCAAGGTTTGACAGATGACAATAGGAAAAAATAATCCTAGAGACACTAAAATATTTATATTAGAAATCATTATAAAAATAAGGCGTTATGAAAAAAAATCATACCATTATCATTTCTATCACTTCGACCTTCCTGCTTATCGGATTATGTCTCTTCATCTCCCCCCAAGAACACGCTTCATTAGCCACGCAAGAAAAAACAATTATCTATGTTGATGACAGTAACATTCTTGGACCCTGGAACGGGACCATAGACTATCCCTTTCAACACATCCAAGACGGAATTAACATATCCTCAGATAACGATCTTATCTACATCTTCACAGGGACATACAACGAATCCCTGCTCGTCAACACATCTATCACCCTACAGGGTGACAAGACAACAATAATCAACGGAAATTACAGACCTATTATTATCACGCTAAATGCAGAGAATGTCATCCTCCAGGATCTCCTGATACAGAACTCAGGAGCATACCCAGACAATGCCGGCGTCCTCCTTCATTCACATTATATACAGATCATTAATTGCACATTTTACAAAACAAGAACCGGGATCTTGATACAGAATACCTCGTTTCATTCGATTGAGAACTGCACATTTTACAATAATGGTTTCGGAATAAGTCTATCATCGACAGAAAAAATCACCATAAAAGACTGTACATTTGGTCATAATGCAGAAGGATTGTATTGTGACAACGCATCTGACATCCTACTGACGACATCCTATTTTCATACCAATGGACGAGCCTGTATTTTCCATGATTGCCAAAACGTTTCACTCATTGATTGTAACATCAGCGATAATAGCGTCAACCACGGCGGAGTATTATTCAATACATGCTCAACTATAGTTATTACAAACAGCATTTTACAACACAACGGTATCGCTCTCCAGATCACCCAATCAGAGAAAATTGAGATTCATCATTGTACACTGCCGTTCAGCACCCATTTCGCAATCGTTATTGACACAACAAGCACCAACATAAACATCACACATTGTGATATCAACGACGGGTTCCGATACGGAATTTACGCCGTAGACAAAAGTACACTAACACTCACTCATAACAACATTTACGCCAACACCCTCTACGGGTTATACACAAAACACACTAACTGTTTCACACAAAATAACTATTGGGGATCACCACTCGGCCCCACCCTAACAGCATTCAGACCAGGCGAGAGAATTCACATGCAACTCGGACGGATAAAAAGCTACCCCTGGAAGACCCAGCCAATCACTGACACCGGTGCAAACTGGACATCCAATAAACCATATCTGAACCGAACCATTCCAAATCCGATAACACGATCTATACATTTTTCATCAACAGATACCGACAGCGATGGCGCCCCTAATTGGTGGGAAACAAAATGGGGATATAACCCCCTCGTTTGGGAGAACCACTCATATCTCGACCCTGATAATGATGCCTTGAACAACATCGAAGAATGCTACACCGATGCATACGGGTCAAATCCGTTCCATAAAGATATCTTTTTAGAAATTGACTGGATGACCACAAAAAACTCACAGCAAACAAACAAACCAGACAGAGAACTTATCAAAGAAGCAGAAGATGCTTTTGAACAACACAACATTACACTTCACATCGATATCGGAGATTATGATGGCGGGGAAGAAATACCATATCTTCCCAATATTACCTGTTCGTCTCTGATTGACCTCTATTGGCACTATTTTCTACATAATGATATGAATAGCCCACGAAAAGGGATCTTTCGATATGGCATAATCTGTGACGTCGGCCCTGATGTAAATTTCCCGTTTATGGGATGGGATCAACTGGACTCATTCCTTATTTCTGCAGAACAATTATCTGAACAGTACCCGCTGATGAATAGGAGTCAACTTATTCTCAAAGCATCTATCCATCATCTCGGTCATACACTTAACCTCCTTGCTGATCTGTATGATGGAATCGATAATCTTGAGACACTGCGTCCATTAAGCACGCAGTGGTTCATGTATCGTAACTACAAAAGCAGCATGAACTATTGGTATAAATACAGGACTTTCTCATACTCCGATGGAACACATGGCTCCGGTGACTTTAACGATTACCAGCATCTTAATTTCAGTTTTTTTAAAAACACTCTTTTTCAACTGACAGGATAGATTAATAAAAAATCAGAAGGAAGTTAATTCAGGAAACCACATAAAATGAGCACACTGATTAGTCTTTTATAAACTCTAGAAAATACACCCACTCATGGAGAGGATGTTCATGATAATTCACCTGAGTTAATTGCAGAACTTCTTCTTTCGCTAATCGTTCATCAACAGCAGGACCCATCAATCCAGTTTCCTTTTTCTGCCAGTCAATAACGATAACTCGACCGTAAGGGTTCAAAGCTGCAAAACAGGTCTGAAGAAACTCTTTTGGATTATTGACTTCATGAAGAACCATCGAGAGTAAGATACAATCTGCTACCAACCCAATAAGTGAGTCAGCATGAACAATTTTTAGATTCTTACGATGACCAGCTCGTTTTACAAGCTCTTGAAGCATTTCAGTAGAAATATCAACTGCAATAACGGTTCCTTCATCACCAACAAAATCTAAGGCAGGAATGCTGAAGTATCCAATACCACACCCAAAATCAATCATCGTTTCTCCTCGTTGGATATTCATTTCCTGCAATATACGTCCAACTGGTAGTATTTTTTTTCTTTCCTCGCTTTCCAAACGAGAAAAATCGCCTTTGAAACGATGTGGCATCATATCATGATTAACAATAAAAGCATATTAAAATATTTACATTTCATGTTAAAAAAAAATTCATTTATAAAAAAAGTGCAGGGGAAGGGATTTGAACCCCCGAACCTCTGCAGGAACAGATCTTGAGTCTGTCGCCGTAGACCAGGCTTGGCTACCCCTGCACGAGTAACACAAGAACAATTCCTTCATAATAAATATTTAGGTTGCGCTAAACCATCACAACAAACTAATAATCCTATTTTCAAAAATCTGAAGGATTTTTTTGTAGTTCTTTACATATTCAAATGAAAAATCATATATCACATCTTTTAGAATCAACGGCTCAGGTGTTGCAACCTGAAAATCAACCTTCAATTCAGGGTGTTCCAACGCAGTAAGAATCTGTTTATTCGACAATATACCTTTTCCTGTTTTTTCAAGAGCAGACACGATTCGACGAATCTGATTCCAAAGAAAGGTCTGAGCATAAAAATCGAGTATCAAAAAATCTTTTTTTTCAATGATAACAATGTTGTTAATGGTTCGAATCGGGTTTTTCAGCGGTTCAACCCGCGCGAAATTTTGAAAGTTATGCTCTCCAGTAAACAACCCTGCTGCAGAAAGTAACCCCTCGACGTCAAGATCGTCTCGTTTGAGATAATATCTATATTCCCTGCGCCTTGCATGACGAGGATAAAAACCAGGTTCAACCAATTGTACCCCATAAATGAAAATATCCAATATACCCTCTGTAAACAAGCTTAAAATAGTTTCTTTAGAAGAATCAGTATCAAATGCACACACATTACCCAAGGAAGATACACCCCGATCAGTACGACTCGCAGTACGAAAACACGATGTCTTCGCATCAACAAGAATCCTTCGTTTACTCAACATATCCAAGAGTGCTTGTTCAACAGTTCGTTGACCAGGTTGCCGTGCATACCCAGAAAAATTTTTTCCTTCATACGCAAATTTTAGAGCGACTCGCATACAATTACTGAAATTGTTCCTTCCATAAAACAGTTCTGACACAAAAGAATATAATACTTTAAAACTAAAAAGATACTTACCTATGTCGAAATACCTACGCAGATGAAAGAGGCAGACCGATGAGAAAAAACCTGATTTTAAAAGATGGAACAACAATGCGAATCGAACCGATAAATGGCAAGGAAGATGCTAGAGAATTCCAACGATTTAACACGTTAACCAAAGAGGGAGTCTATCTTCTTGTCGACAAACCGGTGACGTTCAAAGAAGAAAAACAATGGTTACAAACCCAGATTCAGGCAAAGAGAAAAGGAGAACAAATATACCTGAAGGCCCTTGTGAACGGCCACCTCATCGCAAATTGTTTTGCACAACGAGGTTTCCGGTCGAAATAGAGGGAATATCAACCTTGGTCTTGCAATTGCAAAGAACTGGAGAGGAAAAGGCATTGGCCGCATCCTCTTAAAGGAACTTATCATATGTTCCGAACAGAAATGGCACCCAAAAAACATTTATCTCCATGTTGTGTCATCAAATAAAAGAGCAAAAAGATTATACAAATCCCTTGGTTTTCATATCATCGCACGACTCCCGCAATGGTTCGAGTACAATAAGAAGTTTCTCGACGAATATATTCTTATTTTCGATAACAAGCGTTTCAACAACAAAAGAAAATAATCTCGTATTAGGTAATTTTTTCAGGGACCAAAAAAAGAGAATCCTCAAGTTTAACCGTTTTTACCATAGCAGTATCAATGGAAACGGTTTTTGGTTTCCGAATTTCAACGGTTCTATAGGTTTTCGGATCCATGAGTTGAATCTCGTTTTTTGACTGACTGACTAGAATCATTTCTTTGATGAGTTCTTTGCCACCATACATCCTAGATGGTTGAACGTCTTTCTTATCAATTACTTTCTCAGTCCATGTAAAGAGTTCAAGGACACGGACCTTATTTTCATGAAGTGAAATAATAGAGAAAAACGAGTTTTCGAACGAGAAGAAATCACCTTTACGATACCACGGAATTCGCACAAGATAGGTCATGCGATACACCTGTCTACTATCTTTCATCCCTGCAGAGGCTGCTGATTGTTTGAAGTCACCACCGAATTGCTCCTGAATTTTTTTAGCAATCGAAAACGCTGTTCCTTTTTCGCTGATGAAAAAATCAAGACCTTCCGGTTTTGTAGCCATATCTGTAATAAATAATCCTCGTTTGCCGCTCACTTGAAATTGTCTAACCATGGTTTCAACCGCGGATTGAAGGGTTATTATCTCTGTTTTTGTGAACTTTCGTTGTTCAGTTCGGATCTGTAAAATCGCTTCATAGTACCCCCCAGCTTCCCGAGAACAAACCTCACAAGTATTATGTCTGATTCGTATCGTGAGGGGGTGCTGCTCCGTAATCGTTTGATCCTCAAGACAGCCTGAGATGAACACCATGCAAGCTAGTATTCTCTCCTGTTCTTTACACTGGGTTTGTATCTCAACATGTTTGAGTTCAGGATTGATCGTAAACGCCTCTTTAACGTACCGTTTCAGGATATCGGTAAAAGCCTCTCGAATCCATGTATTCTTGTATTTATAAGATGAACAACGAGGACACATAGTAATATCAAGGATTGTTGGTCCTTTGGAAAATTGTGTTGCTTTCAAATAGCAACTAAGGCAGACACCGTTTCGGAAGATTGTTACATCATTCCCACATTCGACACAAAACATGCTCTTGTTCCGTTCCTATAAGGATCTTTGTGTAAGATATACACCATAGATTATTAAAATAATGTTTAAATTATTCCATAAATTAAAATTTTAATTATCTCGTTTGTATTTCTTATTGTAACTAAAGTATTTTTTTATTTATAATTCTTGCGACAAATTAGAAAATGATTTCAACACCTTATTTTTTTCAATATTCTGGGTTAATCCATCAAGTATTACTTTTGGGTTATGTAGACACCATAAAGTATTAAAGCTGCACCCAGAAGGAAAAACCATGTGAGAGATGTTCCGAGGATAAACGATATCAGTATCGTAAATAACGGAATCAAATTCAAAAAGACTGCCGCTTTACTTGCGTCGATATGTTTCAACGCGTAAAACCAACCGAGATACCCAAAAAGAGTACAAACAATCGCCAGATAAAGGACTGCTAACCATCCATTCAAAGATGTCTGTTGAAGAACCGGACCAAGATGTAACACAACAAAGGGGAGATAGAAAAGTGTCCCCAAACCAAACGCATAGGTGGTAATCACAAACTCATCATATGTTTTCAACAACCGTTTTCCGACTAACGAATACAGTGCCCAACAAAACGCAGACAACAACATCAGAATACTGCCGATGAAAAAAAGATTATCAAAGGTGAGTGCTTGTTTTGAGATATCGGAAAACATTATGATGAAAACCCCGATAAAAGAAAGGACAATTCCTGCAATATTTTTCCTTGATAGTATTTCATGCAAGAATAAATTGGAAAGAATCGCAATAAAAATCACGTTGGTATTAATAAGAACAGAGGCAGTGGGAGCATTCGTGAAATGTATACCAAGAAATTGGAAGAGATATAAGAGAGTAACACCAGTCAACCCCAAGATAATCAGCCAGGGGAGTTCCTTTTTTGGAAGCAGTAATGGTTTCTTTCTCAGGACGACGAGAAGGATCATCAATGGTGTTGCAACAAAAAACCGCAGAAAACCAAGATCAATTGGATCCATCTCTTTTGTGGTGACTTGGACGACAATAAACGACCCAGCCCAGACAAATGAAACAAGAACAAGGATGAGTGTTATGATGAGGTTCTTGTTCATAAGCATCTATAAACAATGACGTGGTTATTAAACGATATCATGTGATTCGTCTCACAAAAATATTTGTAGAATATGGTTTGGGAAAGGGATGTACAGGACTTTGGTACTTGGTGTACAATAAGACGCTTTAAAGAAAACACACTAAGTAAGAATTGAGGAATGATAAAAAATGATGATTGTTGGTCAAGTATCAAGTCCCGAGGAAGCAACCGAAATAGAATTTATCGTTAAATCCTTTGTCGTCGCAAATCGTGCACGAGCTCTTGGACTGCAACAACGTGAGGTGTAGGTAGATGATGAAAAAGATAAAAGGGAAAAAAAATGTCCCGACCGACATACCGATTTTCTGGGTAAATATCGTCGAAACGAATTCTGATGATTCGACACTCTTATGATTTCACGACGTCGACTGGTTTTTTAGGATTTTTTTGTTGTCTTTCTTAGTACTTGTATCATTGGAATCAGTGATTTTTTTACCACTTTCCAGGGTTTCATCCTTGATCTCCTCATCTCGGAGAAAATGTTCCACCTTGTACTCACCAGGGTCACCGTCTGAGAACTTGAAACCTTTCTCGCGACATAAGGTAATCATCGGGTAATTATCCTTTAGGACAACGCCGTTGATCTTTGACAGTTTCTTTTCCTTTGCGAATTCAATCAGAAAATCGAGGAACTCAGAGCCAAGCCCTTGCCGCTGACATTCATCAGAAACAACCACAGCAAACTCTGCTTCATCTGGTCTACCAGGATCCTGAATAAGTCGAGCGACACCAAGCAGTTGTTTTTTTCCATCTTTCTCCACTTCTGCGACAATCCCCATTTCCCTATCATAATCAATGTTACAGTATCTCGTACGAACCTCATGTGGTGTATCTTTAATTATCCTGAAAAAGCGGAATCGCACGGTTTCTTCAGAAAACGTTTTAAACATATCCAACCACATATTTTCATCTTCAGGCTTTATCGGTCGGAGCAGAACCTTCTGTCCATCTTTTAATGTGATAGGTATCATGTATTTGGTTGGATAAGGTGTAATGATAAGATGGGGATGTTTCCCTGGCTCAGAATCAAGAATTATCCGTGCATCCACCGCAATAAGATCATTTCCCTGAGGAATCAAGGGGTTGATATCGACCTCTTTTATCTCAGGATGATCGATAAGCATCTGTGAAAACTTAATCATGGTTTCTTCGACTATCTTCATATCAACAGCAGGAATGTTTCTGAATCCTTTCAAGAGATCAGAAGCTTTGGTTTTTTCAATGATACGCTGCGCCAAGGTTTGATTTAAGGGGGGGAACCCGATCGCCCGATCTTTAAATAACTCCGTATAGATACCACCTAATCCAAAGAGAATCACCGAACCAAATACAGGATCTTTTTTCGACCCAAGAATCAGTTCGTACCCATAGGACTTCACCTGCTTCTGAATAGTGACTCCAAAAATCGTTGCATTCGGGACTTTTTCTTTGGCCCGCTTCGTCATCTCTCTGAATGTTGTTTTCACATCATCCCCACAACGCAAATCAAGAACGACGCCACCGGAATCGCTTTTATGAGTGATTTGCGGGGATAATATCTTCATTACTATGGGATATCCGATTTTCTCTGCTGCTTTAACCGCTTTCTCTTCATTTTCTGCAATTATCGGTGTTGTAGTTTTAATTCCATAAAGTTCAAGAAATGTTTTTGCTTCGCTCTCATTGAGTAGAGTTCTTTTCTCTTTCGCTGCCGCATCCAAGATTTTTTTAATTATATCTGTGTGGGCCGGGGTTTGGATGTTGAGTTCAACAGGAGTATCATAAAGTTGGGCTAAATGCCGTTCATAATGATACAAATACATGTAGGATTCAACGGCTTCATCAGGTGACGCATAGGTTGGGATATTATTACTATTAAGAATGTCTCGTGCGTGATTCACAGTCGCCTCACCAATCAGTGAAGTGAGAATAGGTTTAGTTGATTTTCGTGCGATATCGATAAGTCGATCTGCGAGTTTCTTCGGATCTGCCATTACTTGGGGAACACAGAGAATTAATAGACCATCAATGTTTTTATCTTCAAGACAAATCTCGATTGCTTTCTGATAGCGATCTTCGTCACCATCTCCGATGATATCAACCGGATTAGCGTGACTCCAATGAGTCGGTAACACCTTATTGAGTTTCTCGATTGTCTCAGGAGAAAGGGTCGCAAGTTTACCACCTTTCTCGATGATGGAATCCGTAGCAAGAACACCCGGTCCTCCAGCATTTGTAACAATTGCGATGTTTGGTCCCATTGGACGCGGTTGTTTCGCAAGAATCGAGGAGCAATTGAATAAATCCATGATATCCATGACACGGACGACACCAGATCTTCGGAATGCAGCTTCATAAATAGAATCCTCACCAGCAAGAGCCCCTGTATGGGATGAGGCTGCCTTTGCTCCTTCTTTATAACGACCGGATTTAATCACAATAATTGGTTTTGCCCGCGCGAATGCTTTGGTCGCACTCATGAACTTCCGTGCATCAGTTATCGATTCTATATATAGAACAATACTTCTAGTGTGAATGTCCATTCCAAAATAATCAATAAGATCACCAAAATCAACATCTAACATAGAGCCAACAGAGACGAACGAACTAAAACCGACGTTAGCTGCCGCAGCCCAATCAAGGATTGCACCACAGACCGCACCACTCTGAGAAAGCAATGCGATAGACCCTTTCGCAGGCATGGAACCTGCGAATGTCGCATTTAAATTCAGGTACGGCATGATAAAACCGACGCAATTTGGTCCAACGATAATCAGGTCATATTTTTTCTTTAACTCAAGTAATCGCTGTTCCCTAGCAACCCCCTCAGGTCCAATTTCTTTAAACCCAGCAGAAATAATGAGAATACCTTTAATGCCTCGAATCCCACACTGTTCAACTATATCACAGACAACGGTTGCTGGTGTTACAATAATTGCCAGATCAACAACTTTTGGCACATCATTAATGGTTGGATAGGCTTGTACTCCTTGTATACTTTCTCGTTTTATATTCACAGGGAAAACAACCCCATCATATCCAGCTCCTATTAGATTTCGAAAAATCCTATACCCTGCAGATCCGATTGTTTCGCTTGCACCGATCACGGCGATACTTTTAGGTTTAAAAATTTTGTCAAGTTTTGCACCATTCATCGTGCTTCCCTCCATATAATAAGCTGTAAAGCACCGAGACCGGGAAAGTAAAATCAATTATATAATAGTATCGCCAACATTGATTGTTACAGTTAAAATAATAGCTTTTTTTATCTCCTCTGGTTATTAATAAGATTTTGTATTTCTTTTTGTACTTTCAAGTAAAGATCACCAAGAATAATTTCCATTTCTTTTGATAATCCTACTCCATGCGAAACGTCTTGTGGCTGAACCCCAAAAATAACGAGTGTCTCAGGAAGCTCTTTGAGTTCTTTTGATAAACGAATAATGTGTCAATATGCGTGCCCGCACCACCAGTCAAATAGACTGGTGGCATGCTCGGCT
>Ga0315277_10003004_pt1 | contig 23149 bp, 25 predicted proteins | sample YL17G05_15_MG_FD_203695 | JGI IMG/M metagenome (GOLD analysis project Ga0315277, IMG submission 203695) | Sediment microbial communities from Yellowstone Lake, YNP, Wyoming, USA - YL17G05_15 | ecosystem: Environmental > Aquatic > Freshwater > Lake > Sediment | place: USA: Wyoming | collected...
CCAAGACGTTATAGACCAGCCCCACCATGCCGCCGATGACGCCGCCAACTATGCCGCCAATTTTTTGCGACCCGTGCATGGCGGAATTGGAACCGATGCTCGCCACCGTAACCGTCACCGCGATCAAGCCCATGACGATAGCCAGCGCCGCGTAAAACACCGCGAGTTTGCGGGCCCACGCCTTCAGCCCCCACAGGCCGATGCCGCTGGCGAGCAGCACCCCCGCGCCCAGCAAGCTCCACACGGCCGAGAACATCAGCCAACCACGCAGCAGCGGAGTGTCGCCCATCATCCGCAGCGTGGCCGGGATGCCCACGAACGCGAAGGGACTGCACAAGAGGCCCAGGCCGCCGAAGACCATGTTGAGGATGCTGAACACTTTGACGAACGTCGGCACGGCACTTGGGAAACGCGACGACGGAACGGCGCCGGTGAACGCACCAGCCAGACCGAATTCCGGGAAGTCGCTCAGCGGCCGCCAATCCGCACTGCCTTCGAGTTGAACCTTCGTGAGCGCGTTCACGCGGCCCTCGGCAATCCAGCGCCGCAAGTCGTCGGCGCCGACCGGCCCGTACTCGTTGCCATCGCCGCCGATGATTCTATACATGGCTCTGCTGGGTTGAAGTTCTGTGCGTGAGCTTGGGGGAAGCGGCAGGCGGACGCAAGCCCGCCCATCAAGGCGTCGCCCAAGCAAACACGCCGCCAGGCAGATTCCGCAAGACGCCGAATGCGATCACCACTGTCACGAAAATCCAGACCCACGCCAGCGGCAGTTTCCGAAAAGTGCCGGGCCCGCGGCGCCGTTCGAACCAGCGCCAGCCCGCAAAGGCCAGCGCCGCCGGAAGGCCCGCCACGAAGAGCGCGTTGAGCCGCCACGCCTCCGCCACCCGACCGTGCAACAACACATGTGCCGCTCGTAGTCCGCCGCAGCCGGGGCATTGCATCCCGGTCATGGCGTGAAACTGGCAGTGCGGAAAAAACCAGTTCTGTGCCGGGTCGAAGCGGTACAGCACCGCCATCGTGAGGAACAACGTCAGCGCTCCCGCGACCACCATGATGCGTTGGTTCAGTGTGCCTGGCATGAGCAACCGAATCTGAAATCCGAAATCCGAAATCCGAAGGAATGCCGAATCCCGAAATCCGAACAAGCTCCGGCCGCTGCGTCGAGCCGGTCCACCAAGCGCCGGGCTAGAATTGTCTGAACGTCCCCGACCAACCCGCGGTGTGTTCGGCCGTTTCGGGTTTCAAGTTTCGGGTTTCTTTCGGTTTTCGACATTCGGGTTTCGGGTTTGTGCCTCACACCCGCCAGTGCCGCGAGTGCCTTAGGAAATCCGGCCCCGCCGCCAACAGGCCAAACAGGCCGGCGAGGAACGAAAACGCCAGGCTCAGCACACAGAGCACGATGCCGATGATGGCGAGTCCACGGCCGGCTTCCACATCCGGCCGCCGGTTGATCTGCGACAGCGCGATGAGGCCAAACACGAGGCCCAGCACATTGAACGGAAAGCCGTAGCAGCAACAACAGCCGCAGGTCACGGCGAACAAACCCATCACAAGGCTCGCCGTGGCCAGACCGTTCGTGCGGCGCACCGGCAACGGGGCAATCGGCGCGTGACTTGCCACCGGCGGTTTCGGCGGAGTTGCGTCCGTGGCGAGGGCGCTGGCGAACTCCGGCAATTGGCCGAGCGGTTGCCAACCCATTGTGCCTTCGGGTTGGGCCTGCGTTTGCGCGATGGCGCGGCGCTCGGCAATCCATTGCACCAAGGTCTCCCGCGAAACCGGGCCGTATTCGCGTCCGTCTGCGCCGATGATTCGATACATGGTTCGTGTTGCGTGTTGCGTGTTGCTTAATCCGCGACTCTATCGCTACGGCTCCCAGCGCAGATTGTCGAGCTTGGAAACCGGCACCATCTCCACGTGCCCATCGGCGAACGCCACGTTCACAGTGCGCTTGGAGTGTTGATGCGGCGCCACCGCCTCACGCCCACCGGTGGTGTTCCAGCCAGCTTGGCTTTCGAACAACAAGACTGTCTGTGAATTAACTTCCTTTTCATTCTTGCCGTCCAATTTCTGATTGAAGGCGTAAGCACATCGCCACTCAGGATGTGATGCGCACTGGAGTATTTTCCCCGAATTGACAATGTAGGGTTGGATGGCGTCACACCACTTTGCTGGTAGTGGATATTGGTCTTTGCTGTCATTGGCGTAGAGCCTGACGGCGACCGCCAGTTGCATCATATTGTTTCTGCAATTGAGCGCCAGCGCCTTCTCCTTCGCTTTCGCCAGCGCCGGCAGCGTTATGCCTGCCATCACGGGAATGAAACACAGCAGCATGACCGCCGACAGCGCGATGCCGGCGGTGGCGAAGCCTTGCCCCGCAAGCTGGCCCCGGCTGCGGTTGATTTTGCGCAACGACACGATGCCGAGGACTAGGCCCACGACCGCCGTGATCCCGCACACGCCCAGCAGTCCGAGCACGAACGATGCGATGGCCATGCCGCTCGTCGGCGTAGGCCCGGCGGGTTTGCCAGACGCCGCGCCGGGCGCGGCGCGAGTGGTCAGCACGTCGGCGAACTCCGGAAACTCGCCCAACGGCTTCCAGTCTGACGCGCCGGCGGCTTGGGCGAGCGTGTGCCCGTCGGCCCGCCCGCCCTGAATCCACTGACGTAATTGTTCCGCGGTGACCGGGCCGTACTCCTTCCGGTCCGTGCCGATGATCTTGAACATGACATTGTCCTCCGGCATTGCGGATGCCGTCTGGTGGCGTCCTGTGCGTATGGCTAACGCCGCCGGCGGGTTTAGGCAAGCGCGGAAAAGACTGTAACGCGCATTGAACCGTTGAAGGGTTGAAGCGTTGAAGCGGCAGCGAGGTCCAGCGCTCTCTCCGGTTTAACGCTTCAACGCCTGAACGCTTCAAGGGCCAACGAATTCCTTTCCCCCGCCGTTCGTTTCCGGTTTTAATCGCTGCCGCACACAATGTCATGACAACGACCGCTTCGCCAACCAAACGCCGTCATTTCGCCAGCGACAATTATGCAGGCATCTGCCCGGAAGCCTGGGCCGCCATGGCCGCGGCCAACGCCAGCCACGAGGTCAGCTACGGCAACGACACCTGGACCCAAAAAGTTTCCGACCGCCTCCGCGAGTTGTTCGAGAAAGATTGCGAGGTGTTTTTCGTCTTCAACGGCACTTCGGCCAATTCGCTCTCGCTCGCGTCGCTCTGCCAGTCGTATCACAGCGTCCTGTGCCACGAGCTGGCGCACGTGGAAACCGCCGAGTGCGGCGCGCCGGAGTTTTTCGCCAACGGCAGCAAGATTCTGTTGCTCCCCGGTGCGAACGGGAAGGTCACGCCGGCCACCGTGGAGCACGCCGTCACGCGCCGCAGCGACATCCACTATCCCAAGCCGCGCGTGCTGAGCCTCACGCAGGTCACCGAAGTCGGCACGGCCTACAGCGTCGTAGAACTCCAAGCGCTCACGGAAACCGCTCGGAAACACGGCTTGCGCGTCCACATGGACGGCGCGCGCTTCGCCAACGCCGTCGCCGCGCTCAACGTCGCGCCGGCGGACCTCACGTGGCGCGTGGGCGTGGACGTGCTGTGCTTTGGCGGGACGAAGAACGGCCTGGCGGTGGGTGAGGCGGTGGTGTTCTTCGACCGCGAACTGGCGCGCGAGTTTGACTACCGCTGCAAGCAGGGCGGACAACTCGCGTCGAAGATGCGTTTTCTCTCCGCCCCGTGGCTGGGGATGCTGAAGGACGGCGCGTGGTTGCGGCACGCACGGCACACGAATGCGATGGCCGCGCGGCTCGAAGCGGGTCTGCGCGGCTTGCCCGGCGTTCAAATCACGTATCCCGTGAAGAGCAATGCGGTCTTCGTGAAGATGCCGCCGGCGGTCGAGCGGCAAATGCACGAACGCGGCTGGATGTTCTACACCGGCGTCATCACCGGCGACGAGTCGCGGCTGATGTGCAGTTGGGACACAACGCCGGAGGACGTGGACGGCTTCGTGGCGGATTTGCGGGAGCTGACGGGCACGCGATAACGCAGAGACCTGAGGACGCAGAGTGCCACAAAGCATTTGGCAAACTTTGCCTTCCAGTACGCATGCCAAACGTCAGATGAAACTGATTCTCGAAACGCCGCGCCTCGTGCTGCGGGAGCTGACGCTCGATGACCTTGAGTTCGTTGCCGGAATGCTCGCCCACCCGGACGTGATGCATTTCTGGCCGCGGCCCTACACGCACGCGGAAGCCGCCGACTGGATTGGCCGTCACCAGGAGCGCTACGCCCGCGACGGCTTCGGCTACTGGCTCGCGCTCGACAAGGCCAGCGGGCGACCCATCGGCCAGGCGGGCTTGTTGCGGCAGGAACTCGATGGCGTAGTGGAAACCGGCGTCGGCTACATCCTGCACCGTCCGTTCTGGGGCAAGGGTTACGCGACAGAAGCTGCCGTTGGCTGCCGCGACCATGCGTTCGAAAAGCTCGGCAAACTGCGCGTCACGGCGACAGTGCGACCGGAAAACCTTCCTTCGCGCCGCGTGGCGGAACGCATCGGCCTGAAATTCGAGCGCATGACGACGTGGGCCGGAATGCCGCACATGCTTTACGCGGCCGCGTACCCGGCATAGTCGGGAAATCGAGTGATCCTCGGCTTCTGCGGCGAACCAGATGCCGTCCCAAGTCCTCGCGGAGCGTTCGGGGTGCGCGCGGTTGAGCGCCGCTCTTGCCGCGCTGTGCCACGCGCTTTCGCGGTTCCGTCTCATCTCCCAGAGCGGTGCTCAGGCACGCGCACGCCTGCGGTCCCCGACCTAACGCCGCACGGTTGAGCCCCTCGGGACAGGCGGCTTTTCTTGCGAACTCGGATGCGGTAGGGTTGTGGCATCTTTCATGAAGCAACGCAAAGTCCTGCTCAAAACTCTCGCCGGGTTTTCGCTCGTGGTATTGCTCGCGGTGGGAGTGTTTGCCGTCAACGCGATTTGGTTCCGGCCCTGGAGCATCCGCGTGTTCTTCGAGCGGGAATTCCTCCGCGCGGCGCTCGAAGACCCGGAGTTGCTCAGCACGATCGGCGTGCTCGAACAGTTCGGTTTTCAATCGCACAACGCAAAACTGACCGACGCCTCGCCGCGACACACGGAACGCCTTCTGGCATTGCAGCGCGCCGGCCTCCACACGCTCGGTCAGTACGACACCAACCGGCTCTCCGCGCAAAGCCGGCTTTCGGCGCGCGTGATGGAGTGGCTGCTCCGCACGCAAGTCGAAGGCGGACGCTTTGCCTACCACGACTATCCGGTCAACCAGTTCGAGGGTGTGCAAAGCCAGTTGCCGGAGTTCCTGACCACCATCCACGTCCTCAATGACCGGCGCGGCGCTGAGAACTATCTGAAACGGCTGGACGCCATCCCGACGAAGTGGGATCAACTCCTCGAAAGCCTGCGCTTGCGGGAGCAACACGGCATACTGCCGCCGCGGTTCGTCGTTGAACGCGTGCTCAAGGAAATGCGCGAGTTCGTGGCCCAGCCCGCTGCCACGAATCCGCTGGCGAAAGTTTTCAGCGAGAAGGTGGAGAAGCTGGAGAGTCTCCCGCCGGAAGCGAAAGCGGATTTGAAACGTCAGGCCGGCACGCTCGTGGAAACAAAGGTTTATCCCGCCTACCGGAAGTTGATTGACTACTTCGCCGCGCTCGAACCGAAGACGACAACCGATGACGGCGCTTGGAAGCTGCCGGACGGCGGCGCGTATTATGCCTGGGCGCTGCGCGAACACACCACCACACGGCTCACGGCGGCGGAGATTCACGAGCTGGGCCTGCGCGAGGTTGCCCGCATCGAAACCGAGATGCGCGCCATCCTCGATGCGCAGGGTTACACCGGCGGCACGCCGGGCGCACAGTTGCAGCGCCTCGTGAGCGAGCCGCGCTTTCTCTACCCGAACACCGACGCCGGTCGCGCGCAGGCACTCGCGGAGTACCAACGCATCGTGAAGGAGGTCCTCGCCGTCGCGCCCAAGTATTTCAACGTGCTGCCCAAGGCCGGCCTCGAGGTGCGGCGCGTGCCAGAGTTCAAGGAGGCCACCGCGCCTGGCGCTTACTACAATCAGCCCACGATGGATGGTTCGCGGCCCGGCATTTTCTTCGTGAACTTGCGCGACATGGCAGAAGTGCCCAAGACCGGCATGAAGACTTTGACCTACCACGAGGCCGTGCCCGGACATCATTTCCAAATCGCCATCGCGCAGGAACTCAAGGGCGTGCCGACGTTTCGCAAGCTGGACTTGTTCACGGCTTACGGCGAGGGCTGGGCGCTTTACACGGAGCGGCTGGCCAAAGAAGCGGGCTTTTACCGCGACGATCCGTTTGGCGATTTGGGCCGGTTGCAGGATGAAATGCTCCGCGCCGTGCGGCTCGTGGTGGACACCGGCATCCACGCCAAACGCTGGACGCGCGAGCAGGCCATCCGCTACATGGTCGAGAAAACCGGCTATGTCGAGGCGAGCGTGGTTTCGGAAGTCGAGCGTTACATCGTCGCGCCGGGGCAGGCGTGCTCCTACAAGGTCGGCATGTTGAAGATTTTGGAGTTGCGCGAGCGCGCGAAGTCGGCGCTCGGCAACCGGTTCGATCTGCGCGCGTTTCACGATGTGGTGCTCAAGAACGGCGCCGTGCCGCTGGAAATCCTTGAGCAGCTTGTGGACGAATGGATTCAGCTACAGAAAAACAACCAACCCAACTCACGATCATGAACTCACAACTCGCAGGCAAGGTGGTGCTCGTCACGGGCGCGTCCGGTGGCATCGGCTCGGCCATTGCACGGGCATTCGCGGCGGAGAAGGCCAGAGTGGTATTGCATTACCACGGCAACCGAGCAGCGAATTTGAAATTGCAGCGCACGCTCGCTCCGGCGGAAACGCTCGCCCTTGGCGCGGACCTGCGGCGCGAGAACGCAGTGAAAGCCTTGTTCGCCTCGGCGCTGAAAAAGTTTGGCCGCGTGGACACGCTCGTCGCGACTGCCGGCGCCTGGGAGATGCGCGACGTGCCGCTGCACGAGATGTCGCTGCGGCAATGGCGCGCGACATTCGAAGGCGTGCTGACGTCCGCGTTTCTGAGCGTGCGCGAGTTCTGCCGCGTCGCCGCACGGCAGAAGCGCGGGAACGCCGTGCTCATCGGCTCGACAGCCGCGGTATTTGGCGAGGCCGGCCACGCTGATTACGCCGGCGCCAAGGCGGCGATGGCGTTTGGCCTGACCAAGTCGCTCAAGAACGAATTGGCGCGCCTGGCGCCGCACACGCGCGACTATTGCGGCGGGCGCATCAATTGCGTCTGCCCCGGCTGGACCGTCGTGCCGCGCACGGCGGGCAAACTGGCGGATGGCGGCGTCATCCGCAAAGTCACCGCGACGATGGCGCTGCCCAAGCTCGCGCGGCCGGAGGACATCGCTCACGCGGTGGTGTTTCTGGCTTCCGACGCGCTGGCCGGGCACATCACCGGCCAGACGCTCGTCATCGCCGGCGGCATGGAGGGCCGGCAGTTGTGGCGCCCGGAGGAGATTGACCCGACGATCGTTTGAGAAGCTCGCAATCCGAAGCCCGAAGCTCGAAGGAAACTCGAAGGCCGGAAACCGAAAACTGAGGAGCTACAGAGCCTCCTTCAGAACTGCAGCAGCGGATGTGAGTCCGCTCTGTCTTCCAGGAGATTTGAGCGGACTGACGTCCGCCCCTCCTTCTTTGGCCGGGTTCGTCGCGTCGCCCCCCTTCGCACTTGAGACATCTTCTCGGAATTCGGATTTCGGATTTCCTTCGGGTTTCGGTCTTCGGGCTTCGGATTGCGTCGCGGCCGCCGGCCCGCCGGTGCGAATCTTGCGATTCCGCTTTCGTTTTGCGGCTCGCCTTTGCCGCGGGTTCGCGTAGCTTGGTTCAGGTTTTATGAAGGTTCGTTTCGATTCCGTCGAGTCCGTCGTCGCCGACCTCCGCAAGGGACGGATGGTCGTCGTTGTGGACGACGCCGACCGCGAGAACGAAGGCGACTTGATCATGGCGGCGCAGCATGTCACGCCGCAGGCCGTCAATTTCATGGCCAAGCACGGGCGCGGTCTGATTTGCGTGCCGACGACTTCCGAGCGCCTCCAGCAACTTGGCGTCGGACGCATGGTCAAGGAGAACCGCGACACGTTCAAAACCGATTTCCAAGTGAGCGTGGACGCCGCGCACGGCATCACGACCGGCATCAGCGCGGCAGATCGCGCGGAAACCATCCGCGTCATGGCGGATCCCACAGCCGTGCCGGAAGACCTCCTGGCGCCGGGTCACGTGTTTCCATTGCGCGCCAAACCAGGCGGCGTCCTCCAACGCGCCGGCCACACGGAAGCCGCGGTGGACCTCGTCAAACTCGCCGGCTGCCGGCCCATCGGCGTCATCTGTGAAATCATGAGCGACGATGGCACGATGGCGCGCCTCTCGGAACTCCAGAAGTTTGCCGCGCGGCACCGCCTCAAACTCTGTGCCATTGCGGATCTCATCCACTACCGGCGCACGCGCGAGAAACTCGTGGAGTGTATCGAGGTGGTGAAACTGCCGACCGACTACGGCGATTTCGAATTGCATCTCTACCGGTCGCGGCTCGACGGGCAGCATCATCTGGCGCTGGTCCGCGGGGATGTAGCCGGCGCGAAAAACGTGCTGGTGCGCGTTCACAGCGAATGCCTCACGGGCGATGTCTTCGGATCGCAGCGCTGTGACTGCGGGCCGCAACTCCGTCAGGCCATGCGGCAGGTGGCCGAGGCCGGGCGCGGCGTCGTGCTCTACATGCGGCAGGAAGGCCGCGGCATCGGCTTGGAGCCGAAAATCAAGGCTTACAAGTTGCAGGAGCAGGGGCTGGACACGGTCGAGGCAAACGCGAAGCTCGGTTTCCCGATGGACCTGCGCGAGTATGGCCTCGGCGCGCAAATCCTTGCGGACCTCGGGTTGAAAACCATCCGGCTGATGACGAACAATCCAAAGAAGCTCGTCGGCTTGGAAGGTCACGGCCTGGAAATCGTGGAACAGGTGCCGATTCGTGTGAAAGCCAACGCCCACAACGCCCGCTACCTGAAGACGAAGCGGGAGAAGATGGGACATTTGCTTTAATCCGCGATTCGGAACTCCCCTTCTTCATGCTGAAGCCAGTCAAAACGAAACGAGTTCGCAGCGTCGGACGCCGGTTCACCATCGTCGCCTCGCGCTACAATGCCCGCTACGTGGATTCAATGCTCCGCGCGGCCAAGGCGGAATTCAAGCGGGCTGGCGCGGCGGTGCAGGTTGTTCGCGTGCCGGGCGCTTACGAAATTCCTGTCGTGGCCAAACGCCTCGCTCGCGCTTCGCAACTCGCCGCCAGCACCCGGCTTTGCGGCATCCTCTGCCTCGGCGTCATTCTGCGCGGCGAGACGGTCCACGCCGCGCACATCGGCGAGGCGGTGAGCCGGGCGTTGATGCAAATCCAGCTCGAATATGAAGTGCCCGTGATCCACGAAGTCCTGCTGTTGGAGAACGAGGCGCAGGCCCGGAAACGCTGCCTCGACCCGCGCCATAACCGCGGCACGGAGGCCGCCCAGACGGCGCTACAGATGGCCGCTGTGATGCAGGACTTGGAGGACGACGATCCATTTTGAATCGGCGCGCCCCGGCGGCTGTCCAATCTGCATGACAAGTCCGGCCGGTTCGGCGCTCTTGACCGCGTCGAGTTCGGTGGTAGCATCCTTGGGCTTTAACATTGACCAAACGAATTATGAGAACACTGTCTGTCATTTTGACCGCCACGACGCTGGCGGCGGCGTTACCCGCGACGTTCGCTGGCGACATTACTGGAAAGATCACGCTCAAAGGCACACCGCCTGCAAATCCCGAAGTCAAGGACCTTGCTGCCGATGTGAACTGCGGCAAGCTCGTCACCGAGAAAGTCTTCATGCCGTTTTACGTTGTGGGGTCGGGAGGTGAACTCGCGGATGTGTTCGTGACCATCAAGGACATGTCTGGCAAGTCCACCGGGGCGAGCGCCGAACCGGCTGTGATTGACCAGAAGGGTTGCCAGTACCACCCCTATGTCTCGGCGATGCAAACGAAGCAGACGTTGCTGGTGAAGAATTCCGACCCGCTGCTGCACAACGTGAACATCACGCCGACACCCGGAAGCGGCAACAAACCCGCCAACCAGGCCCAACTCCAAGGTGGCCCCGACCTGAAGTTCACCTTCGACGCTCCAGAGAAATTCATGCGCTTCAAGTGCGACGTGCATGGCTGGATGTTCGCATACGTCTGCGTGGTGGATCATCCCTTCTTCGCTGTCAGCGGCAAGGACGGCACGTTCAAGATCAAGGACGTTCCGCTAGGCAAATACACCATCGAGGCGACGCATCGCAAAGCCGGCACTGTGACCAAGGAAGTTGAGGTCAAGGACGGCGCGGCGAATTTGGACCTGACGTTCGAGGTGAAGTAGCCGAAACGGGTTTTCAACGGGAAACCGCCGCGGCTGGGGAAGGCCACGGCGGTTTTTCGCTTTCCGGCGCAGTGCATTCATGACTCCAACCACTGAACCTCGCGGCCTCCAGCGCTTCGCAGTGCTGACAGCGGTGGCGACGCTCTTCCTCATCAGCGTCGGTGGTATGGTCACGAGCCACGGCGCGGGCATGGCGGTGCCGGACTGGCCGAATACTTACGGCTACAACATGTTCTTTTTCCCGTTCTCCTCATGGATTGGCGGGATTTTCTACGAACACTCGCACCGGTTGGCGGGTTCGTTCGTTGGTTTGCTGACTCTCATTCAAGCCGCGTGGTTTTACGGCAAGCGCTCGCGACCGGTGTTGAAGTGGATAGGGGCGGCTCTGCTGCTCGGTGGCATTGTGGTGGCGCTGACTTCGCCGAAGCAATGGCAGGATGCCGTCGTGATCCATGCCAGCGGCGCCGTGGCGCTGGCGGCGGGCTTCTTTTGGCCGCGCTCTGAGCCACAACCGCTCTGGCTGCGACGACTGGCACTACTCGCGCTGGGCCTCGTCATTTTGCAAGGCGTGCTCGGAGGTTTGCGCGTCACGTTGTTCAAGGACGAAATCGGCATCTTTCACGCGACGTTGGCGCAGTTATTCTTCGTGCTGGCCGGCGCGCTGGCGCTGTTCACGTCGCGGACGTGGCGGCGGACAGGCGAGGAAGCAAAACCTTGCCCGCACGCCACCAATCTCCGCTCGCTTTACGCCGCTGTGTCGGCGTTGGTGCTGGTTCAACTCATCCTCGGCGCGACGATGCGGCATCAGCACGCGGGGTTGGCCGTGCCGGATTTTCCGCTGGCTTACGGCAAACTCTGGCCCGCGACGGACGCCGCTGCCGTCGCCGGCTACAACCGGGCGCGCCTGGAAACCACTGCGATGAATGATATCACGTCCACGCAAATCGTCGTTCACATGGCGCACCGCCTGACCGCAGTAGCTGTCGCGCTGGCGATTGGCGCTTGCTGGTGGCTGACGCGCCGCAAACTGGCGGCCGGCCATCCGCTCCGGCGCGCGACCTGCCTTTGGCTGGCGCTCGTCCTTGCGCAATTCACACTGGGCGCGTGGACGGTTTGGTCGAACAAGGCGGCGGATGTCGCCACGCTGCACGTCGTAATCGGCGCGCTGACCTTGCTCACCGGGGCCATGCTCACGCTGCTCGCTTTTCGCTGCCTTCCGCGCTTCAGAGAGTTACCGGAAGCACTGCAAATTTCGCCTCAGTCTCAGCGGATTTGATTTTTGCCGGATCTGCATAACTTAAGCGGCTGTGAGAGCTCCGGTTCAGATCCTGACAACCACTGCGCAGATTGAGCGCCCGCGGCTGGCGGTGTTCGCCGACCTTGTGAAGGCGCGGCTGACGCTGCTCGTATTGCTCACGACACTCGTAGGTTTCTACCTGGGCGCGGAGCGGCCGATTGGGTACGCCTTGATGATTCACACGGTGCTGGGCATGGCGCTGCTGGCGGGTGGTGGCGCGGCGCTGAATCAATTGCTCGAGCGAGAACAGGACGCGCTGATGCCACGAACGCGGAATCGCCCGCTGCCTTCCGGCCGGCTGCAGCCGGAAACGGTGCTGGTGTTCGGCACGGTGGCCTCCATGGCGGGCCTGGCCTACCTCGCGCTCGCGGTGAACCTGCTCACGGCGGCGCTCGGGGCCATCACGCTGGTGAGTTACCTTTTCATTTACACGCCGCTCAAGCGAGTGACGTGGCTGAACACGCTGGTCGGCGCGGTGCCTGGGGCGTTGCCGCCATTGATGGGTTGGACCGCAGCGCGCGGTGAGCTGAATTTGGAGGGTTGGGCATTGTTCGCCCTCCTTGCGTTTTGGCAACTGCCACACTTTTTCGCCATCGCGTGGCTTTACCGCGACGAGTATGCCCGCGCCGGTTTCAAGATGCTGCCGCAGGTGGACCCGGACGGACGGCGCACGGCGCGGCAATCTGTCGTTTACACGGTCGTGCTGCTGGTGGTGAGCGCCTGCCCGTTTGTGCTCAAGCTCGCCGGGCCGGTTTACCTCGTCAGCGCGCTGGTGCTGGGTGGCGCGTTCGCGGCGTGCGCGATCCAGTTCGCGCGCCAGCTCACAGAGGCGAAAGCCCGGCAGATGTTCTTCGCCTCGATTCTCTACCTGCCGCTGTTGCTGGCAGTGCTGACGCTGGACAAGGGGAAATGACCGACCGGATGGCGACTCGACACTTCTGACAACACATGCAAGCCACGACTCTCACCCCGCCTCACGTGGAAGCGCATCCTCACCCGGCGCACCATGCGCACCACGCGCACCAAGAGGATGCCGGTTTTTGGCGCACTTACATCTTCTCCACGGACCACAAGATCATCGGCATCCAGTACGGCCTGACGGCGCTGTGCTTCATGCTGTTCGGGTTCTGTCTGATGCTGATGATGCGGTGGCAAATCGCGCATCCGGGTGAGCCGATACCGCTCGTCGGCCCGCTGCTGGAGAAACTGCTCGGCAACCCCGCAGCGAAAGGTGTCATGTCGCCGGACCTCTACAACTCCTTCGGCGCGATGCACGGAACGATCATGGTGTTCCTGGCCGTCGTGCCGCTGGCGTTCGGCGCGTTCGGCAACTACGTCGTGCCTCTGCAAATCGGCGCGCCGGACATGGCGTTCCCGCGCGTGAACATGGCGAGTTACCAATGCTACCTGCTCGGCGGCATTATCATGCTGGTGAGCTTCTTCATCCCGGGCGGCGCGGCGCAGGCAGGTTGGACTTCCTACTCGCCGCTGGCCACCACGATTCCCACGGATGGGCAGACGTTCTGGCTGATCGGGATGGTGCTGCTCATCACGTCCTCGCTGTTGGGCGCGGTCAATTTCATCGCCACCATCGTGCAACTCCGCGCGCCGGGGATGACGTGGATGCGGCTTCCGTTTTTCGTGTGGGCGCAGTTTGTGACGGGTTTCATCCTGTTGCTGGCGTTTCCGCCGCTGGAAGCCGCGGGCATCATGCAATTGATGGACCGGGTGGCGGGCACGAGTTTCTTCCTGCCGACGGGTTTGGCCGTCGGTGGACATCTGGCGAATGTCAGCGGCGGCGGCAGCCCGTTGTTGTGGCAGCACCTCTTCTGGTTTCTCGGCCATCCGGAAGTGTACGTGTTGATCCTTCCGGCGATGGGCATTGTGTGCGAGGTCATCGCGAACAACACGCGCAAGCCGATTTGGGGCTACAAGTCGCTGGTCTATTCGGCGCTATTTCTCGGCACGCTCTCCTTCATCGTCTGGGCACACCACATGTATCTGACCGGGATGGGCACGAAGATCTCCGCCTTCTTCCAAACGACGACGATGATTATCTCGATCCCATCGGTGATCATCCTCACTTGCTTTTTCATTTCGCTCTGGGGCGGCTCGATCCGCTTCAACACGCCGATGCTTTTCGCGCTGGCGTTCCTGCCGATGTTCGGCATCGGAGGTCTCACGGGCCTGCCGTTGGGCTTTGCGGCGGCGGACCTGCACCTGCATGACACCTATTACGTCATCGGTCACTTTCACTACGTCGTGGCGCCCGGGACAATCTTCGCGATGTTTGCGGGGGTTTACTATTGGTTTCCGAAACTGACCGGCCGGCACATGAACGAGTTCTGGGGGCGGGTGCATTTCTGGTGCTCGTTCATCTTCATGAACATCGTGTTCATGCCGATGTTCGCCCAAGGCATGGCCGGGATGCTGCGGCGCATGTCCGACGGCGGGCTGAACTACTCGGAAGCGCGCGGCCCAGATGTCGCCGGCACATTGAGCAGCCCCATCATCGGCCTGAACAAGTTCATCCTGTGGGGCGGCGTCGGTTTGGCAATCTCGCAAGTGCCGTTCATCATCAATCTCTTTCGCAGCATCTGGAAAGGCGAGAAGATTGCCAGCGACAATCCGTGGGAAGCCACGACCCTCGAATGGCAAACGCCCACCCCGCCGCCGCACGGCAACTTCGCGCACGCGCCGAAAGTATTCCGTGGGCCGTACGAATACAGCGTGCCGGGCGCGTCGAAAGATTTCACGCCGCAGAACGCGCTGGAAGCCGCCCGCAATTCCTGACCAGTCATGGACATTCCCTACACCACGCAACCGCGCCCCGATACGGGTATTTACAACGCCAAGATCGGCATCTGGCTGTTCCTCGCGTCGGAGGTGATGTTGTTTGGAGCGTTGTTCTCGTCCTACATCCTGCTGCGCGTCGGGGCGGCGCCGGCGGACTGGCCGCACGGCTTGCTCAACATCCCCATCGGAGCATTCAATACCGTTGTGCTCATCGTCTCGAGCGTCACCGTCGTCATGGCGTGGGCCTCGCTGAAGATGAAGAAACTCGCCCAGTTCAAGTTGTTTCAGGCCGTTACGGTCCTGTGCGCACTGACGTTCCTTTGGGTGAAGTCCTATGAGTACCGCGAGAAGTTTTCGCACTACGAGGTCTGGAAGACCGATGGCACACGGCTGACCGGCCACATCGAGGGCAAGCCAATGTTTCTGACGCTGGCCAAGCTGCAGGTGGCGAAGAAGGAAAAGATCGAGTTCGTTGCCGACCCGCACCATTACTCGGAGGGCAAGACGCCAATGGTAAAACACGAAGCCCACGCCGAGCACAAGCCGGTGGAAATCCCGCTCGCGGAAATCAAGCGGCTCTCCGCGTTCGTGCCGGCGCACAGCACCTACTTCGCGGTTTACTTCACGATGACAGCGCTGCACGCTTTGCACGTGCTGGGGGGCGCCATTGTGATTGGCTACCTGTTCGGCCCCGGCAGCAAGATGTGGTTCACGGACCCGGAGCGGTTGACCAACCGCGTCGAGGTCGCAGGCTTGTTCTGGCACTTCGTGGACCTCGTGTGGATTTTCCTTTTCCCGGTTCTATACTTGTTGTGAGTTTTCTATGAGCGATCACACCGCAGATTTCTCCTCGCACGTGCGCGGCTACCTCATCGTGGGGGCGGCGCTCCTGATCGGCACGTTGCTGACCGTGTGGGCGTCCTACATCGACCTGGGCCACCACTGGAATATCGTGCTGGCGCTCGTCATCGCGTCAGTCAAGGCCTCGCTCGTGGCACTGTTCTTCATGCACCTGATTTCAGAGAAGCAACTCATTTACACCGTCCTGGCGTTCACGGTGTTTTTTGTCACGGGATTGATGTTCCTCACGCTGACCTCCTACCACGATCTCCCGGCGCAAACCGTCACCCATTAGTGTATGTCTCTCAAAGCCTTTCATGTCGTTTTCATCAGCGCGGCCAGCGCCCTAGCGTTCGGCTTCGGCGCGTGGATGCTGCGCGCCTACCGCTCGCCGGAAGGCGCTACCAGCGACCTCGTCTGGGCTTTGGCCTCGCTGGCGGTGGGCGCGGGCTTGTTGGTTTACGAATTTTTCTTCCTCAAGAAACTCAAGAACGTGAGCTTCCTGTGAATCTTACATCCGTAAAGACTTTGGCTCTCGCTTCCGGCCTTTCCTTGGCCGCCCTGCAGCCCACGCCCCTCTTTGCTTGCGCGGCGTGCTACGGCGCGTCCGATTCACCACTCGCCCAGGGCATGAACTGGGGCATCTTCACCCTGCTGGGCGTGGTCGTGTCGGTGCTGGCACTCGTCTTCACGTTCTTCGTTCACGTCGGCAGGAACTCGGCAAAGCTGCGCGCCGGGGAGCAGACACAACCTCCAACAGACAAACTTCCATGATGCAAAAGCTGCTTGGCCTGCCCGTGCTCGCCTCCGAAGAAGGCCGGGGCGTGGATGACCTGATCATTTATGTCCACCTGTTGATGATCGTGCTGTTCGTGGGGTGGCTGGGCTATTTCCTCTACACCCTTTGGCGCTTCCGACGCGAGCGCCAGGCCCGCGCGGACCACCACGGCGTGCGCAGCCACGCGTCGAGCTACATCGAGTTCACGGTGGCGGGAATCGAAGCGGCACTCTTGATTTTCGTCGCCGTCCCGCTGTGGGCGCGCGCCGCGGACAAGTTCCCGGATGCGAAAGACTCGACGCTTGTGCAGGTCGTCGCGCAGCAGTTCAACTGGAACTTCCGCCTGCCCGGCCACGACCAGACGTTTGGCAAGCAGGACATGCGTTTCGTTGCCGAAACCAACATCTTCGGCGTGGACCCGGCGGACGCCGCGGGCAAAGACGATATTCAGCTTCTCAACGAATTGCACGTGTCGGTGGACAAACCCGTAATTGCCTACATCAGCTCGAAGGACGTGATCCACTCGTTCAAGATTCCGGCCATGCGCCTGACGCAGGACGCCATCCCAGGAATGCGGATTCCGATCCACTTCAAACCCACGCAAGAAGGCCGCTACCGGATTTATTGCGCACAGCTTTGCGGCAACGGCCACGCCGCCATGGCCCAGGGCCTCCTTGTCGTCGAAAGCCCTGCGGCCTACGAGAAATGGCTCGCGACGAAATCCGTCGGAACGGTCAGCTACGAGTAACACCTTTCCGTCAAACATGCCGAGCCGACCTCGAGTTCGGCGCTTCCGCTTCAGCGGCGTGTGAGCTAGGCTTTGCTCCATCGTGAACAAAGCTGCCTCGCATGAGTGACGTCCCGAATGGCCGCCCTGCAAAGTCCCCGAAGACCGTCTGGATCGGGCTGGCGTTGATTCTGGTCACGCTGGGCCTCGCGGTGGTGCTGGCGCGGGTGGAGTCTTCGGGGAAGCATTCTCGGCCGTTACCGGTGCTGGCGCAGATCGGCGACTTCGCGCTCACCAATCAGGCCGGGCGAGTCGTCACGCTGGCGGACTTCCACGGAAGAGCCTGGATCGCCGACATCATCTTCACCCGATGCGCCGGCCCGTGTCCGCAGATGACGCGCCGGATGAAAGCCTTGCAGGACGCGCTCCCCGCCGGAAGCGCCGCGAAACTTCTGACGCTCACGACCGATCCTGATTTCGATATTCCGCAGGTTTTGCAAGCCTACGGCAAACGCTTCGGAGCGGACTTCGCGCGTTGGACCTTTCTGACCGGCGCTCAGCCGGAAATCGCCAAGCTCGCGATTGACGGTTTGAAACTCAGCGCCGTCGAGAAGAAGCCCGAGGAACGCGCCGACCCGAACGATTTGTTCATCCACAGCACGATGTTCGTCGTCGTGGACAAGCAGGCGCGGCTACGCGGCGTTTTTGAAACCATGGGCGAGGATTTGCTGTTCGAGCAGGTCAAACCGAATATCCTCTCGGCGGTGAAACAACTGGAGCGCGAGCCATGACTTTCGCCGACCTCCCCGCCGTCAACGCCTGCTTCAACGCCCTCAGCGCGGCGCTGCTCACCGCAGGCTACGTCTTCATCCGCCGGAAGAACCAGGCTGCGCATCGCACCTGCATGTTGGGCGCGCTCGCTTCGTCTGCGTTGTTCCTCTGCGGCTATCTCACCTACCACTTTACTGTACGCACCGTCACGCGCTTCGACGACCCCGCTTGGTTTCGTCCGATCTACCTGGTGATTCTGCTCACGCACACCGTGCTGGCGGTCGTGATCGTGCCGCTGGTGTTGGTCACGCTCACACGCGCGCTGCGGGAACGGTTCGACGCGCACCGCCGCATTGCCCGCTGGACCTGGCCACTCTGGATGTATGTCTCCGCGACCGGCGTATTGATCTACCTGCTGCTCTACCGGATTTTTCCACAGCAATAGGCTCGCCTTCTCCCCAAGCCGATCTTCCGTCGCCCGCTCCTCCGGCTGTCTTGCGAATTCCCGCCCCTGGCCGACGCTTGACCTGCGAGGCGGGATTTGCGATGCCTCCCGCCATGCGTTTCAATCTGCTTTGCGCCGGCTTCCTGACTGCCTCCATCTTCACCAGTTCCGCGGCCGCCGTCCTTCACGAATTCCAGCGCATCCAACTGACGCAGGAGTTCTGGGCGGAGGGGGCGTATTTCGCGGACTTCAACCACGACGGAAAAACGGACGTGGTTTATGGCCCGCACTGGTACGCGGGGCCGGACTTCAAACAACGCTTCGAGTATATGCCGGCGAATCAGTCTTTCCGGCGCGCGAAGCCAGGGGGCGGCGAGGAAACCATCCCTGGCTTCGAGGGTGCGCTTGGCACGAACAACGCCTACTCCGAAAACTTCCTCACCTTCTGTTACGATTTCAACGGCGACGGCTGGCCGGACATCCTGATCTATCCACATCCGGGCAAGGAGGGTTTTTGGTACGAGAACCCGCATGGTCGCGCCGGCCACTGGCAGCGGCATCTCGCTTACGACAACGTAGAGAACGAGTCGCCCGGTTTCGGCGACATCTCCGGCGACGGCAAACCGGAAATCATTTGCTGCTCGCGCGGCCACATTGGTTATGCCCAGGCGGATTGGAAACATCCGGACGCGCCGTGGACTTTTCACGCCGTCACACCGAAGGGCGACTGGCAGCGTTACACGCACGGCTTGGGCTACGGCGATATCAATGGCGATGGGCGCGTGGACATCCTCGAGAAGGATGCCTGGTGGGAACAGCCGGCTTCGACCGCCGGCGATCCGGTCTGGGTGCGGCATGCGGTGAATTTCGGCCCCGGTGGCGCCCAGATGTTGGTTTACGACGTGAATGGCGATGGCTTGAACGACGTGATCACCAGCCTCAACGCGCACCTTTGGGGATTGGCGTGGTTCGAGCAGGTACGCGAAAAGGGCGCGATCAGCTTCCGGCAACATCTCATCATGGGCGAGAAACCGGAGCAGAACCGCTACGGCATCCGGTTCTCGCAACCGCACGCGCTCGTGCTGGCGGACATGGATGGCGACGGAGTGCTGGATGTCGTGACCGGCAAGCGCTTCTGGGCACACGGGCCGACCGGCGACGTCGAACCGAACGCGCCCGCGGTGCTTTATTGGTTTGGCATCGTCCGCGGCAAGGGTGGCGCGGTGGATTTTGTACCGCACCTGATTGACGACAACTCCGGGGTGGGCACGCAAGTGGCGGTTGGCGACTTGAACGGCGACCGGTTGCACGACGTGGTGGTGGGCAACAAGAAGGGCGCCGTGGTGTTTCTGCACCAAACTCGCAAGGTCAGTCGCGCCCAGTGGCAGGCGGCGCAGCCGAAACCCATCGCGGCGACTGTGCCTTGAGCCGCATCCAGCGGGGCGCCTCATTGCTCAGAAGTTCTCCGCGCCGCGATTCCGACATTGCTTCGGCAAGTGCTTTCCGCTTTCGTGTGCCGCGTGAAATTGACTTTCCGTCCGATCGAATTGCAGCTCGCGCACAAATGGCAGATTGCGCGCACCGCCGGCACCAACACCACCCAGGTCGTCACTCTGGAGCTACGCGATGCCGCCGGGACCTGCGGATTGGGCGAAGCGTCTCCCATCCGACGCTACGACGAGGACACCGACACCGTGTCCGCGTTCCTGAGCCGCGTGGACGCCTCGATGCTTTCCTTCGCCGACATCCCGGGCAGCATGCGCTATCTGGAATCCATCGCTCCGGGCAACATGGCAGCGAAGTGCGCCGTGAACATCGCGCTCCTGGACGGCGCGGCGCGGCTTGCAGGAAAGCCGATCCACGACTACCTGGGCCTTGGCTTCCGCGAGAAGCGGCACGTCACGTCGTTCACCATCGGCATTGATTCGCCGGAGGTCGTCCGCGAGAAAGTCCGAGAGGCGGACGGCTTCCCAATTTTGAAAATCAAAGTCGGCGTGCCGGGCGACAGGGAGAACATGAAGGCCGTCCGGGATGTAGCGCCAACAAAGACCCTGCGCGTGGATGCCAACGAAGGCTGGAAGACCAAGGAGCAGGCGTTGACGATGATCGAGTGGCTGGCGCAGGACCGGCACATCGAATACGTCGAACAGCCGATGCCCGCCGGCACGTCCGCCACCGATTGGGCGTGGTTGAAGGCGCGCTCGCCGCTGCCGATTTTCGCCGACGAATCCTACCACCATGCCGGCGACGCAGCGCGCTGTGCCGAGTGCTTCCACGGCGTCAACGTGAAGCTCGTCAAAACCGGCGGCATCAGCGGCGGTTTCGGGGCATTGCGTGCGGCGCGGGAGCTCGGGCTGAAAACGATGCTCGGCTGCATGATCGAGACGAGCATCCTGATCAGCGCTGGGGCGCACCTCGCTGAACTCTGCGACCACCTCGATCTGGACGGAAACATTCTCATCACGAACGATCCTTACGAGGGAGTGGCTTCCGACCACGGTATGATGTCGTTTGCGAAGTCGCCGGAGAAAACGGGCTTGTGCGTCCGCGCCCGCAGATGAATTCCCGCCTCGCGCACCAAAAGCGCAAAACGCCGCCCGGCTGCCGGGCGGCGTTTGTACGCCAAGGGATTGCCGAGGCCTTGTGAGGATGAATGCTGCGGTATTTTGGTAGTTTCCCGACCCCAATTGATCGCGGCGCTGGATGGCCAACCTTGTGCAAACGTCCCGACATCTTTCCAGCAGACTGCCGCCGCAAATCGCCGTCGGAGGTTATCAGGGACAACCCCAGAATCCAGCCGCGGGAAGGCAATGGCCGATTTTGCGCGCGACGAAATCCACGCCTGACGGCTACTCGATGTTCGGATAGGAGCCAAGCACTTTGATGAACTTGCAGTGCTCGTCAAGCACTGCCAGGGCGCGGGTCACGCGCGCGTCCTCCACGTGGCCGTCGCAATCAATGAAGAAGAAATACTCCCACGCCTTCCGCTTGCTCGGGCGGGATTCGATCTTCGTCATGTTGATGCGGTAACGGCGGAAGGCGGAAATGGCGTTGTGCAGCGCGCCGACCTTGTCCGCGACGCCGATGACAAGGCTGGTGCGGTCGCGGCCCGTGCGCGGCGTGGACTGGCGGCCCAGCACGAGAAACCGCGTGGCGTTGGCGGCGCTGTCCTGGATGTCGTATTCGAGGACCGGCAGTTGATACTTCTCGGCGGCGAGCAGCCCGGCGATGGCCGCGGAGTTTCTCGCCTTCGTCGCCAGCTCCGCCGAGCGCGCGTTCGACGACGTCTCGATGATTTCCACTCGGGGCAAGTTGTTTTGCACCCAGCCGCGGCACTGGCCGAGCGATTGCGGATGCGCAAAGAGCTTTGTGATCTGGGACCGGCGGCAGTGCGCCAGCAGACAATGCTGCACTGGCAGCACGATCTGCGAAACGATCTTCAGATCGCTGTCCACGAACATGTCCAGCGTGTGCGTGACCACGCCCTCGGTGGAATTCTCGACCGGCACCACGCCGTAATCCGCGCGGCATTTGCTGACCTCGGAGAAAACGTCCGTGATGGTTTTCAGCGGCGTGTAACGGAGGCTCGAACCGAATCGCCGGATGGCCGCCTGGTGCGTGAACGTCGCCTCCGGGCCAAGATACGCCACGCACATGGACTTCTCGAGCGCCAGCGCGCTGGACATGACCTCGCGGTACACGGCCTGAAGCTGCTCATCGGTCATGGGGCCGTCGTTATAATGGCGGACACGGCGCAACACCGCCTGCTCGCGGTGCGGCGCGTAAATCTCCTGACCGGCCTTGCGCTTGATCTCGCCGATGGCCAGCACGTGCCGGGTGCGCTCGTTCAACAGCCGGACGATCTGGGTGTCCAGCCGGTCAATCGCCTTGCGGTGCTCGGGAATGTGCATCACGCCGGAAGCATACGAATCCTCGGGGCAAAGGGCAGGGAAAAATGCGAGGGCCGGGAGGGTTGGAAAGGACGGACGCGAAACTCGTAACTCGCAACCCGGAACTCAAAACTCGGAACTCAAGCCCCAAGTTCCCGTCGGCTGGGCCAGGCTCAGGTTCGTGCGCAGGCGATTGAAATAGTAATTCGTCACCGTGTCGCTGCTCCAGGGACCGTCTTCCGTCCACAACTGGCCCCCGGCCGCGTAACCATACGCCGTTGTCCCCACCGCGTCCACCATGCTCGTCACCCGGTTCAGCGCGTCATACGCGAACGTGATGTCCGGGCTGACGGCGTAATCAATGTTGGTCAGGTTGCCCATCGGGTCGTAGCGGTAATACGTGTTGGTCTTGGCCGCGCTCCAGCGATTGGTCAGCCGGCTGTCCGGATCGTACTTGTAGCGCAGGATTTCGACGCCCGCCTGATCGAGCTTGTTGGTCACGCGGCCGTATTCGTCGTAGTTCCATTTCGTCGTCTGGCTCTTGCCGTCCGTCAGCGAAAGCAGATCCCCGGCGGGCCGTGCGACAAGCGCTGATGGCCGATCTTCCTCCCGCGCGGCCTGTGCGCGGCTGATTTCCTTCTGACCGTTTGTACGGGGCAGCCGGTCAGAAGCTCTCATATTATGAGAGAGCGCTTGGTTTTCCTCTCTGCTTCAGACTTTCAACTTGAGCTGTCAATCTTTGTAACTCCTGGTGCTCGATGTCATCCCAGTTGTCTCCTAGTGCATCAGCAAGTAACGCCAGCCACCTCTGGGCTGAGGAGACGTCCGCCGCCTCCTCGACGAACAGTTGTGCAAGCGATGAAGCGGTGAGCGTCCGGTTCTCCCTGTCGCCTGATTGCCTTGCCAGTTCGTAAGCCTGTTCGAGCAACTGCACCCGTTGGCTCAAATCAGTCGCGTAGTCAGCCCTTGTTGCAAGGATGCTGGGGAGCTTCCCGTATTTGGCCTCCAAACACTCCAAGTAGCGCAAAAGTTCCTCGGTGACGACATATGAAGTTGCTTCGTCGTCTGCGCACGCGACGTTCGCAATCTTTGCGGCGTAGTCCTGGACAACTTCCCAATCCTTGGTGCTAATTCCATCACTAGTC
>Ga0315277_10003006_pt1 | contig 23142 bp, 23 predicted proteins | sample YL17G05_15_MG_FD_203695 | JGI IMG/M metagenome (GOLD analysis project Ga0315277, IMG submission 203695) | Sediment microbial communities from Yellowstone Lake, YNP, Wyoming, USA - YL17G05_15 | ecosystem: Environmental > Aquatic > Freshwater > Lake > Sediment | place: USA: Wyoming | collected...
AGAGCGGCGTTCATCGCGTCCAGCGGGTGCCGGTGACCGAGGCGCAGGGCCGCATCCACACCTCCACCGCCACCGTCGCCGTCCTGCCCGAGGCCGAGGAGGTGGAGGTCGACATCCGCGAGGATGAGCTGAAGATAGACATCTTCCATGCCAGCGGCCCGGGAGGCCAGAACGTCCAGAAGGTGGCCACCGCCGTCCGCCTCACCCACCTGCCGACGGGCATGGTGGTCACCTGCCAGGATGAGCGCTCTCAGCTCAAGAATCGCGTCAGGGCGCTCGCCGTGCTCCGTGCCCGGCTCCTCGACCAGAGGCAGCACGAGCAAATGGAGGAGATTACCGAGGCCCGCCGCGCCCAGGTCGGCAGCGGGGAGCGGGCCGAGAAGATCCGCACCTATAACTTCCCCCAGGACCGGCTGACCGACCACCGCATCGGGCTCACAACCCACAACCTGCCGGCCGTGCTGGACGGCGAAAGGCTGGACGAGATCATCGACGCCGTCGCCACCAGCGAGCAGGCCCGGATGCTCTCGACGGAAGAGGCCCGGCCTGCCGTGGGCGAGGCCCGCCTGCCGGACGGGCAGGAGCAGCGCGTGTGAAACTGGCCCAGGCCCTGCACGAGGCCACTGAGGCCCTGCAGGCCGCGGGCATCGAAGACGCCCGGCTGGAGGCCGAGGTCCTCCTCCGCCACACCCTGCACCTGGACCGTGCCCACCTCTACGCTCGGCTCCAGGAAGCCCTGAGCCCCGCAGACCAAGCCGCCTTTCACTCCCTCCTGGCACGACGACTCGCCCGCGAGCCCACCGCCTACATCGTCGGGCAGCGGGAGTTCTACGGCCTCGACCTGGAGACGACCCCGGCGGCGCTCATCCCTCGCCCGGAGACGGAGCTCCTGGTGGAGGAAGCCTTGGCCCGTGCCCGCCGTTTCGAGAGACCCCTGATAGTGGACGTGGGAACGGGCAACGGCGCCATCGCGGTTGCCCTGGCTGTCCACCTGCCCCAGGCGGTTCTCGTGGCCATCGACCTCTCGCGGGAGGCGCTGGCCCTGGCTGTCCGCAACGCCCGGCGCCACGGCGCCGAGGGCCGAATCATTTTCCTCCAGGCCGACCTGCTGGCGCCCCTGGCCCAACCGGCCGACCTCATCGTCGCCAACCTGCCTTACGTCAGCTCCGGAGATTGGGAGGCGCTGCCGCCGGAGATCCGAGAGCACGAGCCACGGGCCGCCCTGGACGGTGGGCCGGATGGCCTGCGTGAGATCGAGCGGCTGCTGGGGCAGGCGCCTTCGTGTCTTCGCCCCGGCGGTTCGCTCCTGGTCGAGCTGGGCCCCCTTCAGGCGGCGCCCGCCCTGGCGCTGGCCCGTCGCTGCTTTCCTGGCGCCGCCGCCCGCATCCTGCCGGACGCCGCCGGGCTGGACCGTCTCCTGGCGGTCGACACTCCCTCGCCCTAGAGCCGTCGCGTCCTGCCATGGGGCCCGTCGCGAGCTCGGGCTCTCAGCAATCAGCACGGCCCCTACTGCCGAAATCCGTTGCTGCTGCCGAAAATACTTCTAGCACCGGACTGGAATCGCCTTTGCTGGCCGACCATAGCTGGCTGACAGACCCTGCATGGCCGGCTCAAAGGCTGCCGTGGGAAAGGAGGCAGACCATGACCAGGACGACAATGAAGGGAGTCAAGTTTTGGGCTCTCCTCGCTCTTCTCGCTCTAGCGATCCTGGGGATGGCCGCCTGCGGCGGGGGCGACAAGGACAAGGGGAATGGGGTGCCCCAGGTCTTCCGCGTCCGCATTGCCGGGGACCCGGAGACGCTCGATCCGCAGAAGGCCGGCTTCGCCACTGACATCAGCATCATGCGGCAGCTTTTCCGTGGCCTGGTCTACTTCGATCAGGACCTGAACGTGGTGGCCGCCGCCGCTGCGGAGGTGCCGAGCGTCGAGAACGGTGGCATCTCGGAGGACGGCCTCACCTACAACTTCGAGCTCCGTGACGGCCTGGAGTGGAGTGATGGCTCTCCTCTTACGGCCTTCGACTGGGAGTACTCCCTGAAGCGCTTCTTCGACCCCACCCTGGGTGGTAACCAGTACTACCAGAGCTTCTACTACGTCATCGAGGGCGCCCCGGAGTACAACACGGCCCTGGGCACGCCCGACCAGCCGCTTACTCCCGCCGAAGACGAGCTGGCTAGACTGCGCGATGGCGTCGGGGTGGACGCCGTGGACGACGACACGCTCCAGATCAGGCTGACGACTGCCAGCAACACCTTTCTCTACCTGATGGCCCTCTGGCCCGGCTACCCGGTGAAGCATGAGACCATCGACAGCCTGGGGGACGCCTGGACAGAAGGCGGCAGCCTGGTGAGCGACGGTCCGTTCATGCTCACCGAGTGGAGCCACGACCAGCGGCTTGTGCTGGAGCGCAACCCCTACTATTGGGGCCCCGAGCCGGGGCTGGAGCGTATGGAGCTGCTGGTCATCCCCGACGAGACAGCAGCCTTCCAGGCTTACCAGAACGGCGAGATCGACTTCACGGCGGCACCGCCCGCCGAGCTCCAGACTCTGAAGACGAACCCTGATTTCCACGCCGAGGCTCAGCTATCCACCTTCGGTCTTCTCTTCAACACCGTCCAGAAACCCTTCGACGACCCGGTGGTGCGCAAGGCCTTTGCCCGAGCCATCGACCGCCAGGGCTACGTCGATCTGGTGCTCCAGGGCCTCGGCATGCCGACTACAGGCTGGATCCCGCCCGGCATGCCGGGCTTTGACCCTGAGGCCGGTCAGGCCCTCTCCTTCGACGCCGAGGCGGCCCGTAGCCTGCTGGCCGAGGCCGGCTACCCGGACGGCCAGGGCCTGCCCACGGTTACCATCACCACCATCAGCGAGGACATTGGCCGCCTCTCGGCTGAGTTTGTGCAGGAGCAGCTCAAGCAGAACCTGGGAGTAAACGCCGAGATCGAGATGCTGGATCCGCCATCCTTCCAGATGCGCTTCGGTTCGGGGGAGTTCCAGATGAGCTTCATAGGCTGGAACGGCGACTATCCGCACCCCGAGAACTGGGTCCGCGACCTGTTCCACACGGGGGCGTCGGCCAACATGGCTGGGTATAGCAACACCAGCGTTGACGCGCTCATCGACCGGGCGGCAGCAGAGAAGGACCCTCTGGCCGCGGCTGACCTCTACAAGGAAGCGCAGCGCATCATCCTCGACGAAGATAGCGTGCTCGCGCCTATCTTCCACGGCATCAGCGCCTTCCTTGTCAAGCCCTACGTAGGAGGGCTGGTCTTCACAGCCACCGACGGCGAGGTCCGGGGCGATGTCTTGCTGGCCTCCCGGGAGGTCTCTATCGCTGCCCATTGACGTCTTTGGGCGGGCCTCGGTGACGCCACCGAGGCCCGCCCGCCAGAACCTCTCGGGTGCAGGCCCATGACCTCCTACCTCATCCGACGCCTCCTCTGGCTGGTGCCGGTCCTTCTCTTCGTGGCCGCCATCACCTTTGTCCTCATGCACAGCGTGCCCGGAGGCCCCTGGGACCGCGACAAGCCGCTGCCGCCTGCGGCCGTCGAGCAACTCAACCGCAAGTACGGCCTCGACCAGCCGCTGTGGGAGCAGTTCGGGCGCTACCTCCTGGGCCTGCTGCAGGGCGACCTGGGCGTCTCCTACCGACAGAGCGACCGCCCGGTCGCAGAGGTCATCAGCGGCGGCATCAAGGTCAGCGCTACCCTGGGTGGGCTGGCCATGCTGGTGTCGGCGGCCGTCGGCGTGCCGCTGGGCGTCGTCGCCGCCCTCCGTCGCAACCGCGCCCTGGACTACCTCAGTGTCTCCCTGGCCACGCTGGGGGCCAGCACACCCAACTTCATCCTGGGCATCGTCCTTATCGTTATCTTCGCCTCTACGTTTCACCTGCTGCCGACCATCGGCTGGGGGTCCTGGAAGCAAGCCATCATGCCCGTCCTCGCCCTCAGCGCGCTGCCGACAGCCTTCCTGGCCCGCATTACCCGCGCCAGTACCCTGGAGGTGCTCCAGCAGGACTACGTGCGCACGGCCTGGGCGAAGGGGCTATCGGTGCGGGCCGTGGTCCTCCGCCACGTGGCGCGCAACGCCCTTATCCCCGTCCTTACCCTGGCCGGGCCCCTGGCAGCTGCCCTCGTCACCGGCTCCTTCATCATCGAGAGCCAGTTCGCCATCCCGGGGGTCGGCCGCGCCTTCGTGACGGCCATCTTTGGACGCGACTACGGCGTCATCATGGGGGTTACCCTCTTCTACGGCCTGGTGGTGGCCACGGCGAATCTGGCCGTCGACCTGGCCTACGCCGCCGCCGACCCCAGGATCCGCTACCGGTGAGGAGGCTGGCGTGAGGGAGCTGGATTCGGCCCGGGTCACGCCCTTCCCCGCCGTCGCCACAGAGGCGAGGTCGCGAGGGCTCTGGCGCGACGCCCTGCGCAGGCTGGCCGGGAACCGCCTGGCTATGGCCGGCGCCGCCTTCGTGCTGCTCGCGGCCGCTGTCGCCGCGTTCGCCCCCCTTATCGACCGCTACCCGCCGAACCGGCAGGATGCCAGCGCTTCTTTCGAGGGGCCCAGCGGCCGCCACTGGCTGGGCACCGATCAGTTGGGCCGCGACCAGTACAGCCGCCTGGTCAACGGCGCCCGCGTCTCGCTGAGTGTGGGTATTCTCACCCAGATCGTGGCGGTGAGCTTCGGCCTGGTGGTGGGAGTGGCCGCGGGATTGGGCTTCCGGACCCTGGACAACCTCCTGATGCGCTTCACCGACGCCGTCTACGCCTTCCCAGACCTGCTCTTCGTCATCCTGCTGGTAAGCGTCTTCCGGGAGGCTGTGGCCGGCAGCGCCACGCGCACCCTGGTCGTCATGTTCGTGGCTATCGGCCTGGTGTCCTGGCCCAACATCGCGCGTCTGGTGCGGGGGCAGATCCTGTCCCTGCGCCAGCAGGAGTTCGTGCGGGCCGCCGAGACGCTGGGCGCGAGCCGCCTGCGCGTTGCTCTGGTGCACCTGCTGCCCAACACCCTGGGGCCGGTCATCGTGACGGCCACCTTCGGCATACCGGCTGCCATCTTCGCCGAGGCCGGCCTCGCCTTCATCGGCCTCGGCCTGCCGCCGCCGACGCCCAGTTGGGGCCGCCTGGTGGCCGACGGCTACGACGCCATCACCAGCCACTCCAACCTAGTGCTGGCTCCTGCGCTGGCTATCGCCACCCTGATGATGGCCTTCACCTTCCTGGGCGACGGCCTGCGGGACGCCCTCGACCCCCGCCTCGCGGCCCGCGAGCCCAGAGTGCGAGCGCTGCCCGTGCGGGCGCAACATCGGTTGAGGAAAGCAGCCTAGCAGGCTCCCGCCGGCCGACTCTTCCCCGGCGGGAGAAATGGAGGGCCCGGGTCTGGCGGAACCCGGGCCCTCGTGTTCTGCGAGGCTAGGCTGGTATCAGCCGTTGTTGTGCTGGTAGATCTTGCCCTCTGTCTTGATCGAGGGGGCGACGACGAGCTCCACCTTCTGGAACTCGCGGATGGTGCGGGCGCCGCAGACGCCCATAGCCGTGCGCAGGGCCCCCACCAGGTTCTCGGTGCCGTCGGTGCGGGAGGTGGGCCCGAAGAGGACCCGCTGGAGGGTGGTGGTGACACCCACCGTCACCCGCGTCCCTCGCGGCAACAGGGCATGGGGCGTGGCCATGCCCCAGTGGTGGCCGCGACCGGGCGCCTCCAGGGTGCCGGCCAGTATGGAGCCCAGCATCACGGCGTCGGCGCCGGCGGCGAAGGCCTTGCACATGTCGCCCGCCGTCACGATGCCCCCGTCGGTGATGATGGGCGCGTAGCGACCGCTCTCGTGATAGTACTGGTCGCGGGCGGCGGCGCAGTCGATGGTGGCGGTGACCTGGGGCACGCCGATGCCGAGCACCTCACGCGTCGTGCAGGCGGCGCCCGGCCCCACACCTACCAGGACGGCGGCCACGCCCGCCTCCATGAGCTCCTTGCAGGCCTCGTAGCTAACGGTGTTGCCCACCACTACCGGCACCGGCATCACTCGCACTAGGTCCTCGAAGTTGAGTCCGGTGGGGCTGCGGGAGATGTGGCGGGCCGAAGTCACCGTGGACTGGACGACGAAAACGTCGACCCCCGCCTCCACGGCCAGCGGCGCGAACCGCTTGGTGTTGGCGGGGGTGCAGGATACGGCGCACAGGCCCCCCCGGGCCTTAATATCCCGTATCCGCGTCCCGATAAGCTCGAGGCGTACGGGCTCAGAGTAGACCTTTTGGAGGAGGGAGGTGACTTGACTCTTGGGCGCCGCCGCGATCTCCTCTAGAATGGCCGCGGGGTCGTCGTAGCGCGCCTGGATGCCCTCCAGATTGAGAACCGCGAGGCCTCCCATCTGATGGAAGTCGACGGCGAAGCGAGGGTCGACCACGGCGTCCATGGCCGCAGCCATAATGGGGAGCGGGAGTTGCAGGTCGCCCAGGGTGAAGGAGATGTCGGTCAGTTCCGGGTTAACGGTGACGGCCCCGGGAACGATGGCCACCTCATCGAAGCCGTAAGCGCGTCGCATGACCTTGGCGCCGGGGGGCGCCTCGACCGGCACGTGGCGCCGGAAGAGGCCCGGGACCTCTTCCCCCATGCGTATGCTTACACTGGCGGAGGGTTCCTGTCGCTCGGTCTCGCTCATTTCGGCGGGGCCTCCTTCGCTAGACCCTTGGCGACCTACCGCCTGGATGTGATTTTGAAAAGTATATCGGAGTGCGCAAGCCCGCGTCAACGGTCTTAGGGCCTCGGCCAATGGGAAGCGGCAAAAAGAGTTGATGGGATCGGGCAATTTGACAATAACGCAGGACCGAGGTGTCTGGTGGGTACCCTCTATCTAGTATCGACACCTATTGGCAACCTGGAGGACATTACGCTGCGTGCCCTGCGCATCCTCCGGGCGGTCTCCCTCATCGCCGCCGAGGATACGCGCACCACCCGCAAGCTCCTTTCCCACTACGACATCCACACCCCCCTGACCAGCTACAACGAGCACAACAGGCGGGCCAAGACACCCCGTCTGCTGGAGGCCCTGGCTGAAGGCGACATGGCCCTCGTCTCCGAGGCCGGCACGCCCGCCATCAGCGACCCCGGCCAGCACCTGGTGGCCGCCGCCTGGGAGGCCGGCATCCGGGTGGTGCCGGTGCCCGGCCCGTCGGTGCTGACAGCGGCCCTGGCCGCCTCCGGCCTCTCCACGCGGCGTTTTCTCTACCTGGGCTTTCTGCCCCGGCAGGCGGGCCCTCTCCGCAAGCTGCTGCGCTCCGTCCGCGACGCCGCAGAGACACTGCTGGCCTTCGAGGCGCCCCATCGTCTGAGGGTCACACTGGCCATCCTGCGGGAGGAGCTGGGAGACCGCCGGGCCGCCGTCTGCCGCGAGCTGACCAAGGTACACGAAGAGGTCTTTCGAGGCCGTCTCTCGGAGGCGGCAGAGCACTTCTCGGAGCCGCGCGGCGAGTTTACACTGGTCGTCGAGGGCTGTTCAGAGGAGATGGCAGCCGCGGAAGCCCCCGCCGACCTGGCCGCCGAGATACAGCGTTTGCGTGCCGCCGGCGTCCCCGCCCGCGAGGCCCTACCCGTCCTCTCGGTGCGCTTCGGTTTGCCCCGCCGGCAACTGTACCGTCTCTGGCTGGCTGCGAAGTGAATCGTGTCATAGCTGAGCCTATGGTAGAATGGGGTCACTTTGGCCCGGAAAGATAACTGGTGGCGGAAAAGATCCTCGTCGCTGTAGCCTGGCCCTACGCTAACGGCCCCCTCCACACGGGCCAGATCGTCAGCAGCCAGCTCCCGGCCGATATCCTGGCCCGCTACTACCGCGCCCGCGGCGACCAGGTGCTAATGGTCTCCGGCAGCGACCAGCACGGCACGCCCATCACCGTCCGCGCCGAGCAGGAGGGGTGCTCGCCTCAGGAGGTGGCATCCCGCTACCACGAGGAGTTCCTAGAGATTTGGCGCCTGCTGGGCATTAGCTGGGACCTCTATACCACCACCGGCACCGAGAACCACGCCCGCGTCACCCACGACATCTTCCTGCGCCTGCTGGAGAAGGACCTCATCTACAAGGGCAGCATGGACCTCCCTTACTGCCCGCGTGAGGCCCGCTTCTTGCCCGACCGCTACGTCGAGGGCACCTGCCCCCACTGCGGCTACGACGGCGCCCGGGGCGACCAGTGCGACAGTTGCGGCAAGACCCTCGACCCGCAGGAGCTCGTCGAGCCGCGCTGCAAGCTCTGCGGTGACCGCCCCGAGATCCGGGAGACAGAGCACTTCTTCCTCCGGCTGAGCGCCTTCACGGAGCGCCTTCGGGAGTGGGTCACGCCCAAGGAGCACTGGCGCAAGCACGTCCTCAACTTCACCCTCGGCCTGCTCAATGAAGGCCTGCGCGACCGCGCCATCACCCGCGACATCGAATGGGGGGTGAGCGTGCCCGTGCCCGGCTTCGAGAACAAGCGCATCTACGTCTGGTTCGAGGCCGTCATCGGCTACCTGTCGGCCTCAAAGGAGTGGGCTCAGCTCCAGGGCCAGCCAGAGGCCTGGCGGGACTTCTGGGAGGACCCCCTCTGCCGCGCCTACTACTTCCTGGGTAAGGACAACATCCCCTTCCATACCATCATCTGGCCCGCCATGCTCATGGGCTACGACGGCCTCAACCTTCCTTACGACGTCCCGGCGACCCAGTACCTGATGGTCCGGGGCAGCAAGGCCTCCACCAGCCGTGGCCTCGCCATCTGGGCCAACGACTTCCTGTCGCGGTACGACGCCGATGCCCTGCGCTATCACCTGGCCGCCAGCATGCCCGAGAACGCCGACAGTGACTTCACATGGCCGGAGTTCCTTCGCCGCAACAACGACGAACTGGTAGCCACCTGGGGCAACCTGGTTCACCGTGTCCTCACCTTCACCCATCGCCACTTCGAGGAACAGGTGCCCGATCCAGGTGAACTGGACGACGCCGCCAGCAGCCTTCTGAAGCGCGCCGAGGCTGCCCTGGCGGAAACCGGCGAGCACATCTCGGCCTGCCGCTTCCGCGCCGGACTGGGATCGGCCCTGGGCCTGGCTCAGGAGGCGAACCGCTACCTGGACGAGCAGGCTCCCTGGCGCACCATAAGCCAGGACCGCCAGGCGGCGGCCCGCTCCCTCTACGTCGTCATCGGCGTCATCAACACCCTGAAGACGGCCCTCTACCCCTACCTGCCCTTCTCCAGCGAGCGCCTGCACGGCTTCCTGGGGTACGAGGGCACCATCCAAGACGCTGGCTGGCGCTTCGAGGTGCCTCACCCGGGCCAAAGGCTCTCGCAGCCGGAGGCCCTCTTTAAGAAGCTGGACCCGAGTATCGTGGACGAGGAGGAAGCCCGGCTCCAGGCAGGACAGGCCGGCGCTCCCGCCACCAAGAGCACCGCCAGCACGTGAAAGGACTCATCGACACCCACGCCCATCTCCAGTTCGGAGAGTTTGACAAGGACCGGGGGGCGGTCCTGCAGCGGGCCTGGCAGGCCGGTCTCGAGGCCATAGTTGTGTTGGGCATTGATGCTGCCAGCAGCGAAGCCGCCATCGCCCTGGCCGAGGCGGACCCTCGCCTGCATGCCACCGCCGGCTGGCACCCCAACGTGGCCGCCAGCCTCGACCAGGAGGGTCGGCGCCGTCTGCGAGAGCTTACGCAGCACCCCCGGGTGGTGGCCGTGGGCGAGATCGGGCTCGACTTCTATCGTAACCTGTCGCCGCGGGAGGACCAGGTTCGGGTGCTAGAGGAGCAGTTGACCCTGGCCACTGAGCGCCGGCTTCCCGTCGCCGTGCACTGCCGGAACGCCCACGACCAGATGTACCCCATCGTGGAGCGCTGGGCGGAGAAGGCGCGCCCTCTCTTCGGACAAGGCCGGCCCCTGGGGGTCATGCACTACTTCAGCGGCGACCTGGAGCTGGCGCGCGGCTACGTGGATATGGGCTTCCTGATCTCGGTTCACACCTGTGTGACCTACCCCACGTCGGACGGGCTGCGAGAGGTGGTGGCTGGCCTCGATATGGACCACCTGCTTCTGGAGACGGACAGCCCTTACGGCGCGCCCCAGTCTCAGCGAGGGCGTCGAAATGAGCCTGCCTACGTCGCTGAGGCGGCGATGTGCGTGGCCGAGCTGCGCGGCCTGACGGTCGAGGCGGTGGCGCAGCGCAGCGGGGAGAACGCCGCCCGGCTCTTTGGGCTGCGGCCGGCCCAGGCAAGCGCCAGCAACAGAGGGGGAAGGGCATGGTAGGGGTGGCGTCCATCTACGCTCCGATCCAGGAGGAGCTGGCTCAGGTCGAGGAGGCGCTCCAGGCCATCAAGCGGGTTGACTTCCCCGAGCTGGCGGAGATGCTCGACCACGTGCTGGCACCCGGGGGCAAGATGCTCCGCCCCAGCATCGCCCTCCTGGCCGGCAAGTTCAGCAACAACCACCAGGAGATGCTGGTGCCGCTGGCCGCCTCCATCGAGCTCCTGCACACGGCCACCCTGGTCCACGACGACGTGATCGACCGCGCCAGCACCCGCCGCGGCCGCCCGACGGTCAATAGCCTCTTCGACAACTCGGCCTCCGTCATGCTAGGCGACTACATGTTCGCTCACGCCGCTGGCCTGGCAGCGGGCACCGGCAACCTGGAAGCGATGCGAATGTTCTCGCGCACCCTCCTGGCCATGGCGAGCGGCGAGCTGGAGCAGGACATGACGGCCTACGACTACGGCCAGACCACCCGTCAGTACTTCCAGCGCATCGCCAGCAAGACGGCTTCCCTCTTCGCCGCTGCCGCCGAGGGCGGCGCCATCGTGTCCGACGCGCCGGATGCCTGGCGCGCCGCCCTGCGGGACTACGGCGAGCGCGTGGGTATGGCCTTCCAGATCGTGGACGACATCCTGGACTTCAGTGGCGACGAAGCCGAGATGGGGAAGCCCGTCGGCAGCGATCTCCTCCAGGGTACGCTCACGCTCCCGTCCCTCCTCCTAATGGAGCGGTGCGCGCGCGACAACCCGGTGAAGCGCTTCTTCCGCCACCGGCACAGCCCGCGTCATCTGGCTGAGGCCGTGGATATGGTCGTCAACTCCGGGGTCCTCGACGAGTGCTACCGGGTGGCCGGCACCTTCCGCGACCGGGCTCACGCCGCCCTAGAGGCCCTGCCTGCCGGCAGCGCCCGCGAGTCCCTGGCAGAAATCGCCGACTACGTGCTGAAGCGCAAGGCCTGAACGCCGGGATACTGAAATAGAAGACTCAAGCCCCGGCTCCTGTGGCCGGGGCTCGCTCGTATCGCCCTAGCAGAGTGCTGATGAAGTCGCCGCTCGCCCTTCGACAGGCTCAGGACGAGCGGTTCCTGGATTCCGTTCGTGGTGAGCCTGTCGAACCACGAACGGCCCACTTGGGTTTATCAACACCCTGGCAGAAGGGCGGCCCCTACCGCTCATCCCGGCGCCGCACGATGGGCACCCCCGAGTCCCGCATTCTCCTCTCTTCCTTCCCCCGGAGGATCCGCCTCTCCTTCTCGTCCGCCAGCTCCCCTTTCGTCTTCCTGGGAGGCGGGACCGGCTTGTTGATCTCCGGGTGCTCGTTCATGCGGACGGGCCCCCGGGCCGGCGCCTTCACCTCCTTGCCCAGGTGCCAGTAGGTGCCCTTGTCGGGGATACGTCGCGGGTAGCCGTCGCGGAAGGTGAAGGCCATGAAGGAGGTGGGCATGATGCGCTGCCCATCGCGGTCGCAGACAGGGCAGGGCTGCGTGTAGGAGGCCTCGCGCATCGGGCGCAGCACCTCGAAGATGCCGTCGCAGTGCTGGCAGTAGAACTCATAGATGGGCATGCTGCTTCACCTCCAGCCGTCTGGGGGCTTGGCGAAGTGCGGCGCAGGGGCAAACCGCACTTGGCCGCTAGTCGACGTACTCTCCCTCCAACCGGCGGTCATGGTCTTCATAGTCGGGAAGAAGCCGCTGATATTCCTGAGACATCAGTGGCGATGAGACGATGAAATCAGCAGAAGCTCGGTTGCAGGCCACTGGGATGTTCCACACCACGGCAATCCGTAGCAGAGCTTTTACATCTGGATCGTGCGGGGCCGGTTCGAGAGGGTCCCAGAAGAAGATCAGAAGATCGATGTCTCCGTCGGCAATCTTCGCTCCGATCTGCTGGTCACCGCCCAACGGTCCGCTCTTGAGCTTGACGACTTCGAAATCGAGCTCCTGCTCCAGCAGCTTCCCGGTCGTTCCTGTCGCGTAGAGCTCGTGTTGAACCAGGAGGTCTCTGTTGTATTTCGACCATTCCAGTAGATCACGCTTCTTGTTGTCGTGCGCTACGAGGGCGATCTTCTTCCTCTGTCTCACTGCTGGCTCGTCATGTTTCATTACAGCTTCTTCCCTCTTACCCCAAGGGCAGGGCACCTGACTCCTGCCGTGCATACTCAGTATACACGCTGACCAGGTGCCGCCAAGCGGCCCAATGGCCGTACGGGGGACGAGGAGTGGCCTGGGCTACGATCTTCAGGCGCGGGCTGTCTTTTGCCGCCGCAGCGTGTCGAGGAAGGCGGCCGAGCGCACGTCGCGCTCCAGCACGTAGCGGATGTACTCCCGCAGGTGGCGCTCCACCTCCTGGGCCAGCGACCTCTCCATCCGCACCCGCGCCGCGTCGGCGAAGCTGCCCCGCTGGAGCAGCCGCAGCACCTTGAGAGCGTTCAGCGAGAGCTCCCGCGCCAGGGGGTCGTCGGCCGCGCAGGCCGGGCAGAGGACACCGCCGGCGGCGGCGCTCCAGAAGTTGGTCGTGGGCTGCAGTGCAGCCTCGCAGGACACGCAGCGGTCCAGTTGGGGCCGGTAGCCGAGCTCGTCCAGGAGCTGCACCTCGAAGTAGCGAAGCGCCAGGTCCAGGTCATCGCCGGTGGCCAGGCAGCGCAGCGTCTCCAGAAGGAGCCTGAACAGGGGGTAGGACTCCTGGCGGTCGGGGGTAAGGCGGTCGACCAGTTCGGCGGCGTAGAGGGCCCGCCCCAGGCGCTCCAGGTCTTCACGCAAGGGTGTGAGTGGCTCCAGGGTCTCGGCCTGGGTCACGATGTCCAGCTCCCGGCCCCGGGCGAGCAAGAAGGTGCTGTAGGTGAGGGGCTCGACGTGGCCGGCCAGCTTGCTGGTGGGCCGTCGCACCCCCTTGGCCACCGCGTCGAGCTTACCGTAGTTAGCGGTGAATAAGGTGATGATCTTGTCGGCCTCACCGAGCTTGCGGTGGCGGAGGACGATGGCGGCGGTCTTGTAGACGCGAGGGGCAGGCAAGACTACTTCGCTTTGGGTTCAATGACCACTGCTGTTCCGTAAGCCAGGACTTCTGCTAGTCCCGCGACCTCTTCGGAGTCATATCTCATGCCAATGACAGCATTGGCCCCCAGGGATCGAGCGTGGGACACCATCTGGTCGAAGGCTTCTTGCCGCGAGACGTCGCACAGGCGAACCCAGGCTTTGATGCGCCCTCCGAACAGGCCTCGCAGCCAGGACAGAAACGTCTGTGCCAGGTTCGTTGTCCGCACCGTCAATCCGCGCACGACACCAAGGTACTTGGTGATCCTGTACCCCTCCACCTCAAGCCCTGTCGTGACCACGATGTCGGTCATGGGGCCGTCTCCTTTCCGGCTACACTTCCTGCCTGCCCTCCAGGGCGCGGGCAAGGGTGACGTTGTCGGCGTATTCGAGGTCGGCGCCCACGGGGAGGCCGCGGGCCAAGCGGGTTACCTTCACCCCGAGGGGCGAGATGAGGCGCGCGATGTACATGGCAGTAGCCTCACCCTCCAGGTTCGGGTTGGTGGCCATGATCACCTCGTGCACGTCGCCGGAGCGCAGGCGGCTCAGGAGCTCCTGCACCTTCAGGTCCTCGGGGCCGACGCCGTCCATGGGTGAGATGACGCCGTGCAGCACGTGATAGAGCCCCTTGTAGGCGGCCGCCCGCTCCAGGGCCAGGATATCCAGGGGCTCCTCGACCACGCAGATGGCGCTGTGGTCGCGCTCCGAGTTAGAGCAGATGGCGCAGGGGTCGCTATCCGCGATGTTCTGGCAGACAGAGCAGAGGACGGTCTTCTCCTTGACCTCAAGGATGGCCTGGGCCAGGGCACGCGCCTCCTCGGCGGGGGCGCGCAGGAGATAGTAGGTGAGGCGCTGGGCGCTCTTGGGCCCGACGCCCGGCAGCTTGTGGAACTCCTCGATGAGGCGGGCGACGGGGGCCGCCGCCGAGGTCACGGGTTCGTCCAAGGAGACTCGTCCTTCCGCGGCCGACCGGCCTAGCGCCGGCCCGGGCCAAAGCCGCCCGGCAGGCGCAGACCGCCGGTAAGACCGGCCATGCTCTCGGCCTGGAGGGCCTGCACCTTCTCCAGGGCCTCGTTGAGGGCGGCCGTCACCAGGTCCTCCAGCATCTCCACGTCGCCGGGGTCCACCACCTCCGGCGCGATCTTCACCGATTGCACCCGCAGGCCGCCGGTGACGGCCACGGTGACGGCGCCGCCGCCGGCGCTGCCCTCGACAGACGTGCTGTGGAGCTGCTCCTGTGCTTTGGCAAGCCGCTCCTGCATCTTCTGCATCTGGCGCATGAGGTCCCGGTTCATGCCCATGGCCGTCTCCTATTCCTGGTCAGGGATGATGCGCGCGCCCATCTCGCGGGCGGCCTCCACCAGGTGGCCGCCTCGCCGTCCCGAAACCGGCCTCGCTGCCGTCTCTGGTGCGTGGATGCAACGAACGTCATGGCCCTGGCCCAGCACCCGGTTCACTGCCTCCTGGAGGGACTTCAGGTTGGAGCCGCCGTCGCCGCTGTTCATACGCTCCGCCAGCCACGGGCTGCGAAAGCCGAAGACAACGGTGCCGTTCTCCACCTCGATGATGTCGCAGCCGCTGTTGAGGAGTGCTCCGGCCTTGAAGTTGAGCTGTCGCGTCAGGCTGTAGATGTCCCGCCAGCTCTCCCTGGCCTGCTCCAGAGTGAGGGGGCCCGAACGGGCCGGCGCGGGCGCCGGCTCCGGCTGGAGCGCAGGCTCCTCGGCACTCGCCGCAGGCCCGGCGGCGGCAGCGGCCGGCTCCTCCGCCGGAGGTGGACCCGCCTCCGGCGGGGGCTTCGGCACCGCCGGTGCCGGGGCGGGCGATATCGCTTCTTCGGCGGAGGCCCAGGCCTCTATGCGGCTACGCGCCGGCCTGGCAGGTGCGGGGGCCGGTCGCGGTGGCGGTCGGCGGCCGGCCTCGAACGCCTGGGGGCCCGGCGCCGGCGCCTCCGTCTCGGTGGGGCCGAGCACACAGTCGGCCAGGGCCAGCTCCAGGGGCAGCGACGACTGCGGGTCGGCCCGCAGGTCGGCCCGCCCAAAGGTCTTGAGAGCGCGGAGGATACGTTCGGCGCCCACGCCGGAGGCCTGGACCTTCAGCTCCTCCGCCTGCTCATGGGTGAGGGACAGGGCGGCCTCGGCGCCGGCCTTGACCAGCAGGAGGTTGCGCAGATGCCCGACCACCTCTCGCTGAAACTGGCGCAGGTCGAGGCCGTCGTCACGGACGGAGGCGATGAGGGCCAATCCGCCCGCCAGGTCGCCCTCGAGGACGTGGCGGGCCAGCTCGCCGCTGCGGGCATCGCCCACGAGGCCGAGACCGGCCTGCACGTTGGCCAGGGTCAGCTTGCGGCCGTGATAGTCCATGAGCTGTTCTAGCAGGTTGAGGGCGTCGCGCAGGCTGCCGGTGGCGCTGCGGGCGATGAGTTCCAGGCCCTCGTCCAGGCACTTCACTTTCTCCTCGCGGCAGACGCGCTTCAGGACTTCCACAATAGATGCCAGCGGTATGCGCCGGAAATCGAAGCGCTGGCAGCGGGAGGCGATGGTGGCGGGCACCTTGTGAGGCTCGGTGGTGGCGAGGACAAAGATGGCGTGGGGCGGCGGCTCTTCCAGGGTCTTCAGGAGGGCATTGAAGGCCGGCTCCGTCAGCATGTGCACCTCGTCCACCAGGTAGAGCTTGTAGCGCGCAGCAGCCGGCGCGAAGCCCACCTTGTCGCGCAGGGCGCGGATCTCGTCGATGCCGCGATTGCTGGCTGCGTCCAGCTCTATGAGGTCCAGGGCGCGACCTTCCAAGAAGGGGCGGCAGGAGTCGCAGGCGTTGCAGGGCTCGCCCTCACGGGGGTCGGTGCAGTTGACGGCCTTAGCCAGCAGGCGGCCGGTGGTGGTCTTGCCGGTGCCGCGGGGGCCGGTGAACAGGTAGGCGTGGGCCACCTTGCCGGAGGCAAGGGCGTTGGTCAGGGTGCGGGTGATGGGCTCCTGCCCTGCCACCTCGGCGAAGGTCTGGGGGCGCCACTTGCGATAGAGGACTTCAGAGGTCATAGGTCAAAGAGCAAAGGGCAAAGCGCATGAAACAAGGGGCAGGTTTCACAAGAGCAGAAGAACCCGGCCCCACTCAAGGCAGCCTGACGAAGGATGCGGAAGGCCTCGCCGCCAGTATAACAGCGGTTGCCAGGCCGCCTCAATGCGCTTCCTGTCCCAGCGCGAAGGCTCGGCGGGGAACGCCAACAGAAAACCGCCTCTCAGCGAGACGGTCTTCTGCACGTTGAGCTTTCGTCGAGGAGAACGGCGCCGGGCGATCCGGCGCTGCCCGGAAAGGAGACCGGAGCTAGGACCCTTCGCGCACCTCTAGGACCTCGTCGGCGACCAGGCCGTGGGCTTCACGATGCACAGCCTCAGCCGCCTCTTTGCTGGGCGCCTCGACCAGGCAGTAAACGCGGCGCTCCCCCTCATTGAACCAGTACTTCAGGTAGTTGACCCCGTATTTGCCCTGCGTTTCAAGGTCTCTCGCGTGTGCGCCAGCCACCGCTTCTGCGGTCAGCCCCGTTACATTCCGGTGAACATCCATGTATAGCGGCATGTGTGACCCCCTTTTGACCTAGAGTGTAGGTAGTATACCCCATCCCATCGCCTCTGGCAAGGTAGCGGATGCGTGTGGCCAGATGCAGGTCTAGAAGCGCAACGCTACTGCCGCTATCGGGAGTGGCGCCGGGCTACTCGCCACGGTCTCGTTGCTGACTTCACGCCGTCTGTTTGTCGTGGGTCCAGCCGCCCAGCAAGAGCTCCTCACGGGCCCGCATGCGGCGCTCGTCTTCGGGGTCCTCGTGGTCGTAGCCCAGGAGGTGGAGAAGGCCGTGCACCACCAGGTGGGCCGCCTCCTCCTGCACGCTGCGACCGGCCTCCCGGCCCTGGCGCTCCGCCGTCGGGTACGACAGGATGACTTCCCCCAGGCGCCGGACGCCGTCGGGCGGCGTCACGAAGGGCTCTGTCCTGAGCCTGTCGGCTGGCTCGTGGCCGAAGGAGAGGACGTTTGTGGGCTCATCGAGGCCGCGATAGCGGCGGTTAAGGTCGCGCAGCGTTTCGTCATCGGTGACGACGAGGCCGACCTCGGCGGGCGGCGCCACCCCCTCGGCCCGCAGGACGCGGGCAGCCAGGCGCCGCAAGGCCTGGCTGTCCAGCCGGCCGCGAAAGGGCGCCTCAATCAGGATAGAGATTCGGAAGCGGCGGGCGGCCTCTGCCATAGCGAGGCCATGATAGCACCTGTAGGGGTCGAGCATGCTCGACCCCTACAGCGTTACGAGAAGACGTTGACGGCGCGCTCGGCGGCGGAGATAAGAGGCGTGGGCACGAGGCCAATGATCAGCACGCCCAGGGCAGCCGCCCCCAGCGAGACGCCCAGGGACCAGGAGACAGGCACACGCTCCTCCTGGGGCGGCGGCACCAGGTACATCTGGCCGACGACTCGCAGGTAGTAGTAGGCCGCCACCACCGAGTTGAGCACGGCCACGATGACGAGCCACACCAGGTCGCTCTGGACGGCGGTGTTGAAGATGTAGACCTTGGCCACGAATCCGGCCGTGGGCGGTATGCCGGTGAGGGAGATGAGACAGAGGGCCAGAGCCAGGGCCAGCAGAGGCGAGCGCTGGCCCATCCCGGCGTAGTCGGCGATGACGTCGCTGCCCAGCCGGCTGGAAATGGCGATGACGGCGATGAAGGCACCCAGGTTAGTGAAGGCATAGGTCCCCAGGAAGAAGACGACGCCGCCGGCGCCCAGGGCAAAGTTACCGTTGGCGGCGGAGATGGCGGCTATGCCCACCATGATGTTGCCGGCTTGGGCGATGGAGCTGTATCCCAGCAGTCGCTTGATGTTGGTCTGCGTCAGGGCGATGACGTTCCCCACGGTCATCGAGATGGCGGCCACGGCGGCGAAGAGGTTCGACCAGTCGCTGCTGATGAAGGGGGCGCTGAGGCCGTCGTAGAAGATACGCAGCACGACGGCGAAGCCGGCGGCCTTGCTGGCCACCGAGAGGAAGGCGGCCACCGGGGTCGGCGAGCCCTCGTACACGTCGGGCACCCACATCTGGAAGGGCACCACCGCCGTCTTGAAGGCCAGGCCCGCCGCCACCAAGACCATCGACAGCACCAGAGCGCCACGCAGGCTGGCGTCGGCCGCAGCCACTGTGGCGGCGATGCTGGGCTCCCCCGGCGGCGCTATCAGCTTCGTGGTGCCGGACAGCCCGAACAGGAAGGCCATGCCGTAGAGGAGCACGGCGGTGCTGATGGCGCCCAGCAGCAGGTACTTGAGGCCGGCCTCGCTGGAGCGCGTGTCCTTGAGAAGGGCCGCCATCACGTACTGCGAGATGGCCGTGAGCTCCAGGGCCACGAAGATGGCGATGAGGTCGCGGCCGCCGGCCAGCAGCATCATGCCGCTCGTGGCCAGCAGGATGAGGGCGTAGTACTCGCCCTGGTAGCGGCCGAAGCGCTGGCCGTAGTCGATGGAGGCCAGGATCACCAGGATGGCGACGCCCAGGAAGAGGAACACGAAAAAGAGGCTAAAGTTGTCGACCACGAGGGAGCCGTGGAAGGCAGTGCCTTCGCGGTCGCGGAGAATAAGGCTCACCGCCCAGGCGATGGACCCCACGATCCCGGCCAGGCTGCCGTAGGCCAGGAGAGCGCCCCGCCGAGGGGCGGGCATGCCCTCCCGCAGGGCCAGGTCGGCCAGGATGATCAGGCCGCCGCTCACCATCAGCACCAGCTCAGGGCCCAGTCGGTCGATATCCGGTAGCATGAAGGCCTTTCCTTACCCCAACCTCGCCACGATGGGCGTGATGCCCGCTTCGATGACCGGCACCAGGGTCGCCGGATAGATGCCGATCGCCAGGATGGAGGCCACGAGGCCCACCATCGGCAGCCGCTCCCACCAGGTGGTGGCGTCGGTAAGGTCCGCCCAGCGCGGGTTGGGCGGGCCGAAGAAGACCCGCTCCAGCATCCAGAGGATGTAGCCCGCCGTCAGCAGGATGCCCGCCACCGCAAACAGCGTGGGGATGGTGTAAGACTTGACGCTGCCCAGGAAGACCAGCAGCTCGGAGACGAAGCCCGACATGGTAGGCAGCCCCAGTGAAGCCAGCCCCGCTATCACGAACCCGGTGGCGATGACCGGCATGCGGGGCGCCAGCCCCGAGAGCACGCTGATGTCTCGCGTGTGAGCGCGGTCGTAGACCAGCCCTACCATTACGAAGAGCAGGCCGGTGATGGTGCCGTGGGTGAACATCTGGAGCGTGGCGCCGGTCATCGACACCTGCCCCAGGGCGAAGATGCCCAGCAGCACGTAGCCCATGTGGCTGATGCTGGAGTAGGCGATGAGCCGCTTCAGGTCTGTCTGGCGCATGGTAACGATGGCCCCGTAGACGACGTTGACAGCGGCGAAGGCGGTGAGCCAGACGGCGTAGTCGTGGGCCACGTCGGGCAGGATGCTGACGCAAAGGCGGATCATGCCGTAGCCGCCCATCTTCAGCAGGATACCGGCCAGGATGACGCTAACAGCCGTCGGCGCGTCGGTGTGGGCATCGGGCAGCCATGTGTGCAGGGGGAAGACGGGCAGCTTGATGGCGAAGGCAGCGAAGATGAGGAAGAAGACAGCCGGTAGGGGAATGAGGGCCTCGGTGATCTCCATCTGGGCCAGTGCGACCATGTTGAAGGTGCCAGCAGCGAAGCCCAGGATCAGGATGCCGGCCAGCATGAGGGCGCTCCCGGAGATGGTGTAGAGCACGAACTTCATCGCCGAGTAGACCTTGCGACCTGTCCCCCAGATGGAGATGAGCATGTACATGGGGACCAGCTCCACCTCCCAGAAGAGGAAGAAGAGCACCAGGTCCAGGGAGGTGAAGACGCCCAGGACGCCCGTCTCCAGGATCAGCATCCAGGCGAAGTACTCCTTGGGCCGCACGTCGATGCCCCAGGAGACGAAGACGGCCAGCACGAAGAGGAAGGTGGCCAGGATCAGCATCACCACGCTGAGGCCGTCCACCCCCAGGAAGTAGTGGATGTCGAAGCCGGCCTCGCTGGCCCGGATCCAGCGGAACTGCTCCGTGAACTGGAAGCCGCCTTCGCTGCGGTCGAAGAGGCTGAAGAGGATAAGGGAGGCCAGGAAGACAGCCAGGGTGACGGAGGCCGCCAGCTCGCGTGCCCGGCCCTCCTCGTCACGCGGCAGGAGAGCGATGGCCAGGGCACCCAGGAGTGGCAAGAAAACGATGAAGCTCAGCACCTAATTCCCTCGTCTAGGGCGGGTTCAGGGCCAGCACCAGGCCCAGCGTGAGCAGCAGCCCCGCGAAGGCCACCGCCCCGTAGGCCTGGACCTGCCCCGACTGGAGCCGTCGCAGGCCGGCGGCGGCGTGCCCGGTGCTCCAGGCGGCGCCGTTGACGATGCCATCCACCACCCGCCTGTCGAACAGGTCCAGCACGAAGGCCACGCCCCGGTAAAAGACTTTCCCCACTATCACCCGCTCGTAAAGGTGATCCATGTAGTACTTGTTGCTGACCAGCGTGTGCAAAGGCGCCAGGGCCCGCCGCACGTTCTCCGCCGAGAAGACCTTCACCCCGTAGAAGAGCCAGGCCACGAAAAGCCCCGCCAGCGCCGCTGCCGTTGACGAGGCGGCCATGCCGTAGCTGAAGGAGACCTCGTGGAGATCCACTCCTTCCGGCAGGGCCCCCTCCAGCAGGTGGGCTACGCCGCCGCTGATGTTGGCGAACCCGGAGGCCACCGCCGGCACCGCCAGCACCGCCAGGGGCAGGGCCATCACCCAGGGCGACTCGTGGGGCTCGCCGGCGTGGGCCGCCGTCCCGTGGGCCTCGGCGGGCTGCTCGCCGCCCCGGTACTCGCCGCCAAAGGTCAGGAAGATGACCCGCGCGATATAGAGGGCGGTCAGGAACACGGTGATGAAGGCGATCCAGAAGAGGGCCTTCTGCTCCTGCCAGGCGTGGCCCAGGATCTCGTCCTTGCTCCAGAAGCCGGCCAGGGGGAAGACACCGGCCAGGCTCAGCCCAGCGATGGTAAAGGTGATCAGGGTCACCGGCATCGTGCGGCGCAGGCCGCCCATCAGCCGCATGTCGAAGGTGTGGGTCGAGTGGTTGACGCTGCCCGCCCCCAGGAAGAGGAGCGCCTTGAAGAAGGCGTGGTTGAAGAGGTGGAAGATGGCAGCCACGTAGCCGCCCACGCCCAGGGCCAGCATCATGTAGCCGAGCTGGCTGATAGTGGAGTAGGCCAGCACCCGCTTGATGTCGGTCATGACCACGCCCATGCTGGCCGCCAGGATGGCGGTGACGCCGCCGATGGCCGCCACCGTGTGCATGGCCCCCTCCGAGGCGTCGAATATGGGGAAGAGGCGCGCCACCAGGTAGACGCCTGCCGCCACCATCGTCGCGGCGTGGATGAGGGCGCTCACCGGCGTCGGGCCCTCCATGGCGTCGGGGAGCCACACGTGGAGCGGGAACTGCGCCGACTTGCCGACCGCCCCGGCGAAGACGCCCAGGGCGAAGACGGTGATGACGCCGGTCGGGAGCAGCCCGCCCACCGCCATCTCCTGGATCCTCGCGATGTCGAACGTCCCCGCCTTGACGAAGATGAGCAGGATGGCCATCAGGAAGCCCAGGTCGCCCAGGCGGGTGACGATGAAGGCCTTCTTCGCCGCGGCCGCCGCCGCCGGTCGCTGGAACCAGAACCCGATGAGAAGGTAGGAGCAGAGCCCCACCATCTCCCAGAAGACGTAGAGCATGACCAGGTTGTCGGCCAGCACCACCCCCAGCATGGAGGCGGTGAAGAGCGACATGAAGGCGAAGTAGCGGGCGTAGCCCGGGTCGCCCTCCATGTACCCCTGGGAATAGAACTGGACGGCCAGTGAGACGCCCGTCACCACCAGCAGCATGATGGCGGTGAGGCCGTCCGCGCGCAGGCCCAGATTGATCTCCACCGGCCCGAAGGTGAGCCAGCCGTGGGGCAGGAAGGCCAGTCGCACGCCGTCGGCATCGATGGCGCTGTCCAGCACCCAGAGGGAGAAGAGGAAGGCGAGCCCAATGGCAGCGACGGTGGCGTAGCCGGCCCAGGCGGGCCGGAACCTCAGGTAGAGGGCGATGAGGGCGAAGGAGCCCAGGGGTAGGAAGAAGATGGCCCAGACGACGCCTTCGGGGATAGTCGGCAGCAGCATCTAGATCTTTCGCATTATCTCGCGGGCCACGTGGGTCTTGCTGTCGGGCACCCAGATCTCGCGGGGGGCCAGGTCAGGCCCGATGCCCAGCGGCGGCACGATGCGCACCGCCACCGCCTCGGCGTTGAAGAGCTCCTTCCAGGCCTCCGCCAGGTAAGCGTTCTCGACCTCCATCAACCTAGACCACACGGCCTCACCACCTCAGGAGGTTGATGCGGTTCATATCGATGGTCTGGCGGTGACGATAGATGGCCACCACCAGGGCCAGGGCCACTGCCGCCTCGGCTGCCGCGACGGTGATGACGAAGACGGCGAAGACCTGGCCATCGATGGGTCGCGGCGCCACGATGAAGCGGGAGAAGGCCACCAGCGTCAGATTGACGGCGTTCAGCATGAGCTCGATGCCCATGAGGATGCCGATAGCGTTGCGCTTGGCCAGCGCCAGGTAGAGGCCGATGGCGAAAAGGAGGGCCCCCACCACCAGGTAGTGCTCCAGTCCTACCGTCACCTCACTCCTCCCGCACGATGACGATGGCGCCGATCATGGCTGCCACCAGCACCACCGAGGCGACTTCAAAGGGAAGGACGAAGGGGTCCAGCAGCGCCTCCCCTATGGCCGACGCCGTCTGCGAGAACGGCCCCCGGTCGGACACCGCCCACTCCGT
>Ga0315277_10003007_pt1 | contig 23141 bp, 18 predicted proteins | sample YL17G05_15_MG_FD_203695 | JGI IMG/M metagenome (GOLD analysis project Ga0315277, IMG submission 203695) | Sediment microbial communities from Yellowstone Lake, YNP, Wyoming, USA - YL17G05_15 | ecosystem: Environmental > Aquatic > Freshwater > Lake > Sediment | place: USA: Wyoming | collected...
GATTACCCACTTCATGTGAGGTGCCGCCGATGAGGCGCGCCAGCTCGGGATGCCTGGTCACATGATCGCCGACCAGGAAAAACGCAGCCGGGACATGGTGGAGGTCCAATATCTCGAGAATCCGTTCCGTGGCGGCGGGGCTGGGCCCGTCATCAAAGGTGAGGTAGAGGTCGCGTGACCGGCGGGAACCCCTTGAGATGACCCGCCCAAACAAAGGGCTGTTCGGATGAAAGGCGCCCAGGGCGAAAACTCCGGTCGTTGCTGCGGCCGCGCCCGCCGCAATGAGAGCTACCGTCAACGGGCCACCCTCTCATACACTTCTATGACCTGTTTGGCCACGCGGGGCCAGGCAAACTTCAAAGCCTTGCGCATCCCGGCGATCTGCATGGCCGCCCGTCTGGCCGGGTTCCCGATGAGTTCCAAGACCGCGTCGGCCCAAGCCTGGGGATCATCGGCCCCCACCAGCATGGCCTCTTCTCCTCCGTCGACGAGCTCGCGAAATCCGATGATATCGGAGACGACAAGCGGAGTCCCACACGCCATCGCCTCGAGCAGAGTGATGCCGAAGGAGGCCCTTGTGGTCGGGCAGAGATAGAGGTCGGAAGTGCCATAACAGTCCGGCCTCTCGTCATAAACGGTCCCGAGAAAGCGGACGCTGTCCTTGATCTCCTTCGCTCGGGTTTCGTAATGACGGCGGAGCGGGCCTGAGCCCGCGACCAAAAGCTGCGCTTTCGGGTAAGCGCGCAGAATCCGGGGCATGGATTGAAGCAGCGTGTCGAGACCGTTGCGGGGGTCCAGGCGGCCGAGGAAAAGAAGCCGAGGACCCAGGGCGATGGCATCCGTGAACAGGCGGCCGTTGGGATGAAAATAGCCGACTCTGACCCCGTTAGGGATGACCTCCCAGTCGGCCCGGAAATAGGGCTCATGGGCCCGAATCACGGGCTCGCTGACCGCGATCTTGGCAGACATCTGGTCCATTTGTTTTTGGAGGGTCCACCTTATGGCCTTCATAAAGACGGAACGCGGAAACCACGAATGGAAGGTGGCGACGGCCGGGATGCCCAGCCGGTTGGCGGCAGAGAGCGAGAGCGGGTTGAGTGATGGTGACAAGGGTGCGTGCAAATGGACAAGGTCGATGTCCTCGTCCTTGAGGATTCTCTCGATCTGCCCCTTCAGCCCCCACCCTGTGGTGAACCGGGAGAAAGAACCGTTGCTGAAGAATAATCGGCTCTGTCCGACGCGCCGGACAAACGGCTCATCTTTCGACTCGCCGGAAAGATGCGAGGTGATAAGGGTGGCTTTGTGGCCGGCCCGTTCGAGCTCCAAGGCAAGGTTGTGAACATGCTCCGTGATCCCGCCGAGATGGGGGAAGTAGTATTCAGATACCAAGGCGACGCGCATGGGTTTCAATCTCATTATCGCACGGGGAGTATTAGGGACAGATTAAAATGAGATTAAAAAAAACTAATGTTGGAACCCTGGTGCAGAAAGCGTGGCTCGGCCACCAGACAGGGGAAGCCAGACGGTGAATGTAGAGCCTTCGTCTAGCGTACTCTGGACTTCGATTCTTCCCTGGTGGGCTGTGGCGATAGCCATGGCGATGGGGAGTCCAAGGCCGAACCCGACTTGACTGTTGTTTCTTTCGACTCTGAAAAACCGGTCGAAAATCCTGGGCAGGACATCCTCAGGGATGCCTCTCCCTGTATCGGCGACGGTCACTTTCGCGTAGCCGGGCGCGCGGCTGAGGCCCACGGTCACGGTCCCCTTGGAAGGAGTGTATTTGATGGCATTGTCCAGCACATTCAGAAAAAGCTGACGGAGTTTGGCCCGATCGCCCTGGACGACGGCCGTCTCCCGGCTCGCCAGCTGGAGGCCGATCTTCTTTTGCTGGGCCAATATCTTGATCTCAGTCAGGATTTCCGGGAGAAGCTCTGCCAGATCCAGGGGGGACCGCTCGATCGACATGGTGTTGCTGTCGAAACGGGCCAGCAGCAACAGATTCTCGCTGATCTGAATGATGCGGTTCACCTCATCCAAGCTGCTATGCAGGATAGCTTCATAATCCTGGGTGGAACGGAGCTTTTTCAAGGTTACCTCGAGCTCTCCCTTCAGCACGGACAAGGGGGTCTTCAGCTCGTGGGTGAGGTCTTCAATGAACTGGCGCTGGGAGGAGAAGGACTGTTCGAGCCGGTCGAGCATGCCGTTGAACGTCTCGGCCAGGCTTTCCAGTTCGTCATCGCTGTCGGGAACCTTAACCCGCAAGCGCAGGTTCTCGGCCGAAATCCGGTGGATAGTCTCGATCATCTTGTCGACGGGCGTCAGGACAACCTTGGCTAAAAATGCTCCGGCCAAGCCGCTGGACATGATGACGAAGGGAAAGAGAAAAAGCAGCATGACCTTCAGATGACGGAGGAACGAACGCAAAGAGGTAAGGGGAGAGATCACCTGGATCAAATAGGCGAGTCGATCGTTTTCTTCCACGGGGACAGTCAGCGCTCTCAACGGAATCTTGGTTCGTGGAGATAGAGATGCGGACGAGTTCACGAATTCGCCCTGGGGGCCGAAATCCAGGCGGTTCAGGGTTGAGGGGATGAGGATGGCACCCGGCGTTCTGGCCGACGAGGCGATGAGGCGACCGCCGGAATCGAATATCCCAACGTCGATGCTCGATAATAAGGATTCGTGGCTGGTATCCGACGTCCACTGCTTGACCGTTTTGGCGAACTGGACCTTCTGACTCTTGATCATATCATTTGTCTCGGTCCCGGCCGCATCCCGTTTTTCTCCATCCCAGGCGGAGTCGATGGCATCCCGAATCCCGGCCGCTTTCGAGAGGAGAAGAGCGTCCAGATCACTGTTCAGTCTTCGGCTCACCGTGTGGTAGAGCACCGCGCCAAATACGATGAAAGTCAGGGACAGAACGATCACGTGCCAGAGGATGATCTGGAAACGGATGGAATGAACCGTCATGTCAGTCCTTGGAGTCCTTCAAGAGATATCCCTTCCCTCGCAAGGTGTGGATCAGAGGCTTTTTATGACCGGCGTCGATCTTATTGCGGAGATAGCTGATATACACATCGATGATGTTGGAGAAGGTGTCGAAGTGGATGTCCCAGACATGCTCAGAGATCATCGTCCGCGTCACCACGATTCCTTCATTGCGCACGAGATACTCCAGCAGGCCGAATTCTTTGGGTGTCAGGACGATCTCTTGCCCCCCCCGGCTGACCTTATGGCCGATGAGGTCGATCTCCAGGTCTGCAACCTGAAGCTTGGTCGCGGCTTGGCCGTCTCTTTTCCTGAGCAGGGCCCGACAGCGGGCGATGAGCTCCTCGAAGGCGAAGGGTTTGGTGAGATAATCGTCGGCTCCCGAATCCAGCCCGGTGACTTTGTCCTTAATGCTGTCGCGGACGGTCAGTATCAGAATCGGCGCGGTCTTCTTTTCCTGCCTCAGTCTCCGGCACAAGCTGAGGCCGTCCATTTTGGGCAGCATCAAGTCCAGGATGATCAGGTCGTATTCCTGGGTGGTGGCCAGGAAATAGCCTTCTTCACCATCGCGGGCGATATCGACGCTGTATCCTTCTTCCTTGAGTCCACGCTTGATGAAGGAAGCGATCTTGTCTTCGTCCTCGATGATCAGAACGCGCACCTTGAGCTTCTCCTCACGATCAGGGGCCGCCGCCGAAGGAAAGGCCCCATGATGACTTATTATAATAAATCCAGCGCCGACTGAAAACGGCCTCCATTAAAGGCCGCCGGCCATCGTCTAGATTTATCTCCCTTCCCGAGGGAAAAGAATGAATCGATCGCCTCTGTTTTCTGGGCAGATTTCCCGCTCCTGCGGGCATTATTTTTTAAGCTCCTTGATCATTTTCGCCGCGTTCCGATTGCCGGGATCCAATTCCAAAACTTCTTGGAAATATCGCAGGGCGAGCTCCTTATTTCCCCTGGATGCGTAAACTGAGGCCAACAGTTCGCAGGCGGTGAAGGACTCGGGGAAGAACTCGACGCTTTTTTTGAGAATGGCGAAGAGCATCTGCTCATCCTGAGGGGACTGAAAGTTATAGGCGAACACCTCCAGGAAAAACTGGCTGATGAATCCCGCGTTCTGGGCGATCTTGAAAAGCGAATCCAGAGCCGCGTCGGCGGCTTGGTTCTTCCCCTCGCGATAGAGCCCAGCCGCGTTGTCCGCGAGGGTCTGCATCCCCTCGACGGCTTTTTTCAATCCCTCGTCCTGGCCCCGGCCATACGCCTCGGCCACTTTTTTCGCCTCCACGACGGCGGCGTCCAAGGCCGCCGCGGCGGGAACGCGAATATCGGGGATGACGCCGGTCCCCTCCCAATTCCCTCCGGTGATAGGGCTGATCGCCCGTTCCGTCGAGACATAGAATTCGAATTGATCGTCGATGCCGAAGACGTCGACGGAGTGGGCCCCGCCTTTCGTCGGCTCTCCGACGAGCGTCGCCCGTTTCCTGGATTGCATGTCGTAGGCGAAGGATTCGGAGGCGGAGAAGGTGTTCGGGCCCGTCAGGATGAAGAGGGGGACGTCGAGGCGCGGTTCCAGGCCGATATCCCGGCGAGTCCAAAATTCGGTCAACGAACCGGTTTGACGGGAATACGAACCGCTCAATTGGGTTGGATACGGCAGGAAGTAGCTGCTCAGGTAATCCCCCGATCCGCCGCCGTTCTCCCGGACATCGATGATGATCGCCTGGGCGTTGGCCAGTAATTTCATGGCGGCGACGGCCATGTCCCTGGCCTGGTCGAAGGAATAGAAACGTCGAAGATCGACATAGCCGATCCTCGGCTCGATCCATTCCAGCTTATAGAAGCCGGCATTCTCCTTGGCCCGCAAGCGGAAGTAGCGGACGGGGTGATGCAGGGAGCCGGCGGCTTTTTCCCCGACATCGCTGGGCACCATCACGCGGAAGTTCAGATGCTTGTCGTGGGTGATGGCGATGAGATCGGCGGTGACTTTCTCCGCGAATTCCTCGGCCGCTGTGTAGGAATCATAGGCTCCGGATGCACATTTGGCCTTAAATTCGTCGGCAAATCCTTTCGCTTTATCGGATAGGACGTATTTGGTTTCCAGCAAGTTTGCGATCTTCTGAAGCATTGCGTTCTTATAAGCACGGTTCGTGAGGCTTTGGGGTTGTTGAGCCAAGGCGGAGAGGACGATTTGGGAAATCCACAGAACGACAGCGAAGATAGATCTGGTGACCTTACGTTTTTTCAAGGGAACCTCCTGAGTGATTAATAATATCTCGTCGTCGGAGAATTATCAAAGAGGCCCGAACAACCAGCGGATCCCCTTGATGAAGACATAAGGGAATCGCTTTCAATTCAGAGCTGACTTTCGCATCAACGCAACAGATTTTGCCTCCTCCGCCTGTCACGGATGATGGAGCGCAAGGATAGGGAGTGTCAACCGGCTATTTCGCTAGGCGTCTCCGGCCGATGCGGACCAGCGCCTTGATCAAGTCGATGGCGACGAAAATACAAACGACGAGTAGGGTGATGGTCAGGCTGAGGTTAAACCAGGGGACAAGGCCTTCGGGCAGGTGGACTGCGAGGGCCGTGTCGAGGGGCTGGCGGAAGGCGAGCCCAAGAAGGACGAGGGAGAGGCCCTTCTCAACAGCATCGACCCAGGGAGAAGGCGTCACGAGCTTCGCGGCCAGGCTGATAGTGCCGAGGGCCCACAGCCCCATAAGGATGAGGGAATACAATTGGCCGGCTTCGGGAGTGAAGATAGGCCGGTGCTGCGCGAAGTCGAGGTTGACGAAAAAAATCGTGCGATACTGGACGTAGAAATAGAGGGCGGTGCCGGTCAGCGCCGTCATCAGGATGAGACCGATCGTCCGGCCAATCGTCCTGCCCGACGTCTTCACCTCATCGAGGTCGACACTGAACCTCGGCCAAGGAAGCTTGACGTCCTTCTTGCTCTGGGTGATGAGGTAGAGCACTAGGGTGACCACCCCGAGGTCGAACAGGAACGCCATCGGTAGGTAGAACAGGGCTTCGAAGGGACCCATGGACGGCACATAAACGATGGGAAACATGAGGAAGCTCTCTTGGGAGACGACCGCGACGACGGTGAGGATGAAGTGGAGGCCAAACAAGAGCGCTGTATAACGAAAGAGAAACCGCTTGAAGGCCGGCGCAATGATCGGGCGGCCGTCCAGGTACTTTTCGGCGACGCGGCGGGCCGGTCCGTAGGCGGCGATGACCTTGGCGAGCGACGATTCTGTGGCCTCGCCGAATTCCTGTTCGGTTTTTTCGAGGATGTGGCTGCGGATTTCGGAGAGGATCTCCTCCCGCTCCTCGCGGCCGGAAAGAAAATGGCTGATTTCTTCGAGATAGGCTTCCAGTTTTTCAAACATGGCTTGTCTCCTCCAGTATATGTTTCAGGATTTGGTCTTGTTTTTTCCAGATTTCTAGGAGCTCGGCCCTGAGGCCGCGGCCGGCTTCGGTGATGCCGTAGAACTTGCGCGGCCGGTCCTCGCTGACGTCCCACTTGCTCTTGACCCAGCCGTTCTTCTCGAGCCTCCGGAGCAGGGGATAGAGGGTGTTTTCTTCAACCTCATACCCCAGGTCCCGGATGGTTCGAACCATCGAATAACCGTACATGTCCTTTTCTAGCATGGCCAGGACCAGGATCTGTAGAAATCCCCTGTTCATCTCGGTTTCGAAATGGCTGATCTCAGGATCCATGGCTTGCTCTCCTTGTTCGCCGGTCATTAATACTGTTCGTCTTATATATCATGTGTAATACAGTATAGAGTATGATATACAGTATGTCAAAAGCGTTTTCTTGGTTTTTTCAAGAAAAGGTCCTTTTATCTGGGGAAACGCATCCCCGATTGGCAGGGCGGGCTGAGCGATGCCGCCCTATTTTCCGAATTCCAGCACCATGAACGAGCCCGGGACGATGGCCGGCCGGGGACGCGGCTGCTCCGGTGTGGGAGCCGGGGCTGGGCCGAATTCCGCCGTCACGACGAACACATGGTGCGTCTTCGGATCGAGCTCCATGGTCCGGGCGCCGGGGGCTGTCGGCACGGTTTCAAGAACCGTGTACTTGTCGGCCGAGTCCTGCTTAACCACCGTCAACGTTCCCTCTCCATTGGAAGCGAATATTAGGCTGGTCCCCGCATCGTAGCGGACGGCGTCCGGGCCGCCGCCGATCGGGACCGTGGCGACTGTCTTCCCGTTTTCAAAATCCGACACGACCATCACGTTGTCGCAGACGCTGAAAAGGCGCTTGTTCTTGAGGTCGATGGCCAGGCCGCTCGGTCCTTCGCCGGGCGCGATCGACCATCTCTTTTTGACCTCGAGTGACTTGGCGTTGAAGGCGACGACCTCGCTTTTGTCCTCGTTGTTGACGAAGATCATGCCCGTGCCGTCTGTGACGGCGAATTCCGGCTTGCCGCCGATGTCGACGGTCCCGACGACCTTGTCCGTGGCCGCATCGATGGCCGTGGCGTTCGCGGTCCGGCCGTTGAAGGTAAAGACGCGGCCGGAGAAAGCGTCGTACATGATGGCGTCAGGATTCTGACCCGAGGACGGAATTTCCTCGAGGAGCTTGTGGGTCTTAAGATCAAAGACGGAGACGCTGTTGCCCCGCCCGTTGGAGATATATCCCCGGTTCCTCTCCGGAGCGAAGGCCACGCCGTGGACGCCCTGGAGGTTGGTGATCGCCTCTCCCTTGACGCCGGTATCGACATTCAGGATCTCGACGGCGCTGCCGTGCGTCACATAGAGGAGATGCGTCCTCCCGTCAAGCGCCATGTAGTCCCAGCCGCCCTCGCCGCCGAGCACATGTTTCTTGAGCAGGTGATATCCGGTCGGTTTCTGCGCCTGCACGGCCGCCAATCCCGCCGTCGCCACTGCCAAAAGAAGGACCAGATTGAAACGCAGAGTTTTCATTTTAGTACCTCAATTATTATTTTACTCTTTTTAAACGAGCCCGGGCCATTTTAGAGAAAAAATCATGATCCGGCCAGATGGCCGCCGCGACCCGCCCGCAATATTTTTGACTTTGCTTTTTGGCCGTCCTTCTGACAGTACAGGCTAGTGTTTCTTTGAAGATCCTGATTGTCTCCGATACCAACAGGGATGCAAAAAAGAAAAATCCTTGACTTCGACCAAGATCCGGTGATAGATTTTTTAGTCGCCTAAAGAGGAGGGAATCTCCGGTTCGAGTGGCTTCTGTGCTTGCTTCATAGCCATCCGGAATCTGCGGACTGAGCAAAATCTCCGGGGCGGCGAAAGCCGGTGCCCGATTCAATAGATAAAAAAAAGGAGGGTATTCATGAAATCCAAAGTTTCTTGTGGTTTACTGACGGTTCTTGTTTTCGTCCTTTTCTGTGGCCTGGCCTCTGCGCAGACGGTGAAAAGCCAGCTGTATCTGGTGTTTGATTGCGTGGTTAAGCCTCTTGCAGACGCCAAGCTATACGATGCACTCAAAGAAATGACCGCTTTTTACGCGAAGCACGCGTTTCCCTTCTCCTGGAGTGTTTATGCGACAGGCGACTACCACTACTACTACCTTTTTCCCCTTACCGGCTATGCGGATATCGAAAAGTTCTTTAAAACCGACGAAGAGATCATGACCAAGGCGGCTGCTGAATATCAGGCGCTCATGGAAAAATTCAAGGACACCTATGACTCCTATGAGTTCCAGGTCTACACCTTCCGGCCCGACCTCTCTCTCATACCAGCGAAACCGTATTACAAACCCGAAGAGACGAATTTCGTAGCTCTTGATATCTGGTCTTTTATTCCGGGGAAAGAACAGGAGGCGGAAAAGCTCGGTAAAGATATGATGGCCATATGTCAGAAAAAGAATGTCCGCGATACTTGGTATTGCTATGCCGGCAGCCTCGGTGTCGAACAGCCCGTCTATATCTTTGCCGGCCCGGATAAAGATGAGGCCGGATTTATCGAACACAACGCGGCCATGTGGAAACTCCTGGCAAAAGACGTCACCGATGTCTATAACAAAATGATGGCGATATGCCGGAAAAGAGAATACAAAAGAGCCTGGTACCAGCCTGAGCTCTCGTATAGCCCGAAAAAATAAGTCAACTTACAGATCCGCGAAAAGACTCACCAATACCAGCCCTTATGCCTGTGAGTTCTAAGGGCAAACTCTGGAATTTTCTTGGCCTGACGTCGATTCCAGCGGGTCATCTGTTTCTTAAGGGATTTTCTCGTTTTGCGGGGTATCGGAAAAGTGTCCTTGAGCGGATGTCTGGTGAGTCCCATGTCAGGTTTTCTTGATTACTTCAGTTTTTTCATCCAATCGTGAGCGAATATTTCCGCTTCGTTGTTTTCTATTCCCTCCAGGATTTTCTCAGCGATATACTCCGCCGTATCAGGAGGACGCAACGGGCCTCTCTCCTCTTCTATTTCAGGCTCAACCTCGTCGGCTTCCTTGATCGTATTGTCTTCGAATGCCGTGAGCGTCATGTACGGGTAGACGACGCTGACGCCGATATTGTCTTTTTTCAGCTCTTCCCTGGCTGTCAGGCTGATGCTCACCAGCGCGCTTTTTAGTGAAGAATAGGGACTCATGCCGGGAAGGAACATGAGAGCCGTGCCCGAACTGATGTTGACGATCGCTCCTCCCTTTTGGGCTCTCATTATGGGTATGACCTGCTGCATGGCGACGAGCGGACCGACCACGTCGAGGTCAAAAATCCGGCGAAAGGTTGCGGTGTCGATCTTTTCGACCGGAGCATCATAGCCCTGTCCGGCACTGTTGATCAGGATATCAATTCTTCCAAAATGTCTGACCGTTTCTTCTACCGCCTTTTTTATGTCCTCCTTTCTGGCCATGTCTGCGCAGATCGGCAAAGAATCCGGAAGCTCTGTGGAGAGATTGTGCAGCTTGTCCCTAGACCGGGCCACGAGGGCGACCTTTGCCCCATGTTTGGCCAGAAGCCTGGCTGTGGCCAGCCCAATACCAGAAGAGGCTCCTGTCACGAGGGCGACCTTATTCTTGATTTTCATAGGACCATTATAGCTGAAAATCTGACTTCGAGTTCTTAGCCCAGGGCCTGCTTGATCCGCCCGGGTGTCATCGGGAGCTGGAACACACGGGCGCCGCTGGCATCAAAAATCGCGTTGGCGATGACCCCGCCCATGCAAATGATAGCGGGTTCGCCGCCTCCCTGGGGAGATGCGTTTCGATCATCGATCAGGACGGTTTCGATCTTGGGCAGCCAGGAAAACCTGGGTATCTCGTAGGTATCGAAATTGAGGTCGAAGATCTCGCCGCCCTTGAAATGAATCTCTTCGGCCAGGGCATACCCCAACCCCATGGTGATGCAGCCTTCCATCTGGATCCTGGCGCCCTCGGGATTAATGGACAACCCCATATCCTGGGCGCAGACCACCCTGTTGACCTGGACATGCCCGGTCTTCCGGTCGACCTCCACTTCGCATATATGGGCAACATAGGTGCCGGCATCAATCCCGCAGGCTATCCCGCGTCCGCGGCCGCCCGGGAGTTTCGCGGGCGTCCAGCCGAATTTCTCGGCGGCCGCCTTTAAAACTCGGATCATCTGCTTGTCTTTCAAGTTTTTTAGACGGAACTCCAGCGGATCGATCGCCGCTGCCTTCGCCAGAATGTCAATGTGGGATTCCCGGGCAAAGGTGTTGGTGTTATTAGCCGGTGCCCGCCAGGCTCCGGTCCCGAAGGGGTGGGTCCCGGGCTCCCCACGCCATCCTGAGCCATAGGCCAGCGTGCGATGGTGCGGAATATCATAAAACTGCTGAGAGCCTCGTTCTCCGGCGAAGTACACTCCGTAATCCCACAGGGAGATCGCTCCCGAACCGGTCACTCCGGCCTTGATTTTCACAACGGCCGCCGGCCGGAACGTGTCATAGAAGAATTCCTCGGCCCGGGTCCAGGTGAGTTGGACGGGCCGGCCGGCCATTTTCGCCAGCCTGGCCGCCTCAAGCGCCTGGCGATTGCTGCCTTTGCCTCCGAAACCCCCTCCGACGAACGGAGTGATCACCCTGACATCCTTGGCAGCAAACCCCAGAGCCGAGGCCACCTCATCCCTGATCCCGAACGGACTTTGGGTAGACGCCCAAATGGTGATTTTGCCCCCTTCGGTTTTGGCCAAAGCCGTGTGCGTTTCGATCGCGGCGTGGGCGACATACCCGTTCAAGTAAGTCTTTTCTATGATGGACTTGGACGCTTTTTCTCCCTCGGCCAGGTTTCCTCCTTCGGAAACAGTTTCAGGCGCGGGGGCGACTTTAAGCAGATGGTCGAAGATCGTCTTGTCGTCGACCTGCGCTTCCGGTTTTTCCCATAGAGCTTTGATCTTTTTGAGGGCCTCATCGGCCAGCTCCGGGTCTTCGTGGAGGACGGCGATCATCTCCCCATCCTGTACCACCACGGCGCCTTCGATTGTTTTGGCCGCAGATGTGTCCACACTTGTCAATTTGGCCCCGTGGGCAGGAGGCCTCAGGATTCGGGCGTAGAGCATGCCCGGCTCCCGGAGGTCTCCGGCATACTTGGCCTTTCCAGTGACCTTATCTACTGCATCCCTGCGCAATACGGGAGTTCCGACGACAGTGAAATCCGATGGCTTTTCCAGGACTTTTTCCTTCACCAGCCGCCTGGCAATCGTCTTCCCTTTGGCCAACTCGGCATAGGTGACCTTTTTTTGCCTCTGGGATTTATCGTAAATAATCCCGGCCTCGACTGTGAGCTGGGAAGGCGGAGTTTTAAGATTCTCCGCAGCCAGCTCGATTAGAACCGCCCGGGCCTCAGCCGCAGCCGCCCTCAAGGCAGGGCCGAACATCCGGGTGCTCATGGAGCCCCAAGTTCCCGCATCCCAGGGACAAAGTTCGGTGTCGCCCATCACCATATCCACTGAATCCAGCGGGACCTCGAGCTCATCGGCCAGCATCATGGCGAGGGAGGTGATGACACCTTGGCCCATCTCGATTTTCCCCGTGAAGCAGGAGACCCGGCCGTCCTCTCCGACCCGGAGAAAGGCATTGAAGTCATCGGGCAGAGGCTGGCCTCGTTGACGTTGGGCCTCAAGCCATGACGGCTCTCCCACGGCGAACAGGATGACGATGCCGCCTCCCGCCAGTTTGATGAACTCGCGACGGTTGAGGGGCAGAGTCGCGCCGAGATCGTAAAAATCCATTTTCAGATAATCGTCCTTTTTCATCACTTCAACCCTCCTGTCATATTCTGCGCCGCTGTTTCGATAGCCCGGACGATGCGAGTGTGAGCCCCGCAGCGGCAGAGGTTTTCCTCCATGCCTTTGATGATATCGGACCGGGTGGGGTGGGGATTTTTCTGAAGCAGGATGTACGCTGTGAGGATCATCCCCGGAGTGCAGTATCCGCACTGCAGGGCGTCGTGCTCGACGAAGGCCGCTTGAAGAGAATGGAGCTTGCCGTTGGCGGCCAGGCCTTCGATCGTGACGATCTCCTTGCCATTGATGCCTGCGACGGGCAGCTGGCACGAGCGCACCGCCTCGTTATCGACCAGGACCGTACAGGCGCCGCAAAAACCTTCTCCACAGCCAAACTTGGTTCCGGTGAGCCCGAAATCGATGCGAAGTACCCATAAGAGCATGCGGTCACGGCTGATCTCAAGGGTTTTTGGTTGTCCGTTGAGTTTAAAGCGGATTGTCTTTTGCATTATGTCCTCCTTACTCATAGAACGGAGCGGCTTCGGGTCAGCCGAAGCAGCGCGACGATAACCAGGCAGAGGATGAACGCAACCGGAAAAAGGATATACTTGAGTTGCAGGGGAGCCCGGATTTTGATCAGGCGAGCCTCGTTTAACAGAAAACTCGTTCTTGACCGCGAGCATGGAGCGTCTGAACATGCGTCAATCCTTCCGTCCTCTTAGACAAGAAAAAGGTAAGGCATGGGCAAATCGATGTCAAGCCGGCGGGAAAAGGTGTCGAGGCGAGAGGGTTATCCGATGCCCGATGCGGCCTTGATTTGACACTTGTAATCCGTTGATTCTAATGATGCCGGGGTGGCGGAATGGGTTGACGCAAGGGACTTAAAATTCTCCAGGAAGAAAAACCGAGCTTATTCCTTTAAGCTCATATTTACCAGCAACTTACTGAAAAATTAGGTGGTTACGGGAAAATTGGGGAATATTGGCTAGTGTGCAGTGAGGTTCACAATTTACATAGGAGGAAGGTCATCGTAAAAGCTCTCCGACCGCACATGCGGTCCATCCGAGGAAGCGGCCTTCGGCGATCCGGTCGGATGGGACGAGTGAGGCCGGGCCTCACCGACCCTGCCCGCTCCGGCGATCTCCCTTTGCGGAACCGCCGCTCCGGGGATCAGGGCGATCTCAGCAAGACGCACGGGTTCAGGAAAGACGATCTCGAGCCTGTTCCCCTCGACTTCAAGCTGTTCGCGACGGAGATCGATAATCAGGTCCTTATGTCCGTGTACCTCGACCTCCAGGCTGGGTCGGCCGTTGAGCACAATCCGGACTGTCCCCTGACAGGGATCCTCTAGACGCACGCGGACTCCGCAACGGCGTAAATGGTACAGCGCGAAGGTTCGAACCGCCCGTTTGAGCGGTCGCAATTCCCTCAGCCTCATGAGGACATGATCGGGATCCGAGTAAGCGACCTCCCCATAATTCCTGATGGACGAGATCCGGAGCCTGACCTCACTAAGATCATAGTGCGCGCGGGATCGCGGTAGGGGATGGAAGTGAAAAACGATATAGTCCACAGAATTGTGCTCGATCAGCCTGCGGAGCTTTTCCTCGGTCGGAAAGGACCTCGAGACCGAACCGATCTGGCTTCTGAAACGATGCACGAACGCCGGCAGGAACGACGTCTTACCGTTCACGAGGAAGTTGTGGTGATACCCCCAGGAGAACATCTGGTGCCGGGTGAAGCCGGGATTCTCTCTCCCGTAGGCACACGGCCAATCCAGGACGACCTTGTTTTTTTCGAAAGGAAGAGCCTCGTAAACCGCCTCTTTTTCCGGCAGGGGGCCGGAAATGCCCTTCCATTCGAGCCTGGCGTTTTCCAGGAAGATGATCGCGCACACGCACAGCGGGACGATCCCGCGGGGAACACGCCGCAACGCCGGCGTGGTCCGCTCGAGACGACGGCCCGCGACGGCGGCCAGTATCATCCAGAAAGGGAAGAGCATGGGATAAATGCGCTTGATGGACCGCATGCCGGCCATCCCGGGGAAATGTTCATAGATCAGGCGGTACGGCGCCAGAGAGTTCAGGAATCGCAGGTTTTCAAAGCCGAGCAATAGGACGAAAAAGACGCTTGAGACGGATACGAAGAGACGTTCCGGGGCACTGAACTGTCCCCAGTTCCGCCAGGCCAGAAAGGCCAGGCTTGCGAGGAGAACGACAAATAGAGCTTCGAAAAGCGCCCCCCCGCGGGTCGCGAGCACGACCAGGGCAAGTTGCATGGCCCCCAGGCCGCCAAGAGCCCACGTCCTGTTCCTTCCGCTACCGGCGAAAAAGGCCAGGGTGAGGAAGGTTAGAGCCAACCCCGGCGTCATGGACTGGCCGATCCCCACGCGGCCTTCGAGGAAGATGCCCGCTAGCCGGTCAGATAAGAACAGCTGTCGGGGATTAGTTAGAGAATTCGGGCTGAAAGAGCGTTGAAATTCCTGGCGCTCGGCGCTCCAGATGAAAGGGGAAAAGACCGCGATGATCAGGAGGCCGACGAGGAACAAACTGGCCAGGACCGCGATCAGCCGCCGCCGGGAGAGCATCTTCTGCCACAGGGCGGCGGCGATAAAAAGAGGCAGGAGAAAAACAATCAGATGGAAGCCGTAATAGATCTCGGTAAAGAACTGGTAAAAAACACAAAAGGCCGCTCCCGCCAGATAGCCCCACCGCCCTGAGCGGAAATACTTGAGGAAGAAATAGACGACCCACGGGATCCAGAAACTAGATAAGAAGTTCAGCCAGGCAAAATCGAGGTAGTTATGGGGGGAAAAGATATAAAAAGCAGCAACGGCGAAAGCCCAAAACCTATCGCCGTTGACCTCACGGACCAACATGAAACAGCCGAGGGCACCCGCCAGCAGCGCCACGATGATATACAGGTTGACGCTTTGGGTCAGGCTCAACCCCATAATCTGGAATAGCTTGAAGATGAGAGCGATGCCGAACAACGGATGACCGTAGGTCGTCACGAAGGCCGCGGGATAGAAGAACGGAAGGTGGTAGGCCAGGACGATCGGGGCGTGGATCAAGTACTGGACGATGCTCAGGATGTAAAGCAGATCATTGGCCCGAGCGTACGGAACGCCGGACGAGAAGCGGGAGAACAGAAACGGATAGCAGAGGACGACGAGCAAAAAAAGGCCTGTCGGAACTGCCATCCGGCGCGGCAATCCGGAAAAAAATTTTCCTATTATTCCCACCGTGTCGATTTATATCCGCTTTATCCGACCAAGTCAATAACCCCGCTCCTGCGCCCGTCCCCGGCCGTCCCGAAGTCGAGGACGCCAGGAGGAGGCTGGCTGGGCTGAAGGAGAACACATGACTCTGGTCGAATTAGGAGGAAATCTGCCATGCGTCATTATCAACTTTGTATAGGGATTTTTGTCCTTGCTTTATGGCCTGCTTTTGGTCAAGAGGAAACGAGCAAGCGCTGCTTCAATGAATACATGGAGGGAGGAGCCCAGGCTGTCGTATACACAAACGATGGTCAATATATAGGAGTATGCAGCTATGACATGTTCCACTTCTATAGGGGAGGATTAGCTAGAACCGGTTTTTACAAATTTGAATATTTCTCTCATGAGATGATCGTCGCGGACGGCGAGACTGTGTATCTCTGCCGCTATAATGTCATAATTGGCAAGAGCCCCGGGATAAAAGTGATAAAATAGAAACACATCTTTTTTGGTTTTCTCCTTTGACTTTTTATGTTTGTCTAATTTTTAAAGGAAGACTTTGGTATAATGTCCCTGGTTTGCCGGGGTGGCGGAACGGGTAGACGCAAGGGACTTAAAATCCCTCGGGGCGCAAGCTCCATGCCGGTTCGAGTCCGGCCCTCGGCACTCTGTTTCCCCTGATTTTCCCCTTTCCTTTGCTTGACTTCGCCGTTTTGACGTGATAGATGTCGGGAAGCGATAGATCGGGGATAAGTCGATGTTATCAGAAACCAATTCAATCAGACTCATTAGGGCTGTTTCTTATCGCCATATCTGTCAATCTCAATTCAAAGGAGGGGATCTCATGAAAGCCAAATTTGGGAATTCGGCCGTGAGGACCGTGTGTGGATCTGCTCTCGTCGTTCTGGCTTTGCTGGCTTCTGGATGCGGCCAAAAGGTGAACGCGCCCGCCGACGTTCAGGCGATCAAAGATACGCAACCGTCTTTCGACAAGTCCTGGAATGCCGGCATTGCCGATCAGGTTGTATCGGGTTTCTATACAGCTGATGCAATCCGCCTGGAACCATACCAGCCGGCTCTCGTGGGTCAGGACGCCATCCGCGCTTCGCTCCAGAAATTCTTCGACCAATACTCCAGCGAGGGCCGCAATGTCGCGGAAGATGTCCGTGTCTCCGGGGACTTGGCGGTGGCGAGGGGAACCTATGAAGGGAAGAACAGCCTGAAGGCAGGCGGAAATTCCGTCGAGGACAAGGGCAAATGGATTACCGCTTTCCAGCGCCAAGCGGATGGATCTTGGAAGTCTTTCTGGGATATTTATAACAGCGATAGGCCCGTTGCCGACGCACTGCCCGTCGGCCAAGAAGAATTGGCTCTCCTGCAGATCGAGCGCGAGTGGGCAGATGCTCTAGTGAAAAAGGACATAGCCTGGTTTGAGAAAGCATTAGCAGACGACTGGGCCGCGAATGCCGACGGTCAGATCACGAAGAGGGCCCAAATGCTCGCCGACCTGAAAGGCGGAGCCAGCAAGGTTGAGTCAATTTCACTCGGAGACATGAGGGTGCTGATCTTCGGAGAAACGGCGGTAGTGCACGGCCTGGCAAACGAAAAGAGCGCCGACAAGGGCAAGGACACGATGGCCCAATATCGCTGGACCGATATTTTTGCCAAGCGCGACGGGCGTTGGCGGTGCGTTTCGAGTTACTCCACTAAGGTGAGTTAAGCGGGGCTAATTATAAAAATATTCTATTTTTAACTCTACTTTATTTATCCGGATCAAGCGCTATTGCGGCGGCCTTTCCCTGACCAGGTCGCCTTTCTGGATGACGTCCCGGCAAGAAAGGACCTTTATGGTCGATGTCCTGCTCTTGACGTCGATGACCAGGCAGTTGCCCAGGATTTGCACCGGGAGGTCGGCACGTATCCTCCGGTAGAGGATCAGCTGTTGTCCGACCTGGATGCCCTTTTCTGCGCCGATGTCGACAAGCGCCCATTGGCCGCTTCCGATCTGTCTGAGATTGCTCTGCAAATAGATCAAGTTGCCCTTTACGCCGTCAGTTTCCACCGGAAACACATCATATCCCAGGTCCTTGCCTGACAGGCCCTCCCCGGCCTCAAAGGGAACAAGATAGTGCCCGCGGCGGACGCTGTCGCAGGAATGCTCGACGACTGCCACAGACATCGTGTCGGCGATAAACTGAACGCGAGCCCGGCCCTTCTTGAGCGCCAGAAGGCCGTAGCCCGGAAGATGATCTTTGATCTCCAGAGCCAAGAAAATCTGGCCAGGTTCAATCCCGTCGTCTTTTCCTTTGTTCAAGTAAATGACGTCGTCGTCGCTGGACATGGTTTTTTCGTATTCCCGTTCCGCTCCGCTGACCTTCAGTTCGGGAATCTCATCTTCCCATACCGAAAAGGAGCAATAGAGGTCGACCTCATTAATCAGGTCGGCGAGCTCCTGATATATCTTGGCCCTGGAGATCTGATATCGCTCCTCCGGTTTTTCCTGAAGGGGCGTCGTCGTCCGGAGGGGCTTCTGTTCTCCGGCCGGCGCCGGTACCGACTCTACTTGCTGTAGCGAAATGTTTCCGCAGGATTTCGGCATGATGAGTTTGTATTTTTTATCCCCCTCCAGGATGGAAAAGGAATAGACCGGGAGAGGCTCCTGGCCGGCCCATTCCAGGTCATGGACGACCTTAATTTGGCCCTGGGAGCGGAAAATCATCCACAGCATTTTGGCGCCGACATCCAGCTCCCCCTCTGTGTAGGCGGATTGTCGGATTCGATCGATAAACGGAAGGTACAGATCGGGGTAGCCCGCCAGGTCAAACCCGCGCTGGATGTCGACGGCGTATTTCTCCAGAACGGTCTTCATCATTTCCGGCGCAGACGCCCCGGCTTTGATCGGGATGAATCTGTATCTCCCTATATCCCTCAGCTTTTTCGTCTCGCCGAAAATGTTGAGTGAGGTCAGAATCATGAGGCCGATTATGATGACCTTCCATTTTTTATCTTTCATCCGGTCCTCCCTGAGGCGATTCGGCAGAAGCCTTCACCCCAGATTAGAAGACAACTATCTTTCTTTATTATTTAGTCGCCCAGAAGAGGGCGAGTGTTAAAAAAAATAACGAAATCAATAGGCCAAACGAAGAACAAAATTCTCTTCCTTCGCCAGTATTGCCGCCCCATTCTTCTCTATGGTCAACGGGATGGCCAGTTTGGGGCTGCCGGTTCCAAAATCCAGTTTATCCGCCGGGAGCTTGGATAGGTTCGTCACCAGGCAGCCGCGCTTCGGATCATACGGCCTGAATTCATCCAGTCTTCCCGTGGAAAGTATCTCTTCCAGCTTCTTGAGGAAGTCGATATAGGTCTCCTTGGATAGGGGAGGCATGGATTTTCTGATCTCGATGGCGACTTCCTGAATTGGTGAATTTTCCAGTCGTTCTTTTTTGAACGTCACCGTGTGAAACATGATCCCGTTGCCGAAGAATCCCCGGCCATACTCTTTCACCTTTCCTCGAACGTCGATCGGCATGGTCAGGCGTACATCCTCGGCCCAGAAATCAGCACGCGCTTTAACCAGTTTTTTCATGGCTAGGGCCGATAACACATCATTCGTGGAAATCCGGAGGCCGGCAGACGAGGCCGCTTGCTGGATGATGGATTGGACATCCTGGCGCAGGATTGTGTCACATTCAATGGTGAGCTTTCCATGTTGGACCGGAGGCTTCAATTCAACTCCCCGGAACGAGAAATCCCGGAGCGCCGTTCTCCGGTGATGAGGTTTGAGAGCAAAATTCATTAAGGACGACCTGAACGGGACCAACGCCGGCCGGGATAGGGCAGCGAGAACTGACAGGAAGAGAAAGTAGCTGTACCCGTCTCCGGCCACGTGGTTCATCTTGGGGATCAGGACCAGGCAGTTTTTGAACCGGATCGCTTTCAAGAAGAACAGCCGTTTGAGCTCCGGCAGGGCAAAGCGGGAAATGACTCCGTAATCTGCTTCGTCGATCTCCGCTCTATCGAGTTTCCTCTCAACGGCTTCTTCCTCAAAGCACTCCGCTTCCCGGTATCGGTCAAAAACGATGGCGCCGTCCCGATACTCCCCGAATGCCGGCCAGAAAACCGACGAGAGTTTTTGGAGGGCACTCCTCAATCTCTTCGTGTCAAAGGCTTGCTCGTAAAAGAAAAGGAACTCGATCGGGTAGCTCCCGTCCGAGAAAACGGCGTCGACTTGAGAGATCCGGACCTCTTTGCTCATAGGACGCCTCTAATTTACCACTTCGTCCTCTCTATTGAAAATCGCGGGGAAATTGGCTAAAGTCAATGACAGTCATGGAAAAGAGGCGCATTTATAAATAGAAGAGGCCATCATGTTAAGAGAAATTAAAAAAGATGTTTACTGGGTTGGAAAAGTCGATTGGGAAATTCGAAAATTCCACGGAGACGAGTACTCGACTCATAGAGGAACGTCATACAATTCCTATCTTGTCAAGGACAATAAAACAGCTCTGTTAGACACCGTATGGCGCCCCTTTGGGTCAGAATTCGTCAAAACCCTGGAAACTGAGGTAGGCCTGGACAAGATCGACTATGTCATCGCCAACCACGCCGAACCCGATCACAGCAGTGCCCTAGCGGAGCTGTTGAGCCGTATTCCCGATACACCTGTCTACTGCACGGCCAACGGAGTCAGATCATTGAAAGGACATTTCCATAAAGACTGGAATTTCGTGCCAGTTAAGACGGGAGATACACTGGATCTGGGGAGACGCAAATTGCTTTTCATAGAAGCGCCCTTGCTCCATTGGCCGGATTCTATGTTCAGTTACCTGACCGAGGAGAATATCCTTTTCAGCAACGATGCTTTTGGCCAGCATCTTGCCAGTGGATGGCTGTTCAACGACCTGGTCGATCAAGCCGAACTGTATCAGGAAGGGATCAAGTACTATGCCAATATTCTCGTGCCTTTCAGCCAGCTCGTCGAAAAGAAAATAGATGAATTCAAAAAACTGAACCTGCCGCTGGATATGATCTGTCCCAGTCACGGCGTGATTTGGCGTGATCAGCCATCGCAGATCGTAGCGAAGTACCTGGAATGGTCAAAGGATTACAGCGAAAACCAAATCACGATCATCTATGATTCGATGTGGAACGGGACCGGGAGGATGGCCGAGGCGATCTCTGCAGGAATAAGGTCAGCGGATGATCGAGTGGCCGTCAAGCTCTTCAACATCTCTCATTCGGACAAAAACGACGTCGTCACAGAAGTCTTCAAGTCCAGGGCGATTCTGCTTGGCTCCCCGACGATAAACAGAGGCATCCTGTCGGCGGTGGCCGGATTTCTGGAGCAAGTCAGAGGGTTGAAATTCAGGGGGAAAAAGGCCGCTGCTTTCGGAGCCTACGGCTGGAGCGGAGAATCTGTCAAGCTGATCAATGAGGGCCTGCAAAAGGCGGGATTCGAGCTGCTCAATGGCGGCCTCAAATCACTCTGGAACCCCGATGACAAGGCTTTGGATGAGTGTGTCGAATTTGGCAGAGAGATTGCTGTTCAGAGCGGCCAAAACGGACGAGAGACGCAGAGTTCCGGAGCACGGATATTCCCCTGAGCCCGGAGAAACAGCCATCAATTAATGAGCAGGCGGGGTAAGTCGGGAAAGCTGAGGACAGGGTCAGCCGCCCTCGGCTAGCTCTTTGCCTTGGCTTCACCGCGGACGACGCGGAAGCCGGTGTATTCCATCGCCGCAGACCCGGATTGAGCCCTTAGATCGGCCGGCCGGTCGGCGCTTCCGCCCATCTTCCTGCTATTGCCGTCTTTGCCGATGACCCATTCGGCCACATTGCCGCCCAGGTCGAAGACGGGCGGTTCGTCATCCTTGCCGGCCCCGGCGAAGCTGCCCGCCTCCTTGAGGAGCGGCGCGCCGCTGCCCAGCTCTTCGACCTTCGCCTCGAGCCTTCGGGCATCGTCGGGATTAGGGGCATATCCGGCCCAGTAATCGAGAGTGTTCTCGCTGCCCAGGCCTTGATAGAGCGAGGCGACCTCGTCCTCGTTCGGAAGCCGCCAGGTTTGCCCCGTCAGCTTGGAAAGCCAGGCGGCGTAAGCCTTGGCCTTCTCGAACGGAATCTTGTTGGCCGGGTGGTTTTCCGTGCCCGGCGCGACCATATAACCAGTGTCAAAGGACGCATATTGCGCCCGCGTCACTTCGAACCGGCCGATCTCAAGTTCGCCCCTCTTCACGACCTCGGGGATGAGCTCCCCTCCTGCCTTCGCCTCGACGCCGTACTTGGTGCCAACCTTAGCGATTTCCTTCCGCCGGAGCGCCTGGCCGAGAGGCGAGTCCTTCTTGAAGGCCTCGTTCTCGGCGGCGAGCGTCTTGAAGAACCAGCGGTCGAACCAGGCCATCTCCTCCTCGACCTTTCTCAGTTGGTGGGCATACTCCATAAGCCCGTGCGGCTCTCCGGGGAAGAGGAGGAACTTCACCGGCACTTTGCCCAGGTGGTAGAGTGCCCGGTAGTGGGTCCAGCCCTGGCTCGTGGGCACGTTCCGGTCTTCGGTTCCGAAGAAGATGATGGTGGGCGCTTTGACTTTGTCCATCTGGAACAGAGGAGCGAGCCGGATGTAGAGCTGCGGGTCCTCGAGCGGCGATTTACCAAAATAGTAGGTGTCAAATGAGTGGCCGAAATCGACGTTGGCCCAGTCGCTGATGAACTCGACGTCGCCCGCGCCCACGGCCGCAGCTTTGTACCGGTCGGGGTTGGCGACGCTCAAGGCGATGGACAGGATTGAGCCGTTCGACCAGCCGAAGGTCCCGACCCTATCCGGATCCACCAGGCCCTTGGCAATCAGGAAGTCCACGCCCTTCTCGATATCTTCGACGGGATAATCGTAGTAGTGGCCGCAGCAGATGGACTCGACGAACTTGAGCCCATAATTGGAGCTCCCGTGGTAGTTCGGCTTGAGGATGAACGTCCCCCGCTGGCAGAGGAGCTGGTGGGCATAAGCCCAGCTCTCGTCCCAGGAATCAAGGTCCGCGCCCGCCGGTCCGCCGTGCGGGGCCGTGAGCAGAGGGTATTTTTTTCCTGGCTGGTAGTCCTTCGGGTAGAAAAGGAGGCCGTCGATTTCCTCGCCCAGCGCTCCCTTCCAGCGGACGACCTCGGTTTTCGCGCTGGCCCTATTTTTGAAGGTCGGGTTGAGGTCTGTGATCTTAGAGCTGTTCGTCAACCGGTTGACTTCGAGCGCCGCTTTGAACCACTGCGTGGGCGTGCTGGCCGTCGAATGCTCGTAGACGACGGTCCTGGCATCTTTGCTGACTGTGAAGCCGAACATGTTCTTGACATGATCGCCCTCGATGTCCGTTTTCTTCCAGGCCAATCCGGCCTTCACGTACCGCTCCGGCTGGAAACGGACTCCGGCCGCGAGCAGGGTGATGAAACCGTCGGGCGTCACCTCGAAACCGCCGCCCACGCCATTCTCCCAGGCAAGGTCGACTTTCATCGACTGGCCGGAGGCGATGTCATAAAAGTGGACGAGCATGATGGAAGCCACGAAGAACCGTGGGTCGGAGGAGTAAGGCGCCAGGGCATAGAAGCCACTGCCGTCGCGGGCCGATTCCAGACTCACGGGAACGATCCTCCGCCCGGCGAAGAGTTCTTTGCGTTCTCCTTTGGCGAGGTCGTAAAGGAACGTCTTGGGCAGGATTTTTTGATCCCACTCGAAGCTCAGGTATTGCCCGTGGACAGTCATGGCTTTCTTCCCGTCGGGC
>Ga0315277_10003008_pt1 | contig 23137 bp, 19 predicted proteins | sample YL17G05_15_MG_FD_203695 | JGI IMG/M metagenome (GOLD analysis project Ga0315277, IMG submission 203695) | Sediment microbial communities from Yellowstone Lake, YNP, Wyoming, USA - YL17G05_15 | ecosystem: Environmental > Aquatic > Freshwater > Lake > Sediment | place: USA: Wyoming | collected...
CCCTCGCGGTCCAGCAGAAAGATCGACTCGGTCGCGGCATTGAAGATGGCACGCAGCATCCCTTCACGCTCCCGGACAATCAGTTCTGACTTGTGCCGGTCGGTAATATCCCGAATCATACCCTGCGTGCCCACAACACGGCCGTCCGCCAGCAGAGGGCCGACACTGCTCTCCACATAGTGCGGCTTACCCTCTTTGTCGGCCATCACGAGCTGACTGGTCGTCCTTTGTCCGTGGAGCGCATCGACCCGGGCCCTCTCCAGGTTCGGCAACTCCCCTTCGGGAATCCACCGGCTGTAATGCGTGCCGATCACCTGCCGGGGATCAAATCCCAGGATGCGTTCGGCCGCCCGATTCACGGAAAGGACATTTCCTTCGCGGTCGATGGTGTAGACGATGTCCGTCATGTTCTCGATGAGGTCTTGATAGTGCTGGCGGCTGTCGGCAAGCTGCTTCTCCATACGCGTGCGGGCCGTAATGTCCAAGGCGAAAACCACAACGTGAGTCACCCGACCGGCCGCATCCAGAACGGGATAGTAGGTCTGGGCGTAGGTCTGGCCGTGGTATTCATCAACCGCCCGCACCGGCCTGCCTGTCTGGACGACTCTCACGAAGTGGGCCCGTGCGGTGCCGTAAACGTCCTCCCGCTCCTCGAATGCCCGGCTGTTCAGCCCGATCAGGTCCTCCTTCGTACGGTCCAGCCGCAGGGCGGCCGTCTGGTTCACCGCCTGAATCACACCGGTTCGATCCAGAACCACGATCGTCTCCGTGATCGCGTCAAACATCGCCTCGCGGGCGCTTTCGAGAGCGGTCATTCGCTCTTTCAGGGATTGATTCGCCCGCTCCAACTCGGCCACCCGCTGGCGCAGTTGAAGCACTTCCTCCCCAGACTGGTGGCCCTCTTCGTACCCCTCGCGCATCTTGCTCTCCACACCGGCCTTCACCACGCCGACAAGGCAGTCACACCGCTGCGGTCCTGCACCAGCCAACCAAAATGGACCGGTCGATGGTGCCGATCTCCAGGCAGCCACTGTATGATAGAGTACTCGGCGGGAAAAATCAAGAATAAATCGCCGGTCTGCAGGGGTGGATGAGGAGTCCGGCGGCGACCTTTATCCCGGCATTCCTACCGGCGCACACGGGCCCGGAGTGTATCGGCGGATCATTTGCTCAAGGTATTTTCGAGACTTCGGTCCGTCTGCTCCGACGAAACCGTCGGCGCGTTCGGTGGGGTCCAAGGCAGCAGAATGGTAAATGTCGTGCCTTTGTCCAGTTCGCTCTCGACCTCGATCCGGCCCCCATGAGCCGCCACAATCCGGCTGACAATGGTCAGGCCAAGCCCGGTCCCCTTCATCTCCTTGCCGGGCCGGTGGACGCGATAGAAGCGATCAAAGATCTTGGGCAGATCCTCTTTCGGGATGCCCAGCCCCGCGTCCACGACTTTCAGGACCAGATGCTCCTCCCCGCGGCAGGCCGAAACCAGGACTCGTCCCCCGGCAGGTGTGAACTTGATCGCATTGCTGAGCAGGTTGATCAGAGCCTGGATGATCCGGTCGCTGTCGAAGACCGCGGTCGGCAGGTTGGTCTCGACATCCATGGCAAGCTCCACTCCACTTTTCGCGGCGTGCGGCCGCATCGTCGTGTACGCCTCCTCAACGGCCGTCGTGATGTTATGCCCCTGCATATGGAACTTCATCTTGCCTGCGTTGAGTTTTTGGAAGTCGAGGACATCGTCGATCAATCGCGCCAGTCTGTCGATGTTCCGCTGGGCAATATCGAGAAAACGTCTCTGATCCTTATTGATCTTCCCGGCGAGCTCGTCCAAAACGATCGTCACCGCCTCTTTCATCGAGGTCAACGGCGTACGCAGCTCATGCGAGACCGTCGAGATGAATTGTGCTTTCATCTCCATGGTCTCTTTCAGCTCCTCTTCCGCCCGTTTGCGATCCGTCACATCGCTCAGCGCGACGACGATGTGTTTGCCGCCGTCGATATTGACCGGCTCGATGCTGACGGACAGCCAGGGTCGCGGCCCCCCGGCGCTTGGGCCCAGCGTGGGGCGAATCTCCGCACTGCGCACGGCGTGGCCCCAGGTGAGCGCCGTGTGCATCATATCTCTCAGCGAGCAGCCGTCACAGGAGGCCGGCGCGCCACGGGGTCCCGTGAGCGTCATGCTTTGCATGCAGGCGAGGGCCTCACAGGCATCATGATCGATGAGGAGCGGATATCCTTTTCCCGACATTTGTCGGATGGCGTCGTTCGCGCGCACCACGCGCAGGTCCCCGTTGACGAGCAGCATGCCCATCGGGGCGGCGTCGAAAATCGCCTCCAGGTTCTTCTGCTTGCGATCCAGGATCTCATGGATGCGCTTGCATTCCGTGATGTCCTGAACCACGCCGATGGAGCCGCTGACTCCACCGTCCGCATCCTGGATCATACTGAGCGAGATGTCCACATCGATGACCTCACCGTCTCCTCGTATCATCTTTGTCTCAAAGTGATGCTGCATTCCCCTGCGGCGGAGGCCCGACGAGCAGATGCGCTGCCACTCGGGCTCAGGATACAGGGACTGGACATCTCGGCCGCGCAGCTCTTCTTCTCCCATGCCGAGCAGATGTTCGGTGAATTTGTTCCAGGAGATGAGCCTGTCCTCCCGATCGACCATCATGATGGCCACCGCCGAGTTCTCGAAAATCGTACGATACCGCAGTTCCGCGGCCTGCAACTGGCGCTCCGCCTTCTTGCGTTCCACGGCGTAGCGTATGGCGCGCATCAGGAGATTGCCGTCCACCTGTCCTTTGACCAGGCAGTCCTGGACGCCCATCTGGAGTGCCTCGGTCGCCGTGCTTTCCTCGTCCGGTCCGCGCAGCACGATGATGGGCACATGGGGTGCCTGGATCTGGAGCCTCGCGATGGACTCCATGCCCCGACTGTCGGGCAGTCCCAGGTCGAGCAGAACGATGTCGAAATGGTGGTTGCGAAGCATCTCCAGAGCACCGGCGAGATGATCGGCGTCGCGGACCTCGCAGGCAGGCAGCCGGGGTTGCGAAAGGAGCCGTTCAAACAACACTCGCTCGACGAAATCATCCTCGACAACGAGAACCCGAAGCGGTCCGGCCATAGCCAAGGTATCCTCCTCGCAGGTCTCAACCCTGCTTTCGGTCCTTCAGGGCGGCATGGATCTTGTCCATGAGCTGCGCAAAGTCAAAAGGCTTGGTGACGTAATCGGCGACGCCACGGGCCGACGCAGCGGCAATGTCCTGCGGCTCGCACCGCGCGGTCAGCATGATCACCGGAATGTCCTTGAGAGCCGGGTCGGCACGGAGGTGCTCCAGCATCTCATGACCGTTCATCTCCGGCATGTTGGTATCGAGCAGGATCAGGTCCGGCTTCTCGGCCGCCGCGCGTGCCAGCCCCTCTCGTCCGTTCGAAGCCGTCACGACCAGGCAGTTCGCGAATTGCAGTCGATACTCCACGGTGCTGACAAGATCGGGCTCGTCATCGACGACGAGGACCTTGATCTGCGCGGTCTTCTTCTTTCCCTTGAACAATCCCAACATTTTCATTTCCTCCTATCGGGACACACCGTTCTTCCGATCACCAGCCCGGCTCTTGTTCCATACCCTCCGGCCGCTCCGTTTGCTCCCCTTTGCCGGTCGGGGCCGACAGCAAGGACATGGTGCGCACCCGGTCGGCCTCCGCCGCCACGCCCTCCGGAATGACCTCGTCTCCACAGATATGCGGCGAGAGAAGCACCACCAGCTCCGCGCGACTCGTCGCGGTGCTGGTACTCCGGAACAACAGACCGATGAGCGGCAGGTCGCCCAGGATGGGGACCTGATTGATCTCCTTCGTTTTCTCCTCCCGCCGCAGCCCGCCGATCGCCACGGTCTGGCCGTCCCTCAGCAGCAGCGAGGTATTCGCATGGCGGGTGTTGACCACCGGAACCCCCGCGGGGCTCAGTGCGGTTGTGACATTCTGCTCGGTGGTAACCGTCAGGAAAATATTGTTGCCGTCGGTCACCGTGGCCATGACCTGCAGATTAACACCGACGTTCTTGAATTCCGTGGATGTCATCGCGGCGGCGCCGCCCTGGGCCGTGTCGATCACCTCCTGGTACGGGATTTCCTCGACGGCCCGGATGCTCGCCGATTGCCCGCTGACGACCAGCACTCTCGGACTGGCCAGAATCTTGATATTTCTCTTCTGTTGGATCATGTGGAGTACGTGCCGGACCGTGCCGCTGATCACGCTGAAGTCCCCACCCAGACCGGTCGTGTTGTACGCGGTGGCATTGCCGATCGTGAAATCGATCGGCGGCACGGCCGCGACCCGCGAGTTGGTCAGGTTCTGCCGGTAAGCGACGTCTTCCAGGTCCGTAGACAACAGGTCCCAGTTGACGCCGATTTCCGTATCGTTCCGCAATTCGACATCCAGGAGGATGACTTCGATCATGACTTGCCGCGGCGTCCGGTCCGCCTTCTTCACCTCGGCCAGAATCTTGCGAAGGTTGTCGGGCGTGTCGCACACAATGATCGAGTTGTTCTTCTCGTTGATGGCAACCATTCCGTAGGGTGTGACCATTTTCGCAAGCACATCCCTCAGGCTCTTGGCATCGAGGAATTTCAGAACGATGGTTTCCAGCAGCAGCTCGGGCGGTTGAGCGGGTGCAGGCAGCGTCACACTCTCCGGACCCGGAGCCGGTTTGGGGCTCAAAAAGGCGGCAAACGGGTCCCTGCCGGTTCCCGCACCAGACGTGTTCGTCTGCGTATCCGCCGCCCGAAGGGTCCCCCCTTCCAGCCCTCGCCACACGGGCAGCAGAAGAACCATGCCACACAGCAAAGCAAGACGACAGATGGTACCTTTCATCGGTTGGGCTCTCCTGGTTCCAGAACGGTATACGTGGTGAGGGCAAGCTGGCACTTGAGCTGTCCTGCGGCCGTGCCGGACCGCTCCATGCGACAGGAATCCACCCAGACTTTCTGCCGGCTGTTTCGCTGCCGCTCGAGCAATGCGACGATCTGGTCGTATTGCCCCTGCACGGTCAGACTTACGTGAGAGGCTTGAACACCCACAGCTTTGTCCGGCTCACGGACCTGCCTGGAGTCGTCGCCGGTGAAGGCCGCCACCAGAACCGTACAGCCGGTCCCTTCGACAAGCGACTGCAGATCATGGACGAATGCTTTGGACCCCTCGCACGTGAAGAATTCCTCGTGAACCTTCGCCAGCTCCTGCTGCAAAGTACGCAATTTCAGAAGTCTCGGCTGGAGTGTCGCGCGGACTCTGTCCTTCTCCACGGCGATCTCGCTCACGACCGGCTCCAAGCGCTGCACCGCGCGCAGATAGCCCACGTGGGGCCGGACGGTCCAGTTGTACATAGCGACCGCCCCAATCACAATCAACGCCGCCGACAAGGCGTTTCGTCTCGATCTGCTCAACGTGTTAGTCCGATCTGGGGACACTGCAATCATCCTAAGGAGCCGACTTCAGCAAACAGTCAACTTGGTACTCCATGAGGTCTCCGTTATCCTGCTGCCTTTCCAGGCGGGCCAGGGAGACCGACTGGAAGGGGTCGCGGCCCTCGAGGCCCCGCACAAATTCCTGTGCGGCGTCACCGGACCGAGCCAGTCCCTTCAACGAGAGATTCCGGTTGTCCGTGCAGGCCAGGTGCGTGATGCACACGCTCGCCGGGGATACCTCCCTGACCGCATTCAGCACACGCGGCCAGTCCACGTCCCGCCGGACGTGGATCGCCTGCAACTGCTGCAGACGCTCCTGCACGTGCGAGATCTCCTGATCCAGGAATCTCTCCTGGGCGATCAGAACCGGTGCGGTAGAGAGTTGCTGGGAGACTCGGGTCTGTTCAATCCTCTCGTGCGCCGTGCCGGCCGCCCGCGCGACAAGCTGGATCAGGACGAGCAGGCCCAGAAAGACCAGCGCCGCCGCATTGGCCGTGACCAGCACATGCCGCGAAAACAGCCGCGCCCGGGTCACCTCACCGGGCAGAAGGTTGATCCTCAGCTCATCCCGGTCCGCCTCCAACAACTTCAGGGCGGCACCGATCGCGGCTATCGAGACCGGCTGCGACGTGGCATCCCCATAAGTCACTACCTGGCCGGATAGACGGTCACATGCGCCCACCACAGTCACGCGATCCATCCCCATCTCCGCGGCGAGGAGCCGTTCGATCTCCTGCGGTGGGTAGGCATTGTCATGAACGACCACCCTGGCCTGCCACTCGCGACTCTCCCGAGGGCACTCCAGCTCGTGATGCTGCCTCACCGCCCGCAGCTCATCCGCCAGCCATTTGCCGAAGGATTCGGCCGTGTTCGCATCCGAGGGAGCTTCTCTCACTCTGACGAATTCCAAGACCCCCTTGCAGAACAGGCACACCGCGAGGGTGTGGGCACCGAGCACGGCGATCAGCATGTCGCGCCTGTACCGCGCCTCACCTTCCGATCTCAAAAGGGCTCTGGCGTAGGCAAGGACGGCGGGCTCGACAACCTCGACAATGGCGCCGGCCTTCCGGCAAGCTGTCACTCGCTCCCGGACCTGGGCCGTATCGGTCGCCACCGTCAGCAGTTGCCTCTGGGAGCCCAAATCGATGCCGGCACCGCAAAAATCGGACAGGATATCCCTTCCGGACAGGGCGACGCATTGCTTCAGCTCCTGCTCCACGAATTCGCCGATGTTGGTCGGTACACGCTCCGGGATCAGGAGAAGCTGCATGATCGTAGGACTGGTCGAGCAGGCCAAGGCCACCTTGATCCCCCGCCGCCGGGCGCGCCTTCGGATTTGTCTGAGCGCGCGGGAAAGCATTCTCGCGCCATCGCCATCTGGTTGCCGCTGCCCACCACCGGGCAGTTCGTGCGTCGTGGCCGCAAGAACCCGGAGACCACGTTCATTCCTCTCGACCAACGCGATGCTGACGCGGTGCTCACAGAGATCGATACCCAAAGCTGTTTTGGTACGAGATTTCATTCGTTGATCCGCACTTTGTTGACCCGTACGAGAAACGGCGGCCCGTCCGACGCTGCCGTAATCTCGGCTTCCATTTTCGCCGTGAAGCCGTCCGATGTGACCCCCGTCGACGTGATGGTCGAGCCGTTGACCGTGACCGTATAGGAGCCGCTGTTGAAGGGCTTGGCGACAAATCCGCCGCTCCAGCCGGCATTCTGCCGCAGTTGGGCGAGCGCATCGTTCAATCCGGCCTCCGCGGTCGCCAGAGCCTCCGCACCGTGGATGTGATTCTGCATGAGCTGGATTTCCTCGGTGCTGATCTGCAGATGTCCCATTACCGTGGCCGCCAGCAGTGCGGCGACGAGCACCACTACGAGCATCACGGAACCCTGTTTGATTCGCCGGCTCTTCATAAGAAGCACGCACCTCAGGGCAACAGTGCCCCGCTCTCCATCCTGACGCTCAGATCCACCTTCACGTAGTCCGTGAACAACTGGCTGCCCTTCTGGCCGGTCTCCTTGTCGTTGGAGACCACGAGCAGCACAATGGTGTCCTCACCCGTCCCCCCGATGTAGTTCGCGACCCCTTCGTTTCTCGTGCCGACCACCGTTACCTCGGACTCCGTGTCCGTGGACGCGGACAGCAGCTCATAACTGGAAGCACGATAGTTCCAGATATAGAGGCCGGCGCCATCCGTACGTGCCTCATGCGCACTCACGCCCCGGCCGTTCCAGGTCGCCGTAATCCCCACCACGTCAGTCTTGTGCTCCTCGATGCGAAAGGCAAAACGCGCTTGGGCAAAACTCGGCTGCGACGTAACGTCGACCATCTGAAAGACGGCATCGTCAGCCTCGATGGCATCGTATTCACCTGCGTTCAGGGCGCGGGAAGGCACGTCCGACTGCCGCGGTATCTGGGGTTTGCCTTCGTCGGCAAATGCGAAAACGGCGACGCCCTGCTGCCGCGTGGCGTAGTCGTACGTCGTTGTAACGTAGTTCCAGGAGCGGTTGCCGTTGACACGCAGGCAACAGGCCCCGGTGACGGCCCTGTTTCGTGTCAGGCCGGCGGAGCTTCTCAGCGTGCCATCCCAGGTCACGAGACGGATGTTGGCTGCGACCTCAGTCTCCGTGGCAAGGTCATTGGCATCATAACAGGCGAATCTCAGCGAATCGACCGGGCCGGCCAATTCCGCCATGACACCGACAGGTCCGAACTCGACATAACGCTCGGCATTAATGGCATAGCGGTATATGGCGCCGTCGGGGGCCTCAAAGTCAATGCATCCGTCCGCTTGCGAGGAGGGACTGACGGCCACGATGCGCGTGGCCTGTGCCAGATGCCGCAGCAGGTGTTCGTTCAAGACTCGCGCGTTCTGAACCATGTCCGAACACGCCTGTTGTGTGTCTGAGCTGTTGCGGATGCCCGCGAACACCGGCAGAATGGTCCCCAGCACGATCGTCATGATCGCCATCGCAATGATCAACTCCACAACGGTCGTGCCCCACCGGATGTATCGGGTATTATTTCGGTGTCCCATGTCCATACGCATTCTCATTCCTGTTCATGTACTTTCGGCATAGGAGGACCAGCCCCTTACGACAGATCCTGCTCCTATCAACCAAAAAGCAAGCGCAGGAAAAGGTTGGCGAAAATGGGCAAGACGGTCGTCCGGCCGTTGTTATTATCGGCACAGCAATCCCGTTCCGGAGGAAAACGGGCGGTGAGTCAAAGGACGCCCTATAATCGGAAACTCGCCGAAGATAGTCCGCTTTGAGGTGCCGACACACTACGGGCCCGGCCAGCGCCGCGCCAGATACGTGCAAAGTCGAACGTCGATCTCACCGGCATTCAGAATGTGGTCCCCGTTCGTGTCGGATCCCACGGCCACAGTGACCTGCTTCAGGTTTGCGTCTCCATCGTCGGTGACACTGCAAAGGAAACCTCCCTCCAGGCCTCGCGACGTCTCCGCCAAATCCTCGTAGTGATAGATGGATTTGGCCCGGATCCGCTCCAGTTCCCGCTGCGCGAGCAGCAGGCTGTGCGTTTTGCGTTCAATCACGCGATCGGTCGTCTGCGCGATCGTCAGGGCCTGGAGAACGGGCACGATGGCAATGAGCAACAGGCCCGAAGCCACAACTACTTCGGTCAGCGTCACGCCGCCCAGCCGGTACAGAGACGCAATACCTCGCGTCTCGACTGGCACCGTCAATCCGCCAATCATTTGTCGCTGGCGCATTTGACCATTCCTGTCGCCGGCACGATGGAGATTGTGCCGGTCTTGCCTGGAGAGGAAACCCGGAGTTCCGTATCGCTTCCATCCTTGAGATTACCGAGCGGACCGAACTCGAAACGCTGCCCGCCTGTACAATGGACATTCTCAGGGATTTCATGGCTGACCAGAACCGTGGAATTCTGTAAGTCGATGACCTCGTAGCTCCGATACCGGCCGCGGGGACCGTTCATAACCAGTGCGAACCCCATCGGGTTCTCCGCCGCCCGCAGGATAGCCTGCGCGCGAGTCAGGCGAAGGTCCGTCACAAGTTTTTGAGCGATGGCACCCGCCTCCGCACGGTGCACGGCGCCATATTGCAGCCTGGGCACCGCGATGCACGCCAGGATCGAAAGGATGAGCACAACGACGACAAGCTCTGTCAGGGTATATCCATCACGCCTCATAAATGGTCACACCGGCCCGCGGTAGAAAGAGCTGACGGTCGGCATCTTGCCCTCGCCGCCCGGCCTCTTCTCGCGAGCACCGGGCAGAATCCGCCTCGTCACTGGCTCCGCTAATGCGTGTGATCCGAAACACGATGCGTCACGCCGCTGTAGTTATATGCCGTTCCGAACGGACAGGCGGGAGCGCCATCCGGAAAATAATTCGGATCGTTGGTGATGGTCGGCAGCGAGCCGGGCCAACTGCCACCGTTGGCATAGTAGAGCTCGACCTGGGAGTTGATCAGGTCCACGTTTGTCTTGCAGGCGTTGATTTTCGCGTTGGTCGCGCCGCCGATTATGCGCGGTACGGCAATCGCCGCCAAAGCCCCCAGGATCAGAACCACCACGAGCAGTTCCACGAGAGTAAAGCCTTTTCGCGTATGCATCCTATTCTCCTTTGCACGTAGTTGCGGCTCTCAGACCTTCTGAATATCGGCCAAACCCCGCGGCCGCTTTACCCAGGCCGCCCGGCCGACAGCATCGTCCCTTAACGATTATTTCAACGATGCCATATAATCGAACATCGGCAGGTACACGCCCATGAGAATCAGCCCGATAATGATTCCCATGAGGACCGTGAGCGCCGGTTCCAGCTTGACCAGCAAAGAGGTGGCCAGCCGGTCGGCCTCCTTGTCCAGCAGATCGGCCCCTTTTTTGAGCATATCCGGCAGAACCCCGGCCTCCTCACCCGCGGCGACGAACTGCACGACCATTGGCGGGAAAAGGTTATGCACCCGCAGCGATTTGGCGATGGGCCGGCCGGCCCGGATCGCCTGGCGCAGATCCGCCGTGACTTGCGTGATCTCCTGGTTGTGAGCCACCTTGCCCGCCGCGTCCAGCGCATCGATGATGGGCACGCCCACCGAGATCAGCATCCCGAACGTGCGCACGAACTGCGACACGAGGATAAGACGATTCAGCGGCCCCAGCAGCGGAATTCTCAGTTTCAGCCGGTCCCAGCGGATGCGCACGACCGGATGGGCCGACAGCCATCGGGCCATGAGCGCAACGCTCGCAATCAGAATCAGGAAAAGCCACCACTGATTCCTCAGCACAAGGCTCAGACCCACCAGCGCCTTTGTCACACTGGGCAGCTCTACATGCATTCTCTCGTACAGCTTCGAGAACGTCGGCACGACGAAGATCAACAGGCAAGTGACCACGATGAAAGAGACAATCCCCACCACCATGGGATATACAAACGCCGCACGGGTCTTCTGGCGAAGGTCCAGGTGCTTTTCGAGATACTGCGCACTGAGTTCCAGTGATTGCGACAATTTTCCCGCCGATTCACCCGCCTGGACCATACCCAGAAAGAAATCGGAAAAGACCCGCCGGTGGGCTTCGAAAGCCGCTTTCAAGCCGGCCCCGGCCTGCACGCGACGACGAACGTCCGCGAGCACCTCCTTCAGCGCGTGGTTGTCCATCTGCTGCTCCAGCGTCTCCAGGCAGGTCGCGATCGACAGACCCGCCGAGTACATGCCGGCGAATTTGTAGGCGAAGGAGGCAATGTCGCGCTGCCGGATGCGGCCGCGCGCCCCGCCGGACCGCCGCTCACGCCGCGCACGCACCAGCATGTATCCCAGTTTCGCCAGCTCCCCGCGCAGCGCCGCCACGCTCTCCACGTTCGTGTAGATGCTGCTGAATTCGTTGCCGGTGGTATCTCGGGCGGTGTACTGGTAGGCAGGCATTATTCCCTCTTGAGATCCACAACTCGCATCAGCTCGTCGGCCGTCGTCACGCCCCGCAGGACCTCATCCAAGCCGCTCATGCGGAGCGTCCGCATCCCTTCCGCCATGGCCTGCTCCTTCAAGTGCGTGTCGCTGCCTCCATCCACAATCATGCGGCGGATCTTCTGCGAGACGGGCAGAATCTCGAAGATGGCCTTTCGGCCCCGGTAGCCCGTTTGATAGCAGTAGTTGCAGCCGGCCCCGCGAAACAGGCGTGATTTCTCCCCGCTGCTTAGCCGCTCCTGCATCAGTGCGCGTTCGTCCTCAGCCGGCTGATAAGCCTCCCGGCAGCGCGGGCAGATGGTGCGCATCAGCCGCTGGGCCGCCGTTCCCAGCAGGGCGGAGGCCACGAGGAAGGGAGGGATGCCGATATTGATCAGGCGCGATACCGCCCCCGCCGCATCGTTCGTGTGCAGGGTGCTCAGGACCAGATGGCCCGTCAACGCCGCACTGATGGCGATCTCCGCCGTCTCGAGGTCGCGGATTTCCCCAATCAGGATGATATCCGGGTCCTGCCGGAGGATGCTTCGCAGTGCCGATGCAAACGTCAGTCCCGCCAGGGGCTTGACCTGCACCTGCGTAATCCCCGGCAGACGGTATTCAACCGGGTCCTCGACGGTCACGATGTTCCGTTGGGGAGTATTGACGAGTTGGAGCATGGAATAGAGAGTCGTCGTCTTGCCGCAGCCGGTCGGGCCCGTCAAGAGCACCATACCATATGGATTGGCCGCCAGGTCCCGGAATTTCCTGTTGTCCTCAGGCGAGGTCACCACGTCATCAAGCAGCCACTGGCCGGCGTTCTTATCGAGGATGCGCAGCACGATCTTCTCGCCCCCCACCGCCGGCAGCGACGAAACCCGCAAATCATATTCCTGGCCCTCATGCCGGAGCGTGATGTGGCCGTCCTGGGGAACCCGTTTCTCGGAGATATCCATTTGCGCCAGGATTTTGATATGCGACGTCACTTCGGCCCGCGCCGACGCCGGCACATCCACCGCCCGGCGCAGCATCCCATCCACGCGATATCGGACCCGCAATTCGGATGTCTGCGGCTCGAGGTGAATATCGCTGGCGCGCGCATCGATCGCGCCTCGGATGAGCGAGCTGACCAGCTTCGTGATGGGATCATCGCCCGTGCCCAGCGACCCTTCGGATTGGTCGTCTGCTTGTTCGGCATCCTGCGTCGCATCGCTCTTCAGACGCATCGATGCGATGGCCTGCTTGGTGACATTCGTCACGTCGAAGTGAAAATGTATGGCCTGCTGCACAGCCGGCGGCGTCGCCGCTACCGGGACGACACAGTAACCCGTTTTCAGCTCGACCTCATCCCGGGCCCGCAAATCCAAGGGCGAGCTCATGGCCACCATGAGCCGATTGCCTTCTCGCCTGAGGGGAATCAGGCCATGGCGGCTGGCCACCTCCTGTGAGATCAGGTGCGCCACCATCGGCTCGATCATCTCCGGCGAAAGATTGACAAATTCGATGTGATGGGCCGCCGCCACGGCCCGGGCCACCTGCTCCTCATTGACCAGGTTCTCCCGCTTGAGCAGGGCCAGCAGGCTTTCCCCCGTCTTGCGGCTTTTTTCCAGCAGAGCCGGCAAATCGGCCGGAGCAATCGCCTTCTCGTTCACCAGAAACGATATTATCGGGTCGGATTCGTGCACGTCGATAGCCCTAATTAAGGAATTCCGAAGGCTTTATCGACTAAATCCCCGCAGCACCTTAGCGGCGAACAACCATGCAAGGTCAGGAAATTCCTGTTGCCAAGCGGCGACGAATACGATATAAGCGATATGTTTAGAGCCCGGCGGCGTAGCCAAGCGGCCAAAGGCGACGGTTTGCAAAACCGTTATCCGTGGGTTCGAATCCCACCGCCGCCTTTCACTCTCCAGATTGTCATTCGTTGCCACATGAGTCTTTTCTGTGCCTAAAGTCCTTGTTGATAAGATGTTATCGCCCTGCTGCACCTGTAACTCAGCCCACGCCGGAGTGCCACCGGCGGACAACTGGTCCGTCTTGGAGAAAACCGTAGGTGTCAATTCGGGTGTCAATTTTGGTGTCGACTTTTCCCGGTCTGTTTGGACGGCATCCACGACCATATCATCCGTGCCAGTCGCCTTAGCCTGCTCGCTCCCGACACATGGCACAGACAAATCGGGCATCTTGGCAACCGCTTCCGGCTCCTGCCCTCTGAGCGTAGGCGTGTAAACGCTCATCGTCAGGTCGATCTTGCTGTGCCGCAGTATGGTCTGTGCCACCTTCGGATGCACACCTGCGGCCGCAAGGAAGCTCCCGGTCGTGTGACGCGGCGAGCGAAAATCGGCATACCGACCCGGCTCATCCACGTAGGCAATACCAGCCTGCTCCAGATCAGCCTTAATCATGTTCGCCACCCGGCTCTTGCTCGGCATCGTGAAGACCCTCGCCGTCGGCAGCTTGCCGGCAAAGAAAGCCCGCAACTCGGCAGCCGTTTCCGGCTTCAGAGGAAGCCTATCCTGTCGTCTGTGCTTACTTGGAATAGCTAAGACTTGATCTGACACTTGGACGATAACAGAGGAGAAGCGGCGGGTGTGACGAAGCGTAGCGTAGTCACACCCGCCGACGACCTCGACGTTGATGCAAAAATTCGTTTTCGCTCAGAATTCTTCACCCGGTCGGCCCTATCCCCGCCCCGCAGCACGAGCGGAATAGCCGAAATCATCAGTGATCTTGACCTCTTCCCGAAGCCCCAGGGTCCCTCAACAGGGCGTTTGCTTCCTTGTCGCTGTGTTAGGACGACCAAGCGGGCGAACGATGGCCCATCGCTTGCGTAATCACAAGTGAGCATCTATGATCTGCTTAGGCCGCAGACAGTTGGATTGGGACGAACCCGCATGTCGTCAGGGTACGACATCCCGGCAGAATTCGCAGGCCGCCTGAGAATAGGCACCTGCTCCTGGAAGTACGATTCCTGGAAGGGGCTCGTCTACGAGCCGGACAGGCGATATCGCCCGGACGATTATCTACCGGACTATGCGAAGCACCTCATGACGGTCGAGATCGACCAGTGGTTCTGGAGCCTGTTCGCCACCGGAGCGAGATTGCCAAACCCGGATGCGGTGAGACGGTACGCCGACAGCGTGCCTGACGATTTCCGGTTCAGCGTCAAAGCCCCTAATGCCATCACCCTGACCCATTTCTATGGCAAACAGTCCACGGGCTCGGCGCGCCGCACCACCGAGCCGAACCCGCACTTTCTCAGCGTGGACCTGTTGAACCGCTTCCTGGAGACGCTCGTGCCGATGCACGGCAAGCTCGGGCCGATCATGTTCCAGTTCGAGTACCTGAACAAGCAGAAGATGCCGTCGATGTCGGCGTTTCTGGAACGGCTGCATGCGTTCTTTCAAGAGGCGCCGGCCGGATTCCAGTACGCCATCGAGACCCGGAATCCGAACTATCTCCAAGACGAATTCCTCGACTTTCTGCGGCAGCGCCGCCTTGGGTATGTGCTCCTGGACGGGTACTACATGCCACGGATTTCAGAGGTGGCCGCCCAGTTGGATGTTCGCACAGCGCCGTTCTCCATCATCCGCCTCCATGGCCCCGACCGAGCCGAGATCGAGAAACAAACTGGCAGTATGTGGAACGAGATTGTCGAGCCCAAGGACGACGGGCTCAAGGCGACGGTGGACATTATCCGGCGGAACCTGGAGAAGGACGTGGAGACCTACGTCAACGTGAACAACCATTACGAGGGCAGTGCCCCCATGACCATCCGGCGATTGCTGGACATTCTGCGGCAGGAACCACCCCGATAGTCTGCCACCTCTCATACCTGGGGCATCGGCTCCCAGAACACGCCGCTATCGCCAGGGATTCTCTTGCGGGTCGCGCCCTGGGCGGGTATGGTGGGGCCATCTCGCTAATATGCCGTCCAGCTACGGGCCACAATAGTCTCGCTTCCTCTCCCTCCCTTGGCCCGGACGGCGGGCCGGGCGCCCATTCTCAAACCTCAAGGTGCTTCCTCAATTGTCGCCGGCGCCCGGCGTTTGCGCCTGCGCCTATCGACCCTCCCTATCACTGGCAGAGGCCCTCGCATGTGTTCCAAGGAGCCGTCCTCCACGCATCACTGACGGGGACGATCCTTCCCATGGATTTCCCTTGTGCGGCATGACCCCTGTGCTAGGATTCCAGCATAGTTCACTTGATGAAGCAGCCGGGTGAATTGCCCACCGGCGCTATCCTCGGCACCGTGGAGATCGTCGATTGCCGGCGGGATGGGAATGGTTACGCCTATGATCTGCGTAACCCAAAGAAGCTTGGGCGTATGCTGAGAGCCAAGAACCGGCCAAACCCGTGCTTCTGGAGGAAGTCGCGATCTCAGTTGGAAGTTTGATGGCTACCCCGGCCTGATGGTACTTCCCGTCAGGCCGGGGTAGCCATCGCTTTTCTTCAACCTTCAACTACCGACGGGACATCCTCTGACCGCCACGAACTCGCCGATATTATTCGTGGTGTTCTCCCCCAGGTAAAAACCACGAGCCTCGATTTGACGGCCTGCGGAATCCTTCAAAATGTATGCCGCCCCGCCGTGGCCAGGATGGGGCATGCAACCGCCGTCAGTAAAGGCCACCATCGGATTGTCGCCCAGAGACTCCTGCGCGAAAAGCCCCGTCTGTTCGCCGCTGATGCCCGCACGCGTAACGGGGGACCAAGTCGCGGTGGATACTTCCGTTCTGGACAGGTTACGTTGATGGTTCATGCGTTTTTGCCTTCTTTCCACGGGCAAGTCCCCGTACGCTACTACTCGCGCGCACGCGCGGAATACATACTTGGCAATGTCGGCAATCTCGGCACTCTATGGGGAAAAAGCGAGACTATAAGGTTTTTGGGTAGTCAGTATTGGCAATTTCCGGCGGTCCATTTCAACGTTGAAGTGAACAGCAAGAAATATGATGAAATGCATGTCGATGGCGGTGTGATTACAGAAGTGTCCGGCTATGGAAGATTGTTTGCCGAACAGACCGAGACATCCGGACAGAAAAGTCTCTGTACTATCTGTGTAGTACGGAACGGCAAGTTGGACACAGAATCACAGCAGGTGCCTCACAGAGTCATTGCAATTGTCAGCCGTTCGTTTTCAACCCTGATGAGAGCACATTCATGGAACGACCTTTTGGGACTCTACGCGAACATGGAGAGAAACGGCGTTGATTGCAACTATGTGAGCATGCCGCATGATTACGAAGCACAAGGCGAAGAAACGTTTGATCCTGTTGGGAGGAAACACCTGTTTGATTCGGGTTTTGATAGGGCAAAGGGAGGTTACAAATGGCGCAAGGCACCACCGTTCATGCTCGATTCTGATGAAGCAAGATGGCTCTGGACGTCATAAGTGTCTGAATATTGCTTCACTCTGTTTAACGCATATCAATGAAGGTAGGGAGGGAAAAATGGCGGATAACAAAAACACAGCATTCTTGATGATTCTGACGGTTGGACTGATTTGCTCGTCGGTGTATGGTCAGGAGGCAATCGCCGACCCCGACCACTGGCAATTGAGCGTAACACCTTATTTCTGGTTTGCCGGCGTCGACGGCCATGTAACGTCGAGAGGGAATAGAAGGAACGTTGACATAAGTTTCAGTGATATCTGGGACGCTTTCGATTTCGGCGCTTTGATTCATATTGAAGCGAGAAAAGAAAAGTGGGGATTTTTTGCTGATCCAATATATATGAACTTATCGCAGAGCCGGGATCTCAGTCTTGTGATACCCGGGCCCGCAGATATTGTGCTGACCCCAACGGCGAAGGTAGACCTGACGATGTGGATAGTCGAATTCGGAGGATTCTATCAGATCGGCCAGTGGTGTCTGGCAGGCGACAGTAAACAAACTATCAAACTCGACGTTCTGGGCGGAGGGAGGTACTGGGACGTGGAACAGAATATCAGTATTGGGCCCCTCAGCGGCAAAGCGAGTGAGAACTGGATCGACCCATTCATAGGCGCGCGTCTGACAGTCCCGGTGAACAACTGGCTTTTGTTCTATGTACGCGCTGATATCGGGGGCTTCGCGGTTTCCAGTGACGCATCGGAGCAGACATGGAACATATTTGCCGGCCCGGCGATCACACTGTCGGACAGAATGAACCTTGTGGCGGGCTATCGCTGGCTTAACCTTGATAGGGAAAAGAGCAGTAACACGGAGAGCGATGTAACGCTCGCAGGAGCGATAGTGGGTCTGCAAATACGGTTGTAAGGGGAATGATTTAATTGAGAACGGGGAAAAGCATGAAAATGAAGATTCTGAAAACAACGTCAGTGACACTCATTTCCCTGATGGTGCTGGCCTTTGCCTCGCCGCAAGCCCGTGCCGCGGACCTTACACCTGAGCAGACCAAGGAAATCGCCGTTGAGGCGTACATCTACGGCTATCCGCTGGTCACCATGGAGATGACCCGGCGAGTGATGGCCAATGTCCGCGAGCCGGTAGGCACGCGCGTCCCGATGGGGCACCGGGTCCGAATGCGCCATTATCCGACCGCCGAGTTCCGGGATGTGACGGCGCCCAATGCCGACACCCTCTACACCACCGCCTGGCTGGATGCGGGCCGGGAGCCGTGGATCCTGGACCTGCCGGACACGCAAGGCCGTTATTACCTGATGCCGCTGTTGGATGGTTGGACCGACGTGTTTCAGGTTCCCGGCAAGCGCACCACCGGCACCGGGCCTCAAAAATACGCCATCACCGGTCCGAACAAAGAATCCAACTGGCTGCCCGCACCGCAAGGCAAGTTCATCCTGATGCTGCGTTTCTACTGGCCGAAACAGTCTTTGATTGACGGCTCATGGGTAATTCCGCCGGTAAGACAGGTGCAGTAAGGTCAATCAGTAACCGTGAAATTTGCGGGCAACCCTGAACGGGCTGCCCGCTAAAAACAAACTCAGGAAACAATATACGGAAAGTTGCGCCATGTATTTTGTACGACTTAACGAGGAAAGATAAACACCAATGGACCGTAGCCAAAATAGCTGCGAAATTCATCTGATGGCCAAGCCCGCGGGGCCGGCGTGCAATTTGCGCTGCACGTATTGTTTTTATCTTGAGAAGCAGGCGCTGTTCCCGAAGGGAGAGCATTTTAGAATGACCGACGCAGTTCTTGAGGCCTATATACGCGGTTACTGCAGGGCGAATCGCAATAATCCTTCCGGAACACTTTTCACGTGGCAGGGCGGCGAGCCGACGCTGATGGGGCTGGATTTTTTTAGAAAAGCTGTTGCGTTGGAAAAGAAGTACGCCGCCGGACAGCAGGTTACGAATTCACTGCAGACAAACGGCACCCTGCTGAATGATAACTGGTGCGCCTTTCTGGCTGAAAACAAATTTCTGGTCGGTCTGAGCCTCGATGGGCCGGCGCTTCTGCATGACCAATATCGTATTGATGTCAAGGGCAGACCGACGCACGCGTTTGTTATGCGCGGCCTCAGGCTGCTTAAAAAGCACGGTGTCGAATATAACATTCTCGCCTGCGTCAATCGCGAAACAGCAAAGCATCCGCTTGAGGTTTATCATTTCTTGAAAGACAACAAAACTGAGTTCATTCAGTTCCTGCCTATTGTTGAACGAATGCCGGATCAGGCGGCCTGCTCGATTGGTCTAAAACTCGCCCGGCCTCCGGCTCTTGATCAGAAACAGAATTACGAGGTGACGCCGTGGACAGTTGAGCCGGAGGCTCTCGGTGATTTCTATATCAGCATCTTTGACGAATGGGTGCGCAAGGATGTAGGGCAGACATTCGTAATGAATTTTGAGTGGGCAATATTCTCGCATTTCAACGGCGATGGGCCTGTCTGCTACCTGAGCAAACGATGCGGTAACTGCTGTATTGTCGAGCATAACGGCGATGTTTATTCGTGCGATCACTTTGTCTATCCCGAATACAAGCTCGGCAACATTCTTACGGATGACATCAAGAGCATGGTTGACTCCGCCAGACAGCGTCAGTGGGGCGAACAGAAAGAATTGACTCTGCCAGGCGGCTGCAAGCAATGCGAGGTGTTTTCCATGTGCCGAGGCGGTTGCCCGAAACATCGGTTTGCAGGGTCGGAATATGGCCAGGCAGGTGACAATTATTTATGCGGCGGTTATGAGAAATTCTATCGCCATATCAGAAAATACGTAAATACTTTCGGGCATCTTATTGAGCACAATCTGGCGTGCGAATACATAATGCAGGCGATAGAGAGGCCGACAATTTTCACGTCCAGGGTAACCGGTCAACAGCTTACGATGTGGATAAAATAACGTACGACAGAAAATCCGAAATGAATTGTCATTAAACACATATTGAAGGGGAGCAAAAATGAAAATGAAAAACTTCCTTAAAAAAGCAGCTTTCGCGTTGGGCGCTGGCGCGATTGTTTCGCTGCCCACAGGGGGGCAAGATGCGCCGGGAGCGAGCGAACAGACGAACCCTGCGCCGGGTTCGCCAAGCGCAACCACGACCATTGATGGAAGGTATCTTCCGAACCCCTCCCCAAAGTTCGGCGGCGAAATCAACCTCAACGCCGAACAGTCCAAACCGTGGTGGCCGCCGCGGGTCGTGCCGCCTAAAGGTGCACCGAACATATTGCTGATTATGACCGACGACGTAGGCTTCGGCGCACCGAGTACGTTTGGCGGCGTTATTCCGACGCCTGCGCTGGATCGGATCGCAAAGATGGGGCTGCGCTACACGCAGTTTCATTCAACCGCACTATCTTCACCGACGCGGGCGGCCCTGATTACCGGCCGCAACCATCACTCTGTGGGTTTCGGCCAGATTTCCGAGATGGCGACGGGCTTTCCCGGCTATGACAGCATCATCACGCGGGACACGGCGACCATTGGCACGATCCTGAGAGATAATGGCTACGCCACGTCCTGGTTCGGCAAGAACCACAACACACCGGCCTTCGAGGCCAGCCAGGTCGGTCCCTTTGACCAATGGCCGATGGGGATGGGCTTTGAATACTTTTACGGTTTTGTCGGCGGTGACACCAGCCAGTGGCAGCCGAATCTGTTCCGCCAGACCACGGCGATATACCCATACGTCGGCAAACCGGGCTGGAACTTGACCACCGCCATGGCGGACGATGCCATCGCTCATATGAAGATGCTGAACGAGGTTGACCCCACCAAACCCTTCTTCGTCTATTACGTCCCCGGCGGCACACATGCGCCGCATCACGCGACGCCGGAATGGATCAAGAAGATCAGCGACATGCACTTGTTCGACAAGGGCTGGAATGCGCTGCGCGAGCAGATATTCGCTAATCAGAAAAAGCTTGGCGTGATCCCTCAGGATGCGAAGCTTACACCATGGCCGGACGAACTCAAGAAGTGGGATACGCTCACGCCCGATGAGAAAAAGATGTTTATCCGTCAGGTGGATGTCTATGCCGCATATCTTGCCTACACCGACCATGAGATTGGCCGTGTCATTCAGGCGGTGGAAGACATGGGTAAACTCAATGATACACTTATCATCTACATCAGCGGCGATAATGGGTCGAGCGCCGAAGGCACACCGAACGGCACACCGAACGAGGTCGCCCAATTCAATAGCGTCGAAGTCCCTGTTGCTGACCAGTTAAAGTTCTTCTACGATGCATGGGGCTCGGACAAGACCTACAACCACATGGCAGTGGGCTGGACGTGGGCGTTTGACACGCCGTTCAAATGGACCAAGCAGGTCGCATCGCATTTCGGCGGCACGCGGCAGGGTATGTGCATCGCATGGCCCGGCCATATCAAGGACGCCGGCGGCATCCGCAACCAGTTCCACCACATGATTGACGTCGTGCCCACTATCCTCGAAGCCACCAACATCCCGGCACCAGTGATGGTCAACGGCATCGCACAAAAACCTATTGAGGGCGTGAGTATGGTCTACACTTTTGACAAGGCGAACACCAACGCGCCGTCCACTCGCCGCACCCAGTATTTCGAGATGTTCGGCAACCGTGGGATTTATCACGACGGCTGGTACGCCAACACGCGCCCGATTAGCCCGCCGTGGGAACTGGGCGCCACACCCAACCCGGACGTGATGAACAGCTACAAGTGGGAACTCTATGACCTGACCAAGGACTGGACGCAGGACAATGACCTGGCCGCCTCCAATCCCGCCAAGCTGAATGAGATGCAGGAACTGTTCATGGTCGAGGCCACGAAGTACCAGGTTTTCCCGCTGGACAACTCGCTGGCGGCGCGTATGGTCACGCCGCGGCCAAGCGTAACCGCTGGAAGGACCGTATTTACCTATTCCGGCGAACTGACCGGCGTTCCCATGGGCGACGCCCCAAGCCTCATCGCTACCTCCTATACCATCACGGCGGATGTGGATATTCCGCAGGCCGGCGCCGAGGGCATGATGGTGACCCAGGGCGGCCGCTTTGGCGGCTGGGGCTTCTACGTGCTGAAGAGCAAGCCGGTCTTTGTCTGGAATCTGCTCGACCTCAAGCGCATCCGCTGGGAAGGTTCGGAGGCGCTGGTGCCTGGCAAACACACGTTGGTATTTGACTTCAAATATGACGGCCTTGGCATGGGCACGCTCGCCTTCAACAACATGAGCGGCCTCGGACGAAGTGGGACCGGCGTCCTCAAGGTTGACGGCAAAGAAATCGCCAACCAGAAGATGGAGCATACGATCCCGGTTACTCTCCAGTGGGATGAGACCTTCGACATCGGCTCCGATACAGGCACGCCTGTGGATGATAAGGATTACCAGGTGCCGTTCAATTTTACCGGCAAGCTGAACAAACTGATGCTCAAGATAGACCGGCCAAAGCTGACTCCTGCGGACATCAAACTCCTCGAACAGGAGAGTCAGCGAAACAACCGAGCGAGTGAGTAGCATTAATAAGAAATCGCGGGCAGCCCTATTTGGGGCCGCCCACGAATAATAAATTCGGCTGATGGAGAAAAAAGACTGCAAAAACAAAACACCGAGACTGCTGATGGCAGGATGAAATCCAAGCACCCGATGGGGGATAAAGTAAGCGAAATAGCGGAACTGATACTGATTAACAAGTAATCAGGAAAGGAGAGGTCTAAATATGGCATTAAAAGAATATAAACCCGGAACTGCGTTCAACGGAGTCATTGGACGGACGTTTGATGTATCGCAGCCGGCATGGCCGAGGCCGCTGCGTGCGAAAGAAGGGGCACCCAATGTGCTTTTCATTATTTTGGACGATACCGGTTTCGGCCAGCTCGGCTGCTATGGCAGCCCGATGGAAACACCCAACATCGACAGCCTTGCTAAGAACGGTCTTCGCTACAACAATATGCACACCACAGCGCTTTGTTCGCCGACACGTTCGTGCATTCTGACGGGCCGTAACCATCACTCAAACGCGATGTCGTGCATTACCGAGGGTTCGACCGGCTATCCTGGCGGCAACGGCTACATTCCATTTGAGAATGGTTTTCTTTCGGAGATGCTGCTCCAGCAGGGCTACAACACCTATGCGATCGGCAAGTGGCACCTGACGCCCGCTGACCAGATTTCCGCGGCGGGGTCGTACGACCGTTGGCCTTTAGGCCGCGGTTTTGAACGATTCTATGGCTTCCTCGGCGGCGAGACGCACCAGTATTATCCCGAGCTTGTTTATGACAATCACACGGTCGAGGCCGAGAAAACCCCTGAAGAGGGATACCACCTGACAGAGGACCTCGTTGACAAGGCGATTTCGTTTATAGCTGATT
>Ga0315277_10003009_pt1 | contig 23137 bp, 20 predicted proteins | sample YL17G05_15_MG_FD_203695 | JGI IMG/M metagenome (GOLD analysis project Ga0315277, IMG submission 203695) | Sediment microbial communities from Yellowstone Lake, YNP, Wyoming, USA - YL17G05_15 | ecosystem: Environmental > Aquatic > Freshwater > Lake > Sediment | place: USA: Wyoming | collected...
GAAACATCCTCCGCCGTGACTTCCGACGCCTCCATAGGTGTCGACGATGATTTTTCTTCCTGTTAGGCCTGAATCTGCCAAGGTTCCTCCGATGACGAATCTTCCTGTCTCATTGATGTAGTATTTTGTTTTTTCGTCTAACATGCTCGGAGGTATGGCTTTTTTTATGACGTGACTTATTATGTCTTCCCTCATTCTTTCTCTGTCAACTTTCTCAACGTGCTGAGCCGCTATCACGACAGCATCCACTCTTTTCGGTTTCCCTTCATCATATTCAACTGTGACCTGCGACTTGCCATCTGGTCTCAGATATGGTAGAATCTTGTTCTTCCTGCATTCAGAAAGTCTCCTCACAAGACCGTGTGCAAGCATTATTGGCAGAGGCATCAATTCCTTCGTCTCATTTGTTGCATAGCCGAACACCATTCCCTGGTCTCCAGCTCCCTGTTCATGAGTTTCAGTCTCAGTGACTCCCATTGCAATATCTGGGGACTGCTCCGTTATCGAAACCAGAACGCCACAGGTCTCCCAATCCATGCCATCTTTGGCATTGTCCAACCCGATTTCCTTCAATGTTTTTCTAACGATGTGAGGTATGTCCACGTAGCAGACGGTTGTGATTTGACCAGTGACTACTACGTTTCCTTGCATCACCAGCGTTTCACAGTCAACCCTTGCTTTAGGATCTTTAGCTAAGACAGCATCCAACACGGCGTCTGATATTTGATCTGCCACTTTGTCAGGATGGCCTTCTGCCACAGATTCTGAAGTGAACATATATCTTCCGTTGTTTATCATGAGAATCAATCATTTGGATTTGCAACACGGACTTTTAATGATTTCGTATGGCTGATGCTATTAGCTTACTTGCTATTCACCCATTTTTGGAACGCAAGTAACGCGTCTAGGTTCTGTTAACTCCTAGGGGATGTTCACACCCTTGCCAAAAATGACGTGCTTTGGAAGAAAGTGGTTGATGATACCCACGTTTGTGATATGGGCTGCCTCGCTTGTTCTTGGTGCTGTGATACGAATTGTCGGAATCATTTAGTGCATGACAAATAGGTTAACAGTATCCGCGTCTAGAAATGCATATATGACTCATAAGCGGATTGTTCGGTGCGGTGATGAAATGCCGAGAGTCGTTCATTTTGAGATTCATGCGGATGATCCGAAGAGAGCAGTGAAATTCTATGAGAAGGTCTTCGATTGGAAGATAAACAAGTGGCAGGGACCGGTTGATTATTGGCTTGCAAAGACAGGCGGAGAAAAGCAGCCTGGCATAGACGGTGCGATAATGCAGCGCACGAATAAGGGAAGTACTTGGAACACGATAGATATTTCTTCAGTTGACGAATATCTCCAGAAGATAGTGAAGGCCGGCGGGAAAGTTGTACAGAAGAAAACAGCCGTTCCTGGAGTAGGATACATGGCTTACTGTGCAGATACTGAAGGAAACGTTTTCGGGATCATGCAAGCAGACGAAAAAGCCAAGTAGCACCGAGAACGATCATCAGACTCTCAAATCTCTTTTCTTCCAGGTTCTTCGCAGCGTGCGCTCAGTCGATCAGAATAGATACTGAAGGATTGACAACATTAGCATGAAACTTGGGATTTCTGCAAGCTGATTGGCAAACGGAAAAACCGCAGTCACAACGATATGAACAGAAACACTGAAAAAGCGCACGCTAAGTCTTGGCCGCAGGCGAACCGAGGCCGTTCCCGTACTGCAGTGGATGTTCTACCGTCAGCCTGAATGAACTAGTGCGTCGGCCAAGGAGTCTGCCACTCTTCTTTGAAGAAAATCTCCGAAAGCTCTTTCCTTGGTTTAGGAGCTGGTTTTTCACTTGATGCACCAATTGGTAGTATCGCAACAACTTTCATTCTTGCAGGGATTCTGAGTAGACGCTTTGCCGCATCTTCGTCGAAGGCGCCTATCCAGCAAGTGCCATAGCCCAGGGCCGTGGCCGCCAAGACCATGTGTTCCAAGGCTATCATCGTGTCCTTTTCGTACCACCTCGCCGACGCTTCAGGATCGCCTACTGCCACTATGATCGCGGCAGCATCCTTCAGGAATGCCTGATTGTTCGCCACTTCTGCCAAAGCCTTTTTTCGGTCCACGTTCTGAACCACTACGAAACGCCAAGGCTGGCGATTACCAGCAGAGGGCGCCAGACGAGCAGCCTCAAGAATCATTTCCAACTTTTCTTCAGGAACGAGTTCCGGCCGGTATTTCCTTATGCTTCTCCTGGTTCTTATGGCTTCAAAAACATCCATTTTTGGTCTTCTTCCCTGAGGTGCACTCTTCTCGCACGGCTTATTACCCTTTTCTCAGGACATGGGCCGATAGGTGGTTGTTCTCACTGGTCTAAATCAGCGCACGCATGAAAGGAGAGTGATTGAAGATACGGCGCGATCTGTCGGGCTGATGCGTATGAAAGATGGCTTCAACGTCTTGATATGAGCACGGGCCATGGACTGTTAGCATGTCTAGGTGTTGCTAGGTGTTCTTAACGTCTTTTATTAGAATGAGAGACCGTCTTCTTTCCTGCTTCTTTCTGAAACCATGTTTCTCGTACAGTTTGAGTGCTGGCGTGTTTGTTTTCAGGACTGAGAGTTCAACGGCGCTCTTGTGAAGTTGCCCCGCTGTTACGTTAGCGTGTTCAACAGGTACGTCGCTGCTCCAGCATTCTGTACGATGAGGAAACGGCCAAGCCGAGCGCTAGGCGTGCAAATCGCACAGTTCTTTAGCAATGCGTTAGACAATCTGTCACATAATCAGACCTGCGGTATCGATTAGAGTGGCCCAGCTGGCTCGTGGGTTTTTCTTGTTGACCGGTACTCTGTCCAGTCGGCAGTGCCAACGCAAGAATGGGTCGTCAAGGCATTTTCAAATGGTTTCCTTGTTGCGAGAGCAGCCCACTCATTTCAGCGCAAGTCGATTTTTGATTAGGATGGAGGCTGAGCATTAGCAAAAGCCTCAAGATACCAGACAACGGTCTCATTCTCTCCAACTACGTATCTGTCGCAAGCAACCTGACCGAAGGTCCATCCATAACTTGAATAACTCCACCACAACCAATATTTTCCGCCAGAGCTAGGAACACCGTCTATCGCGTTGACAGATGCGCCTGATAGACTTTCTGTGTAGTTTACTGAAGCAACGAGTCTTGTTAGGTCAAGCAGCGTGGAGCCAGAGTTGATTTTCGTTTCATTTAACCAACGAGTAGCACTTCCATTTCCGTAGCTGATGCCAAGATTAGCCGTGATTGACTGTCCCTTCACTTTAGACGAGAGGTCGCTGTACTGATAATAATAGTACCCTGCCATGAATGATGCTGCCAAGGCCCAGCAGAGCACAACCAACGCTACTAGGATCCACTTATTCATTAAGAAGGTCTTATCTGTCATCCTTTCTCAGCTTCCTTAACGCCACAATCGTTGGAACCGAACAAACTCCAAAGATCAGAAAGTTGGCACCTTCATGCAACACTGCAAACGGTGCTCCAAGGAAAATCGCGACGATGATTGGTGAGTTGTAGACAGATGCATAGACAATGTTGGTGATCAAATCGTAGAGCACTGTTGGAAGAAAACCCATTGTTGCAAACAGGATGCTGAGTCTTAACCGTTCACTGCTCAAGCTTGTTGAGCCAAGTGCTTTTCTTAACAAGCCGCCGGTTATCCCGTACACGGATTCAACAAGCATCGTTGCGACCCAAATTCGAGGCTCGAAGCCGTACGGGTTTATCGAACCGTAAATCAGCCAGGAAACTATGCCGATTGAAGACCCAACGACCGATCCGAAAAGGAAACCTCCAAGGAAGACAATCAGGTCCATTAGTTTAACATTTGGGACGCCTACTAGGGCGTAGTCTGTCCCTATTGATAGCGCGCAGAATGTCGCAATTAGGGCTATCTTGACGGTGTTCATCGGAGTCGACCTGGTTAGATAATCCATCCAGCTTCTACTTAAGAATTCCTATATTCAACTAACGACAACTACAGACGAGGAGAACGCCGTTGGAAATCCTTGAAGCGGTTAATAGGGTTGCAGCGAAAATCGCACCGGGACGTTTGCCCTCATTCGCGGAGGCCCATATCATGAAAGCCTTGGAAGACATCAGTCTTCAACAAACCGTCGGCAGGATGAAACTCTCAAAGGACCTCTGCTTGGGGGAAGGCGGAACCAGAACTCTTGTCAAACACCTGAAGAATGAAGGGCTGATCGACGTTTCAAAAGCGGGGATCGCTCTCTCTGCAGGTGGCAGAAAACTGCTATCCAGCTTGAGAACTCTGATGAGCGAGCAAATAGAGATTCCGTCCACGCCCTTGACAGTTGGCCCATTTAACGTTGCAGTTCGAGTGAGAGGAATGAAAGACTCAGTGAAATACGGTCTGGAGCAGAGAGACGCTGCCCTCATGGCTGGAGCAAAGGGAGCCACCACTCTAATCTTCACCAAGAACAGACTCACTATGCCCGGCACAAAGGAGGACGTGTCAAAAAGCGAATCCACCCTTCTCGTTGCGCTGTCAAAACTGAGCTTGGAAGAGGGCGACATCATAATAATCGGAAGCGCAGACGAAAAAATCAAAGCGGAACTCGGAGCAAAGACGGCGGCCCTTGAACTACTCAAATCCAAAAACAGAACCAACTCCAACAGAAGCGGTACGTGACGTTGATGCAAGCTCAGTGGCGGGCGAATAGCCGTCGAGGAAATTCTTGGAAGCTCTAAGACTTCAAAGCGTTTTCAATTTCAACGCGAACATTTGGATTTTTTCCCTACTGAGAGCTTCTTTAAATGCGAGTCTAGCGTCCCGTCTGCCAAGCGCGCGCTTTATGCAGTCAAGCGTAACCATAGCTCTTTTTTTTGTGGGTTTTCAAACACAAGCTTTTAAGGCATGAAACCAGCTTGACGTGGCGTATGCAAGGTTCAGACAAAGAGTCAAAAGGGCTTTCTCAAGCCGAGGCTGAAAAGAGGTTCTTAGAGGTCGGGCCAAACCAGTTTGTTAAACCTCAGAAGACAAGTTTTCTGGGCATCGCCAGGGAAGAAGTGACGGAACCCATGATCTTGTTGCTCCTTGTCGTCGGCATAGTCTATACGGTTTTCGGAAGCCTGCAAGATGCCTTAACGATCTTCAGTGTCATCTTCGTCTTGGTTTTTGTCGAAATCTGGAACGAATATCGTGCCAAGAAAGCCATTTCTGCGCTTTCCGAGTTGGCTGCTCCAAAAACGCGAGTTGTGCGGGACGGCACGATAGTTGAGGTTGAAACTGAGAAAGTGGTTTCTGGCGACACTTTGGTTTTCACTGAGGGTACGCGAATCGCTGCCGACTGCAAACTTGGCGTGGCCTACGATGTGCAAGTGGACGAGTCGGTTTTGACAGGCGAATCTCTTTCCCAAGAGAGGAATGTTGGAGACGACGTTTTTGCAGGGACCTTGATTGTTTCGGGTGAAGGAAAAGGAGAAGCATACGCAACTGGCAAGGACACTAGGTTCGGCAAGATTTCTGCTATGGCTCAGACGATTAAACCTCCGAAAACGCCGTTACAATTGGCCATGAAGGCACTCTCGAAAACTCTTGCTTATGTCGCCATATTCTTCAGCGTAATCATCCCGTTAATAGGCATCCTTCGCTTTGGGTCGCAGAATCTTGTCCAGCTGATTCTGACGGGGCTTGCACTTGCTTTTGCAGCCATCCCTGAAGAGTTGCCCATCATAATTACCATGATCTTGGGAATAGGCTCCTACCGACTCTCGCAGAAGGGTTTTCTGGTTAAGAAGCTTAAAGCTGCGGAAGTTCTGGGTGATGCAACTGTCATCGTTACTGACAAGACAGGGACGATCACTGAGAATAAGATGCAGGTCGCTCAGGTTTATCCGCGGAGAGAGGAGGTCCGAACGCTTGGTGCAGCTGCTGCTGCCTTGACTGAAATGTCACTGTCCCCAACTGACAAGGCACTTCTGGACAAAGCCCGTGAACTCGGAGTCAAAACGAGTTTCGGAAGCGTTCTCCGTGAACGCGGTTTTGAGATCAACAGACGGATCAGATCCGTCTTGCGTGCAAGAAATGGTGGCTTCTGGCTTTCGACTGTTGGAGCGCCCGAGGAAATTCTAAGCTCACAAGGCAGCAATGAACCTGTTGACGAAGAGCTCAAAGAAGAAACAGCGAAAGGGAGAAGAGTGATCGCCGTTGCAGAAAAAGCAGTCTCCGCTGAAGAAGCAGATTTGCCCTTCTCAGAGTTGGAGGGAAACTGGGACTTCGTCGGCCTAGTCTCGATTGAGGATCCCCCGCGCCAAGGCGTCAAGGAAACGATAGAAGCCATCAACAGGGCGGGGATCAGGACGATCATGGTCACGGGTGATCATCCGCAAACTGCCGCGTACATAGCGAAGAGTGTTAGCATCCCCTCAGAGAAGGTGCTGACTGGCGCGGAGCTGGACAAGCTTTCTGACGAGGACCTACAGAAGGTTGTGGAGGAGGTCTCAGTTTTTGCGAGAACGACGCCCGAGAATAAGTATCGACTGGTAAACGCGTTACATGCAAACGACGAGGTTGTCGCTGTCACAGGCGACGGTGTAAACGACACTCTGGCCCTCAAAGGCGCAGATGTTGGCATTGCGATGGGCGTAAAAGGTACCGACGCAGCTAAAGAAGTGGCAGATGTTGTGTTGACCGATGACAATTTTGTAACCATCGGACACGCGGTGTTTGAAGGCCGCACGTTCTTTGACAACCTTAGAAAAGGGTTGAAGTATTATCTGTCCATCAAGGTTGCGCTAATCTCGATCTTCCTTCTGCCCTTGGCTTTGGGCATACCTTTACCGTTTGCTCCAATACAGATTATCGTCCTCGAACTCTTCATGGATCTCGCCGCGTCCGCCGGGTTTGTCACAGAGCCCGCTGAAAAAACGATCTACAGCCGAAAGCCAAGGAGCCCGAAAGCGAAGTTTCCTGATTCAAAAATGATCGTCGACATTGCGGTCTCTGGGGCAAGCCTTTTTGCAGCCGTGATGCTTTCATACTTCTATGCGCGTTGGCAGAACCTTTCAGACGTTGAAACACAGACTTTCGCTTTCTCTGCTTGGATAATGGGCCACATAATCCTTGCCTTTGTCTCACGTTCAGAAAGGGAACCGCTCTACATTCTGGGTCCTTTATCGAACAAGGTTATGGACCTGTGGGCAGTTGTTGCCTTCTCTTTCCTGCTCGTTGCAGTCAGCGTACCTTCAGTAGGTTTCCAGCTCAGGCTTTCAACACTTGCGGCCAGCCAGCTCGGCTTGATCTTTGCCTTCGCTCTTCTCACTACCGTCTGGCTGGAGATCGCGAAACTCTTTCTGTACAAACCGAACCCAAAACCGTGAAAACAGCTGAGCGTGCGGTACACCTAAACACGTATCTGCGCATATCATTTATTACGCAAATCCGAAGGAAATTGGTGTTTGCGGGAGCAGTCGGTCATCTGATGACTGATTTCCCTTCTTGATTCTGCAACTTTCGCAACATCAACGCATCCTAGCTTGATATCAGCATTGACTTTGATTCCCTTCTCTATGTTTATGTTGCTCATTCGATTCGCCAATAAATTCCTCTTCTTTGGAAGGTTTAAAGGGCTTGTAATTGTGCGTATGCAAGATTTTGGGTTTTGCGGAAAAGTTAATGCAGAACCGAAAGTAACCGTGTGGATTGGTGAATTCAGTTGAAGAATAATGAGTGCACAATCTACATCACAACTAAACATGGCTATATACAAAGATACCATAAAGAGAAGAATGGTTGGACACAAACCAATCCAAACGGTAAAGTTCGGCTACTTAGTGCAGAGCAATTATTATCACACATCTTGCCATCCCTTGCTGGGATTGGACCTCTTAGCGTTAGGGTAGAACCAGATAAACAAACCTAACGATGTTGCGGAAAAGTTATAGCTGAACCTAGCAATTGATTTTAGAAAGGCTTTTACGAAATGACAAATGCTCTTATTGTATGGAGAATCAGTCTAGAGAGTTCTATGATAGGTTTGCCAGCAAATATGACGTGATGATTTCAGATAAGCGATACGATGAAGACTTGCCATTTTTCAACAGCGTTTTCAAGAAACACAGTGTGAAATCTATATTGGACTGTTCATGTGGAACGGGAAAACATGTCATAAAATTCTCACAACTCGGCTTTGAAGTCACAGGTAGTGACGTCAGCATCAAAATGATAAATAAAGCAAAAAGGAACGCAGAATTGTTAGGAACAGACGTGGATTTTGTTCAAGCTGATTTCAAGAGACTAACTGATGTGTTTGATAAGAAGTTCGATTGCGTTGTTTGTTTAGGCAATTCTCTCAATCACGAGTTAGAAGAGAAAAGAATTCTGTCCGCTCTAAGAAGCATGTATAATGTTTCGAGGAAAAAGAGCGTTGTCATAATCCAAATAAGAAACTTGCCAAAGTGGGTCAAAGAAAGAAGACGGATTTTTCCAATACATTTTCATAAAGAGCCAAATGGAGATAGAAAAATCTTCTTTTATGTACTTGATTTCTACAGAACAAAGGTGAAATTCAACGTCATTTCATTTCTTGAATTCAATGAGAAACCCACGTTTGAAGCGGATTCGGTGGACTACAGGATTGTTTCGGCACAGAAACTCAAAGAATTGATGATGGAAATAGGATACAGGCAATTGAAGATTTATGGAGACTTCAAATTTGCCAGATTCAGCGATGAGGATAGTGAAGACATTATTGTTGTTGGGGCAAAATGAGACTTGATGAAGAGTAACTGATAGGCGTGTTTCCGTTGAATAGTTTAGAAACATGGTTTTTAAGCCAATTTGACGCATCTATTGATTGGAGATATCTATGCCAATCGGGAATACGGGAGATATCGCCATCTTAGTATGAGTCCATGCTAGAAGACTGGGTCCACAGATTAGAAAAGCACAAATCCTCGCTACTTGGGCTTCATGGCCTCTTGGAAAAGCTTCTTCACAGCCGTAATCCTTGCTTTTTGTGCTAACACGTCGCTTGTGACGAGATCTAGGGCTTCTTCGGGACACCATTTGATGCATTGTGGTTCGCCTTTGTCCTTGCACAGGTCACACACGTAGACTATTTTGTTGTCGGGGTGTAGCATTATTGCTCCGTAGTCGCATGCTTCGATGCACCATCCGCAGCCGTTGCACTTGTCCTTGTCAACGCTTATCAGCCCGGTGTCTTCAGACTGCGTCAAAGCCTCTCTCGGGCACGCTGCAACGCAAGGCGGGTCTTCACAGAGCCTGCACGTGACAGGCATGTTTACTAGCTGATTGATCCTGACCACTCTTATCCGCGACTTCAGCGGGTTGTACGCCTTGTCCTGCGTGTATGAGCAGATGTACTCGCAGACTTGGCATCCTACGCACTTGTCTGGGTCTGCTGAAACGAACTTTCTCTCGTGAATCTTCACCATCTTCTAAGCCTCCTTCTTCTCTGCTAGGCCAATCAGATCATCCATGCCCAGCTCCTTGAGCTTCGCCACTGTTGGCACGCCCTGTTTCGTCCAGCCTCTTGCCTCATAATAATCGTCCAGAAGCAAATCCAGCTCCGCCTGGGTCACCATGGCTCCTTTAGACGGGCCTTCGTCTGGAATGGGCTCATGCATAACCTTCCACGGTAAAGTGTCATCCTTCCTGCCCAAGCCCTCTCTGATGTTGAATAGCCTTGCCGCGTTCTGTATTCTCTCACCGCACCGCTTGAGCTCTTCAGGCGTTATCTCAATTCCCGTCACTAAGCTGTACAGCTTGGCCATGTCAGGCAGTTCCTTGTAGTACGTGCCTCTTGAAAACTTGCAGACGACAAAGGAGTCAATCAGGTTGTACGTGTCCTCCATGTCCTTGACCATCTTGCCCCTGCCCTTCTCTGCAATTAAGCGGTTGACCTTTCCTTTCACGTCAAAAGCGTAGGCACCATGCCTATTGTGATCCGCTCCGCGGAATGAAACTGCAAAACCCAAGGCAGCCGTCTTCAAGCATCTGAGATCGTAACCAGTAACCTCGACGCCCTTAATGTGCTGGGCCAGCTTCTCAGCGCCGTTACCTATCTTCTCACCAGCCACCTTCACCCCATCGGCCAGCAGCTCGCCAACGCCCTCACGCTTACCTATCTTCTCAACAAGCTGAACCATGGCTTCAGCGTTGCCAAACTTCGCATCTACACCGCCAAGCTGCTCCTGTTTCAGCAGGCCTCTCTCAAAGCAGTCCATGGCGAAACCGACGGTAACGCCCGCGCCGATGGCGTCCATCCCATAGTAGTTCGACAATTCCATGCCCTTGATGATCGCGTCAAGCCTGTCAACACCGCAGTACGGCCCGAGAGCCCAAAGCGTCTCATACTCCATTCGCGTCATCGTATTCTTGTACGGGCCCTCCGCAACGACGCACATGTGCTCGCAGCGCATCGCACAGGAACTGCATCCAATGATCTTCGCGACAAACTTGTCGTTGAGAACTTCTCCGCTGACCTTCTGTGCACCTTCAAAACGTGAGTTGTTATAGTTCCTCGTCGGCATGCATGACAACGAATTGTGCACCAAAACATTTTCAGGCGTACCCAGCGTCCTGTACTTCTGCGTAGCCGGGCCCTTCATCCTCTCGTGAAACTCTTTCACGTACTCCATAAACTCATCTGGCTTCGCAACCGTAATGTCACGCGTTCCACGCACTGCGACAGCCTTGAGATTCTTTGATCCCATGACCGCGCCCAAACCTGTCCTTCCACAGGCCCGGGTCTTCTCATTAATGATGCACGCAAGCCGTGACAGCTTCTCTCCGGCGATGCCGATTGAGGCAACGCGGATATAGTAGTCGCCCAGCTCCTCCTTAATCGCATCTTCCGTGTCGCCAGGCGACTTGCCCATCAACTTTGAAGCATCCACGAGCTGAACCGCATCATCGTCAATCCAAACATAAACAGGCTTCTCAGCCTTGCCCTTGAAAACTACCGCGTCATACCCCGCTCTCTTCAGTTCGGTGCCAAAAGAACCATGAGCCTTAGCCTCACCGACCCCGAAGCTCTGAGGAGACTTCGAAACAAAAGCATGGCCGTTCCCTCCTGTCGGCCACATCGTGCCAGCAATCGGGCCTATGACCAGAATCAACGGGTTCTCAGGACTAAACGGGTCCACGCCGGCCTTCGAATAGTCCAGCCACATCCGGATGCCTAAACCTATTCCGCCAATGTACTTCTTCGCATAATCCTCATTCAAAGGCTCAACATGAGTCTTTCCAGAGGACAAATCAACATGAAGCACTTGACCAGCATAACCAAACAACATGCAATCCTCCATGCTTGCTGGAACTAAAGTTTTGGTGTTTATATTAATTTATCCCCTTAAGACCCGAAAACCACACGTCCCTAGAGAAGAGATAGGGCACGCCTGCAAAGAGCATGCTTGCAGGGAAGCTTGTAATGAAAAACTGGGAAAAGAGGGGCTAGAGCGACTCTTTCAAGAGTTCGAGAACATCCTTCACGGCAATCTTGTTTTCTATGTCGAGCACTTTCACGGCGTCTTCCAACGTTGTCACGCAGAATGGGCAGGCCACGGCGATCGTGTCAACGCCCAAATCTAAAGCTTCTTTCACCCTGTTCACACAAGGTCTTTTTTCTGGTTGCGCATCCTCTGTCCAGACTCTTCCTGCGCCGCCGCCGCAGCAGAAACTGCTCTGCCTCGTCCTTTTCATTTCAACGAGCTGCAGGCCCGGTATTGCCTTCAAGACCTGTCTTGGCGCATCGTACACTTCGTTGCGTTTGCCCAGAAAACATGGATCATGGTAGGCAACTTTCTTCTTGACAGGCTTCGCAGGCTTAATCTTGCCCTGCTTGATGGCGTCCGCCAAAAACTGCGTGTAGTGCTGAACGTTGAGCTTCTCGTCGCTGTACGGCTTATCATTCTTGAACGTGTTGAAACAGTGCGGCGACAGCGTGACAATCTTGTTTGCACTGAATTTCTTGAACATTTCAATATTATGTGTGGCAAGCTCTTCGAACAAGCCTTTTTCGCCTAGGCGCAGCATGTGGTCTCCACAGCACCATTCCTCAGTTCCCAGCGTGGCGAAGTCTACGCCCAGATGGTTGAACACTTGCACCATGTTTCTTGCGACTTCTTGGTTTCTCAGATCGTAAACGTCGGAGCAGCAGACAAAAAACAGCACGTCAGTCCTTGTCGTTGAAGGGTAATTCTTGACGTTAAGGTCCTTGGCCCAATCCATCCGCTTGCTCTGATGTGTGCCCATCGGATTGCGGTACTTGTAGACCCTCTCAAGCACTTCTACGACTGTCTTGGGAAGGTTTCCAGCTTCCACAAGCAAGCTGTGATCGTCAACAATGGCGTTTGCGCAGCCGACAAGCTTCGGACAGAACAACGTGCAAGAATTGCATTGCGTGCAGAGCCAAATGTTGTCAGCCATAGGCTTCATTCGTCCAGGACATCCTTGGTCTCGCGAATCTGCGACGAACCTGTAATTGGCGGTTAAGCTTGCAGGCCCAAGGAACTTTTCGTCGATCGCGGCTGGACAGGCTGAATAGCATATTGAACATTTTATGCAGAGGGTCAGGTCCCAGAACTTTTTAAGCTCAGCTGGCAACTGCACGAATTCGCTCGCCTTCTTGAGCTCTTCTTCAGGCTTGATGAGAACTGTTCTGATCTTCTTGTACTGGTCAAAGAATGGCTCGATGTCCACGACTAAGTCTTTTATGATGGGCAGGTTGGCAACGGGTTCTATTATAAGTGAATCAGCGTTAAGATGCAGCACCTGCGTGTAGCAGGCCAGCATGGGCTGACCGTTGATGTTGACCGCGCAGCTTCCGCAGATTCCCATCCTGCACGAATGCCTGAACGTCAATGTTCCATCAAGATTATCTTTGATGTACAGTAGAGCGTCAAGCACCGTTGTTCCTTTGCGGATTGGCACCTCGTACGTGGACACGTGGCTCTTCTTGTTTTCTGGGTTGTGCCTGCTTATCTTGAACTCAACAACCTTCTCGACTTTCGTGCTCACAGCATTCATCCTCCTAGTAGGTCCTGGCCACTGGCGGCCACTTCGTGATTGTCACTGGCATGTACTCAAGCCTCGGCCCGTCATTAGTGCAGTAGGCCAAAGTGTGCTTCAGCCAGTTCTGATCATCGCGTTTCGGAAAGTCAACCCTCGAGTGCGCTCCCCTCGATTCTGCTCTCGGAAGTGCACAGGCAATCGTAACCTCAGCGAGCTCTAAGCTGAAATCAAGCTGCAACACGTTGAACAATCCAGTGTTAAAGGGTTGGCCTTTGTCTTCGACTTTTGCATTCTTGAACCTTTTCCTAAGCGATCTTATCTCTTTCAAGGCACTTTCAAGCTGGTCGCCCTTTCGATAAATCCAAACTTTATCATTCATGACGCGTCTCATTTCGTCTCTGATGACTGAAACTCTCTCCGGGCCCTCCCTCTTGATCAACTCGGAGATCCTTTTTTCCTCTGCCAGAAGCTTATCGTTCGGGATCTCCCGCAAACTGGTTGACAAAACGTGTTTAGCCGCTTCTTCTCCGGCTACGGCTCCGAAAACCAGACAGTCTGCCGTCGAGTTTGTTCCAAGCCTGTTAGCACCGTGCACGCTGACGCATGAACATTCTCCAGCTGCATACAACCCTGCGATCGGAGTCTCAGTCTTAATGTTAGTCTTGATGCCTCCCATCGAATAGTGCGCCGCTGGCCTAATCGGTATAACCTCTTTGACGGGGTCCACTCCGCCGAGCTTTATGGCAACATCTCGGATGAGTGGCAGTCTAAGGTTTATCTTCTCCTCGCCCAAATGTCTGAGGTCTAAAGCAATGTAGGGCCCATAAGGTCCTTGTAGGCCTCTTCCCTCGTTGATTTCAGTTTGTTCCGCTCTGGAGACCACGTCTCGTGGTGCCAGCTCCATTTTTTCCGGCGCGTATTTTTTCAGGAAGCGTTCGCCGTTAGCGTTTATTAGGTATCCGCCTTCGCCCCTTGCTCCTTCAGTTATGAGCACGCCTGAAGGCACGAGGCCTGTTGGGTGGAACTGGACGAATTCCATGTCCTCTAGTGGTGCGCCTGCCCTGTAGGCCATGGCCATTCCGTCGCCAGTGGTTGAATGTGAAAAAGTCGTGAACTCGTACATTCGTTCGTGGCCTCCCGTGGCGACGACGATAGACTTTGCGCGGATGGTCTGCATTTCTCCTGTCTTCATTTCTATGCCTGTCAATCCAACAGCAGTCTTGTCTTCGGTTATTATTGACGTGGCAAACCATTCATCATAGAATTTCAAGTTGCCGTACGTTATGGCCTTGCCATAAATCGCATGCATCTCGTGGAAGCCCGTCATGTCAGCAGCAAAGCATGCTCTTGGAAAAGTGTGGCCTCCGAAGGGCCTCTGGTCTATCTTGCCCTCGGCCGTGCGGCTCCAGGGGCATCCCCAATGCTCAGTTAGGACTATCTCTCTGGGCACTTGTCTCACAAAGAATTCCACCACGTCTTGATCTGCAAGAAAATCGGCGCCTTTCACAGTGTCGTAGGCATGCAGGTCGAATGAGTCTTTTTCGTTCGTCACAGCCCCGGTTCCGCCTTGGGCGCAAACAGAATGTGACCGTAGCGGATGATGCTTGGAGAGGACCGCTATGTCCAGCTTGTTGCTGACTTCTGCCGCTGCGACTGCAGCCCTGAGCCCCGCGAGGCCAGCTCCGATAATGACGAGATCGTGAGTATGCTTTTCCATCAGTTTCACCAGTTTTTGAGGATTAACTTAGGCTTTGACCTATGTTTTATATTTTTCCAATCTGTAACTTGATAACAATGTTCACCGAGCTTGCGAAAACCATTGTTTGAATGTGACCTTTACAAGATTTTTATACCTCATTCCAACTCTCTAAGTGTGAAAGTTAATGTTCAACGCTGAAAGGTTCATAGACGAATCCGTCAGCAAACTGAAAGACTCGATAAGAGGCAAAGCTGTCATCGGAGTCTCCGGCGGAGTCGACTCTACAACCGCTGCGATCTTGCTGAACAGGGCTGTGGGCGAGAATCTTTTGTGCGTTCTAGTTGACACTGGCTACATGAGAAAGAATGAAATTGCGAACAACGAGAAAATGCTAAAAAAGCTCGGCTTGAACGTTCTTGTTGTTGATGCTAAGGAACGATTCTATCAGAAACTCAAAGGAATAATCGATCCGGAGCAGAAGCGCAAGGTCATCGGTGAACTGTTCATTAGGGTTTTTGAAGAAGTTGCCAGGAAAGAAAATGCGAAATGCTTTGTTCAGGGCACAATTGCGCCAGACTGGATAGAGAGCGGAGGAGGCCTCAGGGACAGGATTAAGTCTCATCACAATGTTGGCGGCTTGCCTGAACAAATCGAGTTTGAGATCATCGAGCCTCTTCGAGACCTTTACAAGGATGAAGTCCGAATTGTCGGGCGAGCCTTAGGTTTGCCAGCAGAGCTTTATGAGAGGCAACCGTTTCCAGGGCCCGGATTAGCCGTGAGGATTATTGGTGAAGCCACTCCGGAAAATGCAAGAATTGCCCGTGAAGCTTGCGCCATAGTGGAGGAAGAGATTGAAAAGGCAGCGGCAAATGGACGGATGAGCCTGCCTTGGCAGTACTTTGCTGTTCTGCTGCCGTGCAAGGCTGTTGGGGTTCACGGTGATGTAAGGGCTTATGGGCACGTGGTCGTGGTTCGGGCCGTCGAAAGCTTAGACGGGATGAGTGCCGCTTACTCGAAGATTCCACATGAAGTTCTGGAGAGAATTTCCATCAGGATCACGAACACTTTGAAGGACGACGTCAGCAGGGTCGTGTTTGACATAACAAACAAGCCGCCGGGGACGATTGAGTATGAGTAAGCCCGTTAAGGTCTACGTCGTTGATAATGGAGGACAGTGGACTCACAGGATTTGGCGAGTAGTCAGAGAGCTCGGATGTGAAGCCAAGATCATCGCGAACACTACGCCAGTAGGCGAGATTGACGCTGACGCGTTGATATTGAGTGGTGGAGCTCCGCGCGTCGCATGGGAATCTCCGAAACTGGGAAACTGCATTGATTATTTTGAGCATTTCAAAGGCCCAATTCTCGGCGAGTGTGTTGGTATGCAGTTGATGGCTCTTCATTTCGGCGGAAAAGCAGGGCCGGCTGAACTTCCGGAATATGGCCTGTCAAGACTGAAAGTTGTTGCAGAGGACGAATTGTTCAAGGGATTGCCAAAAGAGTTTCTGGTCTGGGAGTCACATAATGACGAGGTGAAAGACGCCCCGAGCTTCATGATTCTTGCCATATCTGACAACTGTAAGATACAGGCTGTGAAACACGTGAAGAAGCCGTTCTACGGGGTTCAGTTTCATCCAGAAGTGAACGACACAGAGCATGGAAGCCAAATCCTGGAGAATTTTGTCAATCTAGCGTCATCAAGATGATTAGTAGGCGTGCGCACACCTAGAATTGTCCTCTATTAGTCTTTTTATATCGAGTCTACCTTACCTTCTAGGCAAGCATTCATGGTAGCAAACATGGGGGTACATCGTTGGAGCCCATACCCACTATTCCGGTCATTCAGCAAGTGATGTCTGCTGGGATATATGGCCTAATAATCGGTACTGTGGTTGTCGTAGGCGCAGTTGCCCTGATGTTTCTGGCATTGTGGGGAAGCAAGAAGAAACGGTCTATTTGCTGAATTGATCCTTAGAATCTTCGGAAAGTGAAGTTCCCTAGCACGCACTATTCTTCAACTTGAGATGATGCCCATCTGTCTAGAGCCTTGCAGTACATGTCTATTCTCTGAGGACAGCAAGTATAGTAATAGCCCCAGCAGCATTCAAAACATACAGCGGCTTTTTCCAATCTGCCACCCTTCTGACGTTGTCTGAGAAAAACTATTGCTTTCTTAGGCTCATTGCAGCCTCTAGGAGTCTCCATTGATGCTCTAGCAGCAAAATGGGTCTTCTTCTTTTCAGTTTTCAAACGAGCGCCACCTGCTTTGCTCAGAAGCTGCCACACTCGTTCAAAGGAATTCTCTAGATCGACGAATCCGCTATGGGACTCAATCTTGACCAAAGAACACACCTTCAGTCTATCAAGCGTTTACTGTTATAGGAGTAACAGAGTTCCCGCGCAAGCTAGGATCTTATCATCGTAAGAAGCATCTTGAACTTCACCGTTGCCTTCAGACTGTGCGGTTGATTGGCTGGCATTATGATCATTTCCCCTGCCTTCAAACGATGCGTCTTTCCAGAGATGGTTATTTCTGCTTCGCCATCGATGATTTCAACCAGCGCATCGTACGGCGCGGTATGCTCGCTTAATCCTTGCCGTTCATCGAAGGCAAACAGCGTCACCGTTCCTGCCTTTTTGTCGATCAGTGTTCGGCTCACCACTGATGCTTCCTGATACTCAATCAGGTCGGCCAACTTGGCTGCTTTCGGTTCGGGCTTCTTGCTTTTTTCCATGTTAATCCTTCTCTACGATCAGTCAGGAGCGAAGCTAATCAGTTTTTCTTCTTTTCCGTCTTCGTGAAAATGCAGGGTTCATTCGGCGTGGGGCATTCCATGGCTGGATGATGCAAGCATTTTCTGTTCTTCAGCTTTTGCTTGTTTATCATGCTGGTCATGGGCACCTGAGTCGATTTCTTGAACTTAACGCTCGTTTTCCGATATTTAAGCGCGTCCGTTTAGAAAGGTAATTGGCTGTCTCCCCGAGTGAGGAGAACTGAGGAAAATGAGGTTGCTTTGAGAAACTCTTTTATGATGTGTCTGCGAACCCTTTAGGTATTCTGCAAGGGAAAGGGATCGGTATGTTTGTCGGGATGGATCATGTGGGCGTTGCCGTGAAGAGCTTGGATGACGCAATTCATGTTTATCGTGATGTTCTTGGCTTCAAGGTTGAAGGCGTTCACGTCTTGACCGAGAGGAAGGTCAAAGTGGCTTTTATCTCTACAGGCGGCAAAACTCAGATTGAACTGTTGGAGCCGCTTAGCAGCGACAGCACGATTGCAAAGTTTCTTGAGAGCCATGGCGAGGGCATTCACCATTTTGCCGTGGAGGTCAAGGACATCGAAGGCGTTCTGGCTGAGCTCAAGCGAAACGGCGTTACGCTGATTGATGATAAGCCGAAGGCTGGCGCTGAAGGGAAGAAGATAGCCTTCGTTCATCCGAAAAGCACTAAGGGCGTGCTCTTAGAGCTTGTGATGAAATAGCCTCCCAGTGTGAACTATGTGATTCTCTATTCAAGATCGCACTCTATTTCAGAAGAGTGAGGACGGCCAAACAGTCATGCCATCAAAGATAAATGTAAGTGAGCTTCAGGAAGGCCTGCGGACCAAACGTTTGGGCAGAAACATCATCTTCAGTCATACTGTAAGCTCGACGAACGATTGGGCAAAGGAACTGGCAGCTTTTCAAGCGGGTGAAGGAACGGTTACGATTGCTGGAACTCAGACTCGCGGTCGCGGGCGGCTGGGCAGAGAATGGGTTTCGCCGCTTGGCGGTCTGTGGTTTTCAATCATTCTTTGGCCTAACCTCAGACCTGCTGAAGCCAGCAAACTCGTGTTTACAGCAGGCTTAGCTGTAGCTGAGGCTCTGAGCGAATTGTATGACCTGCGTGTGGAAACTAAATGGCCCAATGATGTCTTGATAAGCGGAAGAAAGATCTGCGGAATACTGGCGGAGATGAACACGACGGGCGAAGAACCCAACTCTGTGATATTAGGCATCGGAGTAAACGCGAATTTTGCAGTGGAGAATTTGCCAGAACCATTGCGGGAAAATGCTACTTCTTTGAAGACTGAGCTTCGCAAAGATATAGGTATAGAACAACTGTTCAGAGTCCTGCTTGAGAAGTTGGAAAGCGCTTATGATTTGTTCATGAATCAGGGGTTTGGTCCAGTTCTGGAAAGATGGAAGGAGTTTGCCAGCTTTCTGGGAAGCCAGGTGGAAGTGTCAAGTGGGACCGAAAAATGGGTGGGCCTAGCGTCAGATGTTGACAATGATGGTTCGCTGATTCTGAGGCTTGAAGATGGGACCACAAAACGCGTTTTTGCAGGAGATGTCTCTGTTCGATCCAAACAGAAAGGTGACAAGCGTGCGCGCAAGGCGAAAATGAGAACTTTCACTATGCAATACATCAAGGAGGTTCCGCAGGCCACGCTTCGAAGAATATGGCAGAAACGCTTTTCAAGCAAGCCGTTTCCGAAAGCTCAAGCGTTCATTCTCAAGCCTGAACCGTTTCTTGAAACGTTAGATCTGCTCACGAAGACGTGGCACATCAAGGATGACAGAGTTTCCGAGTACGGGTTCTGGGTTTCGAATTCCAAGGCGGCTGCTTTTGCTTTCTACGCCGATGGGGAAGAATGTTTCGTCATATTGGTGCGGGAAAACTCTCCCTTTCCGGTGGAAAAAGACTTGGGACACGAGTTGCGCCACATTTTCAACGGAGAGGTCAGATAGCGCGTGGTGTGTGCTTGGGACGATGTCATGATTGGTTCGCGAGTCTTTTATCTACCCTTGATTACCCCGATTGCACAGCGAAAGTATCTGTCCAACTTGGCTGGCGTGGCTCAGGGTTACTCTGAAGCATTTCTTTCCATTCGCTGTCGGAAAGCCTTTGGAAACCCAGCACTGGGATTTCATAGTAAGTGAGGACGGGCCCAACTGCGGCTATCTTCTTTCCTTCAGGTGTCTCGTAAACTATTATGATGGAGTTGACGTAACCAGTTGCTGCGTGGAGCACTTGGGGTGGCTGTCCTCCGGGCCTCAGGTCTCCGGATGCTGTCATAACATCTGCTATGCATTGAGCGCTGCTGTCTTCTACATTCGCTTCCTGTACTAGTGAAGGGTACCATCCAAGTTTCTTAGGCGGCACACCGCAAATTCCACTAGGTTCTTCGATTGCTACATTTCGAACGAAGCTCATTTCGTCTTCGGTGAGTTTTGTACGATTGAGCTCTTTTTCGCTGATGCCACAGAGTGTCTGAGTGATGTTTGCCATGTCGTTCAGAACGTTTTCCCAGCGTTGGGGAAGGACTTGAATTTCTCCAAGAAACCTTGAAGTTTCTAAGCATAAAGCCTGCGTTCCTCTGTAGAATTCAGGGTACGGTTCTACGTACCCCGTGGGGATGCCGCACGCTATTCCAATAGAGTAGGGCTGTTTTGCATACAGTATGGTGTCATGTCGTAGCTGAGCCCATGAACCAAGGGCAGTGTTCAGTTTTTCATCTTGCCATGCCAATGTTTGCATGAAGGACGGATAGTGTTCGTCGGGTATGGTGACGAGTAGTGGACGGAGAGCATATAGCCAGGAGAAGTAGAGGCTGCTTTCCCAATATTCTTTTGGCAGTTCTGTAAATTCGGTTCTGAGACTGTTGAGGTTGTCTTTGTAGTTGTATTTCTGGATTTCTGGTTCAAGATTCTGAACAGCCCTTTCTGACCCTAGGACAGCTGCCACGTCAAGTCCGGAGCCGAGAAGCCTGAAACTGTTATTGTAAGGTGGAACTCGATCATAGGTGACGGATTGAAGAATGTAGGAGTCCGGAACGAATCTTTGTCCCATGAATTGAAAAATCTTCGGATACTCCATAGGTTCATCGTGAGGCTCAAGGTAGACAACGGACGAGAAGATCTTGGAAATTGTGTATTGTGGTTTTCGTAGTTCTGTCTTCAGCTTTTGGATGTTGTTGGCATCGTCAAACACGTTCGGTTGGAAGGGTTCTCCGAAGACTGCGACGGTTGCATTATGTAGATTGAGGGGTGTTACACTATCGGCAACCCCGACAAAAAGGGAAGTTACTTGGTAGACCCTTTTCCAAAGGGTCAGAACGTCCTCCATGGAAAAGAGACAATAGGTCGACAACGCAGCTTGGAGAAGCGGATCATCCTTGTCTAGGTCAAACGTTTTCCTGCTAAGCCAAGTCATGCAACGGAAATAGGCCTGCAGTTCTAGGTCTTTTTCATAATGCCCTCTGGGCTTGTATTGTGTGTAATCTTCGCCGGGATATTGCTCTACTTCTTTTGCCTCAAGGATTTTTCCAACTATGATCTCAGCTTCGTCGCGGACAGGGAAAGGTATAGAGGCGTTCGAATCAATGAGAAAGGTAGCTACTGAAAAATAGGTAAGCACCTCTTTTGAAGCTTCTTTCAGCTGGGTTGATGATGCTGAGAGGTAAACTTCCAGGCTTTTTTGAAGGAGGCGACCTGTCAGTTCCTTGACCATTGGAATCATGTGTTCTTTCTCAACATCTTTCAATAGGTTGTCGAAGATCAAATGGTAAAGATGAAGAATCGAGTCTGCAGTTATGAAGACGGGGAGATCATTGCGAAACACGTCGCAAAAGACATCCTCCATCGTGTCTTCATGAAATCCTGGAATCACGACAAAACCATTCTCGGACAGCCTATCCCGGGCGTTTTCGCTAGGCATCAGAACTCTCTTTAGTTGTTCAAGATATTCTACTTGGCTAAGATTGAGCAACAAAGACGTGCGCAAATCATCAAGCGTCGCCTGAGTAGGTTTCAGGTTGAGAATAGGAAGGTGAAGAAGTGAACTCAGTGAAACTGAATCGTAAGTGTTGGAAGCAGGTACGTTTGAGTAATAGTAGTAGCCGCCCAAAAGTAAACTGCAAAGAAGCATTGTAACGACAAGCAGAGCTAAGATACGCATGGAATGAGCACTGCGCATCCACGTGGTTCTTTTCATATCGCGCGCGCTCAGGTAGACATGATGTGACCTAACACTTAAAACTACAGTTTAGAACAGCCTGTCTAAGAATTAGCACGTACGAGAAATACAACTCGTGATGCTGCGCACTCTATCGTCATGGCATCCGTGTTTGTAAATGGACGATACCGTATTGCATTGAGTCAAGAAATTGTCCTACGAATCCAGTGATTAACCCCATGCAACGAAGCACTATCATTCCTTCGTCATTGTCTTGCGAGCGTGTTTTTCCAACGAAGCCTCCAGCCTCTTCAAGTCCTCAAACTGTCTGCTGATTTTCAGTTCCAGAGCGTTTTTCTTCTGCAGGTTTTCGCTGAGCTCGTTTTTCAGCAAATCATGCTTTTCTTCCAGCAGCAAACGTGTGTTCACATTTCTTCACCTCTAGCACGCCCAAACTACCTAGACTCTTTTAGTGTTCAGGTAGCGGATACCCAGATCCGGTGTTGAACGAGTCCGCTTCTGAAGCAGTCCTTCGATTTCGCCGATTGATAGTGGTTTGCTGTTTTGTGCGCGGGGATGAACCTTCTGGCTTATTAGACGTTTTTGAAGGAACTCGTAGCCACAGCCACACTTGAATCCGACAACCTCATCATCTCTAAGCAGCAAATCATGGATTTGCGGTGCCTTACATTTAGCCTCGCATTTATGTAGCCTCCAAGCTAAGGCGAGCTCGTCTAAGGTTAGCGGTTGGAACGTTTTTGCTTTGAAGACAAACCAGAAGGTGTAGGCTCCCAGCAGGAACCACGCACTCCACAACATTATCTCCAGCATTTTTCCATACCTTTTTTTCGTATTTTTGTTGTACAGGCATACAATATGTCCCTTCGAGGACATATCTAAATATAGTATATTACTGATTACGATATAAACTTTACTCACAAACCTGAACGCGTGCACGCTTCAGGAATGTTACATAAAACGTTACCACTGTTAGCGCGCTGACTTAGGCAATAACCATCAGAAAATGCTATCTTCTGCTCATGGCATGTCTTCTTCTATGAACCATAACCGGTAGCAGTGCCACCATAATGAACAGTGGGATAACGAGGAATGATGGGAACTCTGGCACAACTTGGTACGTGCATTACAGTTCTGTTCCGTCTACGTGGTCGTTGTCGTTTGCGTCGCAGTTCGGCTTCTATGCTTAAGCGTTTTAGAAACCTGCTTGAGCGAAAAGTTAAAAGTCAAGTGGAGACGTCTAACTGCCCTCTAGGAGCGTGATGCGGCACAGATGTTTTCAGATCTTGGGAAATCAGCCTTGGAAGAAGCGGGAAAAAGAGGAGCCTCGTACGCTGATGTCAGAAGCAGTGAGATCCTGAATGAGTTCTTGACCGTGAAGAACGGTGAACCAGAAACTGTCAACCTTCTGCAGACGAAGGGGTTTGGCGTCCGAGTTATCGTAGATGGGGCATGGGGGTT
>Ga0315277_10003010_pt1 | contig 23136 bp, 21 predicted proteins | sample YL17G05_15_MG_FD_203695 | JGI IMG/M metagenome (GOLD analysis project Ga0315277, IMG submission 203695) | Sediment microbial communities from Yellowstone Lake, YNP, Wyoming, USA - YL17G05_15 | ecosystem: Environmental > Aquatic > Freshwater > Lake > Sediment | place: USA: Wyoming | collected...
TCGTCAGGTTAAAAATCTGCTCGCCCTGTCCCGTGAGCGACAGAAACTTGTAATCCCGCAGAAAACCGAACAAGCCGCGCATCTGGAATATTCCCTCATACGGTTTGGGGAAATTTTCCACCGTTTTGGGGCTGAACTGATAGGTGCTTTTGATAACGGCTTTTTGCTGGTTGTTTTCTTCTTTTACGGAATCGAGCGTAAATGCTGCGATTCGACACGGCGGATGGGGAATCGGCACCGACCAGGCGATGAGTTGTGTGTTTTTCCAGGTCATCCCCCGCCGGACCCCTTCCGACGGATTGGGAACGGAGGAAACCGAATCCCACAGATACCATTGCAACGCGACGAAGTCGTAAATCATATCCGGATTTTTAACCCGCATTTCTTTGCGGCTGTCGTCAAACGCAGTGGTACCGATATCAGACAGCACTTTCTCCAATTGCCGGAAGTCCTCGATTTTCCCCACCGGGGAAAGCTCAAGAACAAACGATTTACCCTTAAGGTTTTTGATGGCGTCGCCGGTCGTTTGATTTTTGCCGCCCAGAGCCCCGCGACTCACCTTGACCGATTCACAGGTACATTCGATTTGCGTCAGGCCGAATGGGTCTGCTTTGATTGGCTTATATGCCATCACCAGTTCCAGCGATTCGATTGTCTTCTGCGGCTGACCCTGTTTTTTACCCGACGAAGAGCTTTTCAGTTCAAGGGTCGTTTCCCGGGTGGAAGTCATCTGATAGCGGAGGATTTTATCCTTCTGAAAATTAACCACCAGTAGGTTTTCGCCGCGTTTTTGCGGTCCGCCGCAGCCGCACAGAGAGAGAAAAACAACCCCCATCACTCCATACAGCGGTAGGGAAATCAATCGTTTGCGCAGACTCATCCTGCTTCCCTTCCATTTGTGAAAGGATGAAATCAGTTAATTTTTTTGAGGCTGATGCCGTAGGTCAGCCGCATCACCAGCGTATCCGGTGCGGCGTCCGGGGCGGAGTCCTTGGGTTTATCCTGTGCAAGATAGCTGCTGACAAGTTTCTCTTCATATTCTTCCGCCGTACCGTTGGAAAGGTTCAATACGAGTTTGCCGGTAAATTCGTCCCGATTGTCGAACATCTTGGCGAAAATGCCCATATTGTCGCCGGCGTTTTTCTGCCCTTCGGCTTTTTGCGTCAGGCTTTCTTTGGCCGACATCGTTACCATCGCCTTATTGTCTTTGCTGATTTCGCTGAGGGTATATATTTTCTCGAAGGTCTTTGGGGCCAGCAGACCGGGCGGGGAGGGAAGGATTTGCGTCCAGACTTTTAATGTCGTTGAAATCTCGGAACCGGATTGCTGATGACGGTCGATAATGCTTTCATCCGAGAAAATACGCTCCGCTACTTTTTTTGCTTCTTCGGAAACGTTAACTGAACGTACCTGACTGGCATCAATCACTTGAACCCGGCTGTCGGGGCTGACGGTGATGCGATAGCTTTTGCCGATTGTTTCCCTGATGGGGTCCGATGAATTTTTATCGTTGCTGTCAAAAGCGTATAAAACTTTTGTGTCTTGGGCAAGTTTGCATTGCAGCGACTTTACCAGAACGTCAACAATTTTGGTGCCGTCCTTTTGAACTTCAACGGTTTTCTTGGTAAAATCCCCCGTCACAGTAATTTTGCTCGAATCAATTTTCGGTAGGGGCAATTGGTGACGTTCAAGAATGTTTTCATCGCTCAGTATCTTCTGGGCCAGCTTTTGTCCATCGCCGCTGACGACGACCGCACGGGCCTTGGCTGCGTCAACGACTTTCACCGTTCCGTCCGGATGAACGGCGATGCGATAACTTTGCCCAATGAGGTTATTCAGCGAATCGCTTTTGGCCTTTTCGCCGGCGCTGTCAAATTCATAACGAACCTCGTTTTTACTCACCAGCTTGCATTGTACCGCTTTGATGACAATATCGGTGATTGCCGTACCGTCCGGCTGGGTTTCTTTAACGGTCTGATCAAATTTCACGGTAATCGTTGTGTTGGTCTGGTCCTTCTTGCTCTTTTGCAGTGAGGGCTGGTCAAATTCCACATCTTTAACCATTTTGGATGTGGATTCGTAAGTCGTGGTCTGTCCGACAACCTGATGCAGAGGTAATTGAACGCTGACGATGGTTTGGGTGGGGGCACAGCCGTTCAGTAAGAGACCGCTCAAAACTGCCGCTGTCAGGGTCACAACTATTGTCCTGGACATAATCTTCTCCTTATTGTGGATAATTTTCGGTTTTTGTACCAATCCTTGTACTTGGGGGGAAATTATAACCGCCCTGCCGGCTTCTGGCAACTATTTCTTTAATTTTGTCGAAAAATCAGAATATCTTTTACTCACCCAGATAAAAGAACTTATCGTCCGCTGACGGCATTCTGAATCGAAAAATTCAGGGTTTTTTCCCGGCTGACGGCAGGTTATAATAACCGCTGTCGGAAAATAACCACTATTTTGACGGGAGTACCTTTGCAATGAGAAGCGATACGATTAAAAGCGGTTTTCAGCGGGCGCCCCATCGGGCGCTGCTGCGGGCCTGCGGCCTGAAGGAAGAAGACCTCAACAAGCCTTTTATTGCCATAGCAAACAGCTATTGCGATATTGTTCCCGGCCACATACATCTGCACGAGGTGGCCAAAGTCGTTAAACAAGCCGTTCGGGACGCCGGCGGCGTGCCGTTTGAGTTCAATACCATTGCCATTTGCGACGGCATCGCAATGGGCCATACGGGGATGAAATACTCGCTGGCCAGCCGGGAAATCATCGCCGACGCCGTCGAAGCGATGGTTCGGGCGCACTGTTTTGACGGAATGATTTGCATCCCCAATTGCGATAAAATTATTCCGGGAATGTTAATGGCCTCGGTGCGGGTGGATATCCCAACCTTGTTTGTCTCCGGGGGCCCGATGGCCGCCGGCAGGACCAAAGAGGGCAAGACCACCGACTTAATCTCGATTTTTGAAGGTGTCGCGGCCTGCAACGCCGGGAAAATCTCGGAAAAAGACTTAAAAGAGCTGGAATGTTCCGGCTGTCCCGGCGCCGGAAGCTGTTCGGGAATGTTCACCGCCAACAGTATGAACTGCCTTTGCGAGGCCATTGGAATAGCCCTTCCGGGAAATGGTACCATACTGGCCGTGGACCCGAAACGTCAGGCATTGTATAAACAGGCCGGCAGACAAATACTTGAATTAGTCAAAAAAGACATCCGCCCCTCGGCGATTATCACGCAAGAATCACTCGACAACGCATTTGCACTCGATATGGCGATGGGCGGCTCAACCAATACGGTGCTGCACGCCCTGGCTTTGGCTAATGAGGCCGGGATTGAATACAGTCTGGACAGAATTAACGCCATCAGCGCCAAAGTGCCCAATATCTGCAAGGTGTCGCCATCCAGCAGTTGGCACCTCGAAGATGTCGATGCCGCCGGCGGCATCAGCGCGATATTGAATGAAATCAGCAAAATTCCGGGGCTGTTAAATCTGGATTGCATAACTGTTTCCGGCGTTAGCCTCGGCCAGAGAATCAAAAACACCGCGATTAAAAATTCCGAATGTATCCATCCGCTGGAAAAGGCTTATTCCAAAACCGGCGGACTGGCGATTCTGCGCGGCAATCTCGCTCCCGACGGCTGCGTCATCAAGGCTGCCGGCGTCGTCCCGAAAATGCTCAAACACACCGGCCCGTGCGTAATCTTCGACAGTCAGGAAGAGGCCTGCGACGGCATTTTGAGCGGCAGGGTCAAGGCTGGCGATGTGGTGATTATTCGCTATGAAGGCCCCAAGGGCGGCCCGGGTATGCAGGAAATGCTTAGCCCCACCAGCTACATTATGGGCGCCGGTTTAGGCGAATCCGTTGCGTTGATTACCGACGGGCGTTTTTCCGGCGGCACACGCGGGGCCTGTATCGGCCACGTCAGCCCCGAAGCCGCTGTCGGCGGCCCCATTGGTCTGCTCAAGGACGGCGATATCGTCGAAATTGACATCCCCGCCAACAAAATCAATGTCAAATTGACCGCCGCTGAGCTGAAAAAACGCAAAAAGGAATGGACGCCCCGTCCGCCGCGCATTACGAAGGGCTGCTTAGGCAAGTACGCCGCGATGGCCACCAGCGCCGATACCGGCGGCGTATTGAAGTGGTAATGAAAACGGGGCCATGGTACGTTCTGCCAAGCGGGCTTGTCCGCCGAAGTCTTGACGGAGGTGGATTGTACCTGTACCCGCTTTCGGGAAAAAATAGGAGAAAACGATGAACATGAAAATTAAATGGCCTCTGTTACTATTGCTTTCATTCGTGTGCTTATTTGCCGGATTTGTGTTGGGGGCAGGGTGGGTTAATTATCGCCTCAGAAAAGACCAGCGACAGGATAACGCTTTCTTGGCCAGTAAAATAATCCAATATACAACGCTTTTACGAGAAGGTCGAACAGAAGATGCAATCAAATGGCTTGACATCGAAAGCGGTAATCTGCTTTATTTTTCTGCATATCATAAAAATTACGCAGAAATGACCGATTTGCCGGAAGATATTCTTTCGGTCTGGCAGGAAGCAAAAATCTATTATGATAGGTACGATATACAGGATAGCAGTATGGTTGGTCCTGTGCGGAATAAGCTGGAGTATGTTCCATGGTCATGGAAAGAAGGCAACAGGCGGCGGTTTGAGGCAAAATACAAAGGTCCGGTTCCCCAAGTTGTGCCGGAATTAAAAACGGTCCGATGGTTTGGGCAGGAAGCGCTGCTTGATTCGCAAAAGGACAAGGTTGTGTTGCTTGACTTTTGGGGGACAAGCTGCGGGCCGTGCCTGAAAGGACTGCCGAAAGTGCAGCAATTGCACGACTTATACAAGGATAGAGGGCTTGTCGTTATCGGCTTGACCTTTCCCGGTGACGATGATGCGAGGATCACAAAAATTATACGAGAGAATACTTATACATTCCATGTTGCAAAGGCGCACATGGATACCCTTTCGGAGTATGCTATTGCCGGAATTCCTACTTATTTTCTGATTGACAAAACACGCTGTCTTGTCTGGGGACCGGAGCATGAAGTGCCTTCGATGGAGATGATCGAAAAATTATTAAACAACTAAAGACCAAAGACAGCGGTGGAGAACTGGGGACGGGTACAACCTACCTAAAGACAGAACGTACCGACAGAACTTACCAGTCCCCGTTTTCCTAAAGTATAATGTCTTGTAACTCGATTCAGAAAAAATGCTATGATTGGTAAAATAAAAAATTATTGGTACTCCTGTGGGTTGCGTTTTGAGTGCGTCGGCTGCGGCAACTGCTGTGCCGGGCCGGAAGAAGGCGATATTGGGATTAGCGCTGCAGAGATTAAATTGCTTGCCAAACACCTCGGTATGCCGGAAATAGAGGTTTGCAAACGTTTTATTAAGCGCGCCGGTTTTGGCGCCGGCATTATGGAAGATAACCGCACACACGATTGCGTCTTTTTGCAAACCGGCCCCGACGGCAAACGCGGCTGCGCAATCTATCCGGTTCGTCCCAATCAGTGCCGCACGTGGCCGTTCTGGAATCAGAACCTGAATAGTCCCGACAATTGGAACCAAACCGCCCAAAAATGTCCCGGCGTCAACCGCGGCCCGGAATGGAGTTTCGAGCAGATTGAAACACTGCGAACACAGAAAAGCTGGGAAGCGGGAAGCGTAAGCGCCCCGATAAGCCCCGAAGAGGCGGTATAAAACAAAGACAAAATGTTAACTAACCAGACGCAGATCATTCAGGCGGTAGAACGGATTTATCAAATGCTTCATCGGCAGTTGGAACGGCCTGAGCAAAACTGCAAAGCCTGCGGCAACTGCTGCGACTTTGAGTCTTTCGGCCATAAACTTTATATTACCACCCCGGAGCTGTTATACTTCAAAACCAAACTTCAGGAAAATCATATTCCAGCCCTCTCAATGACCGCCGGCGTATGTCCCTATCGCAAGGATGGCAAATGTTCCGTCTATCCCTGGCGGTTTGCGGGCTGCCGGATTTTTAACTGCTCCGGCGATGCGGATTTGCAGAGCGAATTAAGCGAAGATATAATTAGGCGCTGTAAAGCCCTTTGTACACAATTCGGGCTGGCATACCGTTATGTGGATTTGAAAAGCGGACTGGAAGAAATTCAGAAAGACAGGGAGGTTTTCTTATGAAAAAAGCACAGTGGCTCTGGTGGGTCAATGTCCTGTTGGTGGCAGCGTTTGTTATTCAGCTATTGACGGTGGTTCTTCGTGATGCAATTCCCGTCAGGATGTTTTTTATGGTTCACGTCTGGTGCGGCAGAACGCTGCTGGCCCTGGCCGTGGCGCATCTGATTCTCAACTGGAACTGGGTCAAAACAAACGTTTTAAAATTCCTCAAAGGCGCTCAGACGAATTGATTGTTTATTGCGGTCGCGGGATGCCCATCTGCGGCTGACGCAGTTCAATCACTTTCACCAGCCCCAGCAGGGTGTATTTGTGTTCCTGATAGAACGTATAGAGGAGGGTCAGTTTTTCCATCTCCGGCGCTTCCAAAACCTCGCGGGCCCGGCCGCATTCCGCGCCCCATAAGACCTGTGTGCCGTCTTTGAGATTCAAAATAATATGTGGGGCGGATGCACTTTTTCTGCCGCCGTAGTTGCCTGCGTCAATGGCTGCGATTTCTTCCCGCAGAGGCTTTTGAGGGCAGATTTTATCGTCCATCTCTTTCAGCGCCGCCAGCAGTCGCAGCGCAGCCGAGACGTCCGACGCCAGCCAGAGTTTTCCAGGCGATGGAACATTTTTATCCGCGAACCCCGTAATTTCCGGCATTGGCGGTTTTTCCACCTCGATATGTTCCAGCACGATGACGGTGTTATCCTGCCCGGCCAAAGGGTCTTTGGAGTCCAGCAGCCCAGCGTAATAAATCTGCCCCTTTGATGATTTGATAATTGCCTGCGGCTGGCGATATTTCGCATAGACCAGCACGTTTTGACCCGTGGTGCGGACCTGAACGGCGTACAGCCAGGGCAGTTTGGCCAGCCTTTCGGCGACGGTTTTGGCCGTTCCCTCTTTGAGTTCAAACGGCCCGTCGCCGGCGGCATCGGCCAGTTTCTTTTTCATCGCCTCGCTGTGCGCCCAGCTCGGCGCATCGACAAATACCAATGAACCGTATTTAGGCTCCACGGTCTGCTGAGTGTGAACGTATTTTTCGAGATAGAAGAATCCGGCCACCAGTCCGGCCGGCAGCAACGGCAAAAAAATACTCAGCGCCGCGATTTTGATTCGTCGGCCAAGCTGTTCCTTCTGCTCGGCGCGCGATGAACGAGTTTGGCTGCGTTTAGCCCAGGAAAACCACTCCCGCCAGCTTTTGCCGTTTCCGGATTTCCTGAGTTTTAATTTTCTCTTAGCCACGAATGTAAACTGTCAAAAATGTTTATTGCTCCACGCCGCTGCGACAATCCGCTTGCACAGTTCTTCGGCCGGGATGCCTGCCTTTTTTGCCGCCATCGGCAGCAGCGAATGGCTGGTAAAGCCCGGCAGCGTGTTCAGTTCCAATACGTACGGCGTGCCGTCGTCGGCCAGGATAAAATCGACGCGCCCCAGATGCCGGCATCCCAGCGCGACAAATGCTTTTTGGGCGTCTTGTTGTAATCTCTGCACGACCGCCGCATCGGAGACAGTATCGAACAGATACTCCGTCGCGTCGTCCTCATATTTGGCCTGATAATCGTAAAATTTCTTTTTGGGCCGGATTTCCAGTACCGGAAGCGCTGTGCCTTCCAGCAGACCGACGGTCATTTCCCGGCCTGCGATGAATTGTTCCACCATACAGTTGCCGAATTGCCGACGGCAGCGGATAGCCGCCTCCGCCGCGGTCTGCGGGTCGCTGTGAATTTCTATGCCCACGCTGCTGCCTTCACAGACAGGCTTAATCACCACCTTGTGCGACAACTGTTTCAACTGTTCAGCCAGCTCGCTTGCGGAAACAGAACCATTCAGCACAACCTGTCGGGCCAGTGAAAGCCCCGTTTCGGCAAAAATTTTCTTGGCGGCGACTTTGTCGAATGCCAGTTGGCTGGCTTTGGAGCCGGAGCCGGTAAAGACCCGGTTTTTTTGTTCGAGGATACGCTGTAATTGGCCGTCTTCGCCGAATCGCCCGTGCAGCGCAAGAAAAAATACGTCGATGGCCTTGTCGTCCAGAATTTCCAGGGTATCCGGCTTCAGGTCGTGCAGCAGGACGTTGGTCCCCGCGCGCTTCAGTGCGTTGAAAATGTTATCGCCGCTAAGCAGACTGACCTGGCGTTCCGACCCCATCCCGCCGCAGAGAACAACAATTTTCAAGTCGTTTGTATCTTTTGTCATAACTGCGTGGGCATGGCCCACCCTACCCAATATTTTAATCTGTGAAAATCTGTGAAATCTGTGGTTTCATTTTCACCAGATTTCGATTTCCAGTTCCAGCTCGACGTCAAACAGTTCTTTGACCTTCTGCTGGATTTTTTCAATTAACGCCTTGACATCGGCGCTTTTACAGCCTTTTTCGGTGACGATGAAGTTGGCGTGTTTTTCGCTGACGACGGCGCCGCCGATTTTTTCGCCCTTCAGCCCCGCTCGGTCAATCAGCGCGCCTGCGGACAGCCCGCGCGGATTTTTGAAAATACAGCCGGCGTTGCGCATATCGAGCGGCTGGGTGTTTTTCTTGTAAATCCAGACTTCCTTAACCATCTTAAGCAGCTCCTGCGGGTCGCCTTCCATCAGGTCCATCGTTGCGCCAAGAATCACACTGGCGGTGATATTGGCCTGTCGATAATCAAAGACTAATTCCGGTTTGGCTTTTTCAAAGATATCCCCTTCCATATCCATCACCTGTACGCTCTGGACGCTGGTGCCGATATCGCCGAAACGCCCGCCGGCGTTCATTTTGACCGCGCCGCCAATGGTGCCGGGAATCCCCGCCAGCGATTCCAGTCCGCCCAGGCCTTTTTTGACCGATTCCTGCACTAATTTTTGTAAATCCACCGCCGCCCCGGTTGTCAGTGTCGTTCTTTTGAATTCGTATTTACCGAACGTTTCGCCGCCCAGTTTAACCACGGCGCCGCGAACGCCCGCGTCGCCGACCAGCAGATTGGAACCGTTGCCCAGAATATGGATGGGCATATCGTTTTCATAACAGCGTTTCAGGACCGTTTGGAGTTGTGCTGTCGTCGTCGGGCAAATCAGCCAGTCGGCGCAGCCGCCCAGCCGATACCATGTATAATCCGCCATCGGGCAATTTTTTTTAACCGTGCTTTCCAAGCCAGCAAAGATATTCATCGGCCACCTTCCAAATCGTTCCGGCTCCCATCGTCACCACCAGGTCGCCGGGCTGAACCTGTTTCTGTAAGTGTTTTAGAATACCGCCAAAATCATTGATAAACAAGGCGTCGCTTCCGCTTTGCCGAATCCGCTGCACCAGCGCCTCGGCATTGACCTGGCTTTTGCTTTCGGCGGTGTCCCGGACAAAATAAATTTCCGGCACAATGGTAATATCCGCCAGCTTAAAGCTTTCGGCGAAATCATCAAGTAAAAAACGGGTTCGGCTGTACTGATGCGGCTGAAACACGCACCACAGCCGCCGCGGCTGATACCGCTGACGAATCCCGGCCAGCGACGCCCGGACTTCCGTGGGATGATGCGCGTAGTCATCCATCACGGTAATGTCGCGGATTTTGCCTTTGAACATCAATCGCCGGTCTGTTCCTGTAAATTCCGGAATAAGTTCGCAGATTTGCTGCCGCGGCAGTCCTGCTTCGCTCAATATTGCCGTTGCCGCCAGGGCATTTTCGATGTTGTGCAGCCCCGGCAGAGAAATCCGCGTCTTGCCGAACAGCTTGCCGTTATAGAGGATGTCAAAGTGGTACAACCCGTCAATCAGGTCGGGATTGACGGCGGTATATTGACAGGACAAATCCAGCCCGAACGTAACCACTTTTGCCGCCAGGCCGGGCCGACGCAGAATCCGGGCAACATTTCTATCCCGACCGTTGGCCGCTAATACGCCGTTGGGGCGGATGTTCCGCGAAAAATCGGCAAAGGCATCAACAATCTCGTCCTCGTCCCGGTAATAGTCCAGATGGTCGGCTTCGATATTGAGCATCGCGGCAATCTGCGGATGCAGATTCAGAAAACTGCGGTCGTATTCGCACGCCTCAGCCACAAACCAGTTGCCGGTTCCCACGCCGCTGGAACCGCCCAGTTGAGGAATATCCGCCCCGATGATGAAACTTGGATTGAATCCGGCTTTTTCCAGCACAAATGCCGTCCATGCACTGACGGTGCTTTTGCCGTGAGTACCGCAGACGGCGATACCGGCGTATCCGTCGAAAACCTTGCCCAGCATCTCGGCGTATTTGTAGATTTTTCTGCCTTTTTCCCCCGCCCTCGCCAATTCGGGGTTGCTCGCCGGTATGGCGGCGCTGATAATAACCGCCTCGGCGTCGTCCGGTACATTTTCAGTCCGATGACCGATGGAAATGGTCGCCCCGCGGCCGGCCAGTTCTTTTAATACGGCACTTTCGACTATATCTGAGCCGCTGACTGAGGCCCCGTGCTTCATCAGCAGTTTCGCCAGCCCGCTGGTTCCGATGCCGCCGATGCCGATAAAATGATATTTTTTACCCGTAACGGATTCCATGGGGATTTTCAACCTGTTTTGTCAAAGAGAAAAAAAGGGTGGGTGAAGATCACCCACCCTGCCTTTTTATGAAAATCGGTCAAATCCGCTGGGAAACTATAATTTTACCGCCGCCGCTATGCAAGTGAAAAACTCGGGGCGATGGTCGGCTTTTTTGCTTTCGTACAACGAGGGTTTTCTTTATAATTCCAGCCCGGAAAAGGCGTTTTTTAAAAGGAGGTCTTATGCTGGACTTAAAGGCGTACATACGGGATATCCCGGATTTCCCGAAACCGGGGATATTATTTCGGGATATTACGCCGCTTTTGGCCGACCGCCGGGCGCTGGCCGCGGCGATTGAACGGCTGGCCGCTCCATACAGAGATAAGGCCGTTGATGCGGTGGTGGCCGTCGAGGCGCGGGGGTTTATTTTCGGCGCTGCCGTGGCGCGGAAGTTGAACGCCGGTTTTGTGCCCGTCCGCAAGAAGGGCAAACTGCCCTGGCGGACGACATCGGTCAGCTATGGTCTGGAATACGGCACCGATACTATTGAGATGCACACCGACGCCCTCAAACCGGGTGCCAGAGTGTTGATGATTGACGACCTGCTGGCGACCGGCGGAACAATGGCCGCCTCCTGCCAACTGGCCGAAAAACTGGGCGCAAAAATCGTGGGTCTGACCTTTTTGGTTGAGTTGACGGCCTTGGGCGGACGCGAAAAACTGGCTAAGTACCCGATACACAGCGTGATTCAGTATTGATATCCAGCGAATAGCTATTCCTTGAGTTATTAAGAAGTGGTAATATAAAGTAACTTATGACTACTGTAGCTGTTAATAAAGAAGTGCTGTGTTGGGCAATGGGTCGTTCTGGTCTGACGGTGGAAGATCTACAAAATAAGTTCCCTAAGATTGAGCAATGGACTTCCGGAAAGAGTCAACCAACGCTACGACAGCTTGAATCTCTGGCGAAGGTCACATCAACGCCGCTTGGTTTCTTTTTCCTCAAAAGCCCCCCCGAAGAACGCCTGCCTGTTCCGCACTTTCGGACGTTGGGTGACGAAGATGTGCACAAGCCCAGTCCAGAACTTCTTGAAACCGTTCACCTGATGCAGCAACGGCAATCTTGGATGCGTGAGTATTTGATAGAGCAGGGACGAGAGCGGATTCTCTTTGTGCAATCCGCTAGACTCAACGAACAGCCCGCTTTGATTGCCAAACAGATTCGCCATATACTTGACTTCGATGAAGGATGGGCTGCCTCATATTCGACTTGGACGGACGCCTTGAAAGCGCTGCGTGAAGCGATAGAAGCAGCAAAGATATTGATTGTCGTCAATGGCATCGTAGGGAACAATACACATCGCAAGTTAGATCCAAGCGAATTTCGCGGATTTGTTCTGGTAGATGACTATGCCCCTTTGGTCTTCGTTAATGGTGCAGATACCAAAGCCGCGCAGATGTTCACGCTTGCGCACGAGCTGGCTCATGTCTTCTTTGGCAGCAGCGCCGCCTTTGACCTGCGCGAGATGTCTCCGGCAAACGACCCAATGGAAAAAGCATGCAATTCTGTGGCGGCAGAGTTTCTTATACCGGAGAGCCAGTTAAGGCGGATATGGCCTTCTGTCAACAACGAGACAGAACCTTTCCAAGCAATTGCTCGTCGCTTCAAGATAAGCGCACTTGTAGCAGCAAGGCGGGCATTAGATCTGCATCTTATTAACAGGTCTGATTTTCTGGAATTTTACCGTGCATACCAACAAGACGAACGACGTACAGCAGCCAGTCGGCCAGATGGCGGAGATTTCTATGCTAATCAAAATCTCCGGGTAGGACAGAGGTTTGTTTCTACGGTTATCCGAGCAGTCAAGGAAGGAAAGCTGCTTTATACAGAAGCATATAAATTGACTAGCCTTTATGGGAAAGCCTTTGAACATTATGCGTCTCATCTTGGGATGGGAGGGGTATAAAGATGGGTAATAACGCATATGTTCTGGATGCTAATGTTTTTATTGAAGCTTCGCGTCGGTACTATGCATTCGACTTGGCGCCTGGGTTTTGGAATAGTCTAATACATTATGCAAACACCGGACAGATTATAAGTATTGACCGCATCAAACAGGAATTAGATCGGGGAAAAGATAATCTTGCACAGTGGGCAGGCCGTGATTTCCACCATGCATTTGCTACGACAAATGAAGATGAAGTTGTCAAATCTTACGCGGAGATTATGAATTGGGTGAATAGTCAAGAGCAGTTTTCCGATGCCGCTAAAGCTGAGTTTGCAAATGATCCGGACGGGTGGTTAGTGGCTTATGCAAGGGTTAAAGAGTGTATTGTTGTAACTCATGAAGTTCCATCGGTTGAAATAAAGAGAAAAGTCCCGATACCGAATATTTGTCAGGCATTCAGTGTTCAATTTATAGATACTTTTGAAATGTTGCGAAGACTACGTGTTAAGTTCATGTAGTTGGATGCACTTATTTAATTATGAATGAAATAGTCGTACACATTCCGGCGCAAGAGGCGGGCGGTTATCCGATTGTCATCGGCACGGGGATTCTGTCCGGCCTTTTGGCGCGGATTGACCGGCAGTTTCCGAAAAAAGCGATGTTCATTGTTACCGATGAAAGTCTCGTACGGGCCGGACATTTCGCAACGCTGACCGGCGGCAGGGATATGCCGCATTACGTCATTCAACCGGCAGGCGAACAGTCCAAACATCTCGGCACATTATCGGCGATTCTCGAAGCGATGGAAAAACACCGTCTCGCACGGGATACCGTGGTTATTGGCTTGGGCGGAGGGACTGTCGGCGACATCGCAGGTTTTGCCGCGGCGGTGTTCAAGCGGGGCGTGCCGGTGGTGCATATCCCCACAACCACCGTCGCGCAGGCCGATTCGAGCATCGGCGGAAAGACCGGCGTGGACAGCTCCCTGAGCAAAAATGCCTACGGCTGCTTCTGGCATCCCGCGGCGGTGTTTATTGACCCGGCGACGCTCAAAACGCTCGATGATTTGCAGTATCGCGCCGGCCTGGTTGAGTCCGTCAAGCACGCCGCCATCGCTGACGCCGAGTATTTTGCGTTTTTGGAAAAAAATGTCGACGCCATTTTGGGACGGGATACGGCGATACTGGAAAAAGTCGCTGCCTGGAACTGCCGGATTAAAGCGTCCGTCGTCGAGGAAGACCCGACGGAAAAAAATAAACGCAGAATCTTGAATTACGGCCACACTATCGGCCACGCCGTCGAATCGGCAGGCAATTATCAATTGCTTCACGGCCAGTGCGTTGCCATCGGAATGATTGTCGCCGGGATGATTGAACAGGCGATGGGCATGGTCAATGACGACAGGCGGATTCGGATTGAGGCGATATTGAAAAAACTCGGTATGCCGACGAAGATTCTATCCGCCATAAAACCGGAACAATTGATGAATTTGTTGTCGCTCGATAAAAAGGCCGTTGGCAAATGGCCCCGCTTTGTCCTGCTGGAAAAACTCGGATGGGTCTGGTGCAAAGACAGCCAATGGGCCCAGGAAATTTCACGGGATATTGTTGAACAATGTCTTGAACAATTGTCCAAGAAGACGCCATAACGTAACCTGATTGGGAGGATTTATGTACAGAGAAGAAATTAAAGTGCTGGATTGTACGATTCGTGACGGAGGGCTGATTAACAATCACTATTTCACGGATGAATTTGTCCGCGCGGTCTATAAAGCGGTCAGCGAGGCCAAAATCGATTATATGGAGATGGGCTACCGGGCAAGCCGGCAGATGTCTCCGCCTTCCAAGTACGGCGCATGGAAGTATTGCGACGACGACAAAATCCGCGAAATCATTGACGGCATCGAGTCCGAGACCAAAATCAGCATTATGATTGACGCCCATCGCATCCAGGAGCAGGAATTTAAACCCGTTGACCAAAGTCCGGTGGATGTGATTCGCGTCGCCACGTATGTCAAGGATGTGGATAAGGCCATCGCAGCGTGCCAGCGGGTACACGACCTCGGATATGAAACCACCATTAACATTATGGCCCTGTCCAAAGAAAACGAATTTGACCTTGTTGAGGCGCTGGACCAGTTGGCCAAGACGCCGGCCGGTACGATTTATATTGTGGACAGCTACGGCTACTTCTTCAGTGAGCAGATTCATTATATGGCGGACCTCTATTTCAAGCATCTGCCGGGCAAACGCATCGGCATCCACTGCCACAACAACCAGCAGCTTGCTTTTGCCAACACAATCGAAGGCATTCGCAAGGGCTGCAATCTCGTCGATGGTTCGCTGTTCGGCATCGGTCGCGGCGCAGGCAACTGTCCGCTGGAGCTGATTATGGGTTTCCTGAAAAATCCCAAATTCCGCCTCGACCCTATCTTGAAGGTCATTCAGGACTATATGATTCCGATACGCGAAGAGCTGGAGTGGGGCTATCTGATTCCGTTTATGATTACAGGTATCCTCAACCGCCACCCCGAAGTGGCAATCAAAATGCGCAAAACCGAAAACAAAAACAAATACGTGGAGTTTTACAACGAGATTCTCAGTGAACCGGACGTCGTAGCCTAAGAGCCTCTAACGAAACGTTCGATTCATTATTCAAATAGCAATAGAATGGCGGGATGGATACTCCAATGGCCGTGTATCCATCATTTTATTTGTGGACTTGGGCGGTTGCGTACCGGAATTTGCGGATTTATCCCGCAACTGGCTCTCCACCGGCTTATATCCAAACGACTCCGAATAATCATTCAAATAACCTCAACCGCTCATCTGCCATCAACCGAATCGTTTCCCGCAGCGCGACAACAATTTTCTGATAGTGCTGCACATCGTCAAAGGAAAGCGTTCGTCCGCGCCGGTCTTTGAGCCATTTTTCGCACACCTGATACACCCCCATCTCTCCCGTCCCTCCTTTCTCAACCCCTCATCCTCTGTTCTGCCCAGTTTTCTATTTTTAACTCGTCCCCAAGAACTTCTACTATTGGTCTTATGAGCTTTTTATCGTTTGTTACCAGTATCATGTCCCTCGTTAGAGCCTGAGCAGCAATCCATAAATCATTTTCTTGTATTCCAAGTTCTTTAGCTGTCACAGGATCAATAAGTTGCTCCGGTCGCTTTACTTTCTTCTTTTTTTCGCCCGGAGCGAATCTTTCAAATAATGCTGCTCGTACTTTCCCGTATGCTTCTGTCACATGTTTATCAACATCATAAACTATGGGAGATTGGCTGTTTACAAATTGTCGAAATCGTGTTTCTAAAGACCGGCCTGCAACAATATTATACCCATATTCAAACTCCCCCCATGTGATGACGGAAATCCATAAGTGACTGTCTTCCTGCTTGATTTTGTTTATACAGTTAAGAACATTACTATGAAACGGCTCTTTTGTAGTATCAAACCAATAACTCCAGATATTCGTATCGATCAGATAATCACGCATCGCCCTCGTCCTCGTCAAAAGCCTCCGTTGCGTTTTTCAATATCTTAGTTATCCTCTCTGAATGTTGTTTTTTCACCCATTCATCCGCAAAAGCAGCTGTCGAATGTTGATATTCCTCAGAAATGTATTCATGTAAAGGAATGCACGATTCAAAATCTTTGGGATAATATCCCTTAAATTCAAAATCAACCCCTTTACGCTGAATGCCCTGAAATTTATCCAAAATCGCCTTTTCATACTTTGGCGGCAGATTATATAATTTCAATACCTTAGCATCAATTTTTAATAACAACTCCTTTGCGTTTGCCTTATCCATAGGTTTCACAAAAAAACCATCGTAATCCTTGTAAAGACTAAAATATTGCTGAACAAGACTTCGAATGGCTGTTGTATCATCATCTTGGAATACAGGTACTGGAATACGGCGAACAGTTTCTTCTAAATTATCCCGTTCCATGCTATAAGAATAGACAAATGCATTTGCCAAGGGTGAATTTAATATCGCCCAAACAAGTTCAAAATCAAACTTGTCTTTGTCTGATTTTATGCCCAAAATACGATTCGTAAAGGGATGACCCTGAGAATCAATTAATGTTTCTAATCTCCATGGAGTAGCGCTAATCCTTGCATAATTGAGAAGCAATTGAGCAGTTCCTGTGTTTTTCCCATACCGAGGATTGTTTATCGATTTTTCCGAAAGATCCATCCAGAACAAATCGGGCGTTTCTGTTATCAATAAATCTTTTTTCTTCCTTTTTCCTCTTCTGTCTAAGACTGTTTTTTGAAATTTCGCAAATCCCTGAACCGCGCCTTCAAAGTATTTATCTCTGACGGATTTCTTCACATTTTTATACTCTATTCCTCTTCCTACGGTTGCAGTATCTTTCAACATTCTGAAGTTCAGCTTACAATACTCCCATACCTCTTCCAAATCGATCACCCGGAAATCAAATGCAGCTCCATCCGTGAATCGGGATTGCCGAACGTTTCGATCCTGTCCTTCATATCTTTGTCGAAATGCATCCAGTTCCTTGGCGCTGACTTGCCGAAACAGTATCTGATTATCTCCGAAAGAAATTTTTGGAGCCTTTCTTTTCTTTCTGCCAAAAAGAACTGCGGACTTATGCCTGGCGAATCGAAATACATTTTCCGGAAGAGTACATATCTGAGAAATCTCCCACTCTTTTAATATCTTCTCTCTTAACCAGAATAGATTTTTCTTGTGAAGAAAGCCTTGCGGCAAAATAATTCCAAATACAGACCCTTCGGACATATAGTCCAGCGTGTTCGCTAATACTTCGGACGCTTTGTTGGTGGTTCTGAGATTGGAATATTTTTCTTTTTCCGCCTTAAAATTTTCAAAAGGTGGATTGCACAACAAAATAGTCGCCCTTTTTGCACAATCGCTCAATACGTTGTCTTCATAGGCATCTTTCTCATCTATTTTCCAACCATTCGGATTAGGGACATCCGCCAAAGTCAAAGACAACCTTGCTATTTCTCGTGCAAACGGATCTTTTTCTATTCCTCTTAGGTGTATCGTCGCATAGTGATGAAAATTACTCTCACTTGTATCATATAAAAACCGTAATAACCTCATTGCAGAGGCCAAAAATGGCGCATGGCCACACGTCGGCTCAAGGACAACTCTGTTCTCTTGGGGTATTTTTTCAATCCACGGACAAAGTTGCCACACTATGTAATCCACTAAATAAGACGGCGTTGCATGAATGCCTAAAGCTTTTCGTAATCCCTTATCAACTAAAACATTTTCATAAACATAGGACAAAGATTCTGTTGTAATATTAGCGAGACTGGAAAACTTCTCGAACTCGATTGCGGCTTTCTTTAGAGCTTTCCACTGTCTTTCTGTTGTGATTTGCAAGTCCTTTTCAGACTGATAATGCCGATTAACTCGGTCTATCAGAGAGTCAACATCATTAAAGTCCAGTCGACGAAATTTTTCTACGTCCTTGTTGTGAAGTATTTTTGCACAAAGCAACCAGAAACTTGCCTGGAAAATCCATCGCTGATTTTCAGACTTTTTCAATTGTTCAGAAGTGAAACACTCCCTGTGTAAAATACTAATTACACGTTCCATTAAGCCCGAAACTCTCTTCCCCATGTCCTGCTCCAAAAGAGGCATGAGGCCATCGTCCACAAAAGTCAGTTGTTGGTTTTTATCCAAACGACCAAAATTTTTTGCCCGATAGATACGATCAGGAGAAAAAACACTTTTATTTCTTTTGAAAAAAGCCTCTATTTTATTTTTCCGAATCTCTTCTTTGGGACAAACTTTATCCCGTTCTATAACCCACCATTGAATGGTGTCTTGCCCACAAGCAAAGAGAACTGGAGCACCAAAATACATAAAATCCCTGACGCGATTTTCTATCATAGTATCTCTAACAACATCAATAACCGAAATACAGGCTGTGCGGATATCGTAAGTGGGATATGCAAAGGCAGCTAATGGCATAACATGACTGCCATCATACGAGTAATTCTCTCTCAATAACCCACCTTTGTATCCGCATTCATGCAGACCTGTTTTTGTGATTGCCAGAGTTGTTTGGGTGTCGTTCTTCATTACTCCTCGTGTTTCCAAACCATGTACACAGCCATATTACCCACATAGTGGCCCCTCGAAACAAAATACATTAAACAATGGCGGGAACCACACAACCTACGCTTCTATTCCGCTCAATAGAGTACCCCCCCTTCCCCCATTTTTCAACCCCATTTTTTATTCGCTTTTCGCCCTCTCTTGTTTTGGAAATTCGAATTTTGCTGATTCGAGTTTGTTTCCACCGCAAGGTGTCCTGTGGAGGATTTCGAAATTCGTGCTTCGGATTTTTCTGTCTTTTCGCTCTCGCTTGTGGTATAATATTCACCCGTGTGGAAATGGTTCCACACGCGGCAGTTAGCTGTCTGTACGCTAAACGCTGTCCGCTGTCCGTTAGTCCTTGGGACTCCTTACGGAGGACTCCACAGGAGAATGCTTAAAAAAAACGAAACAAAGCCAATTTTCCCGTATTCCTGAGCAAATAACGAGGATTCTCAAAAAAACAAACCCAATTCAAAGCCAATTTCAGCCAACAGGGTAATTTTACTTTTTTACATATTCCACCGGGTCGGTCAGGCCCGCCTCGGCAAAACCTTTGAGGCGTAATTGGCAGGAGTCGCAGCGTCCGCAGGCCCGGCCCTGCAAGTCAGGGTCATAACAGCTATGGGTCAGAGAATAATCCAATCCCAGCCGGGTGCCGGCCTGGATAATCTGCCCCTTGGTCATTCGGATAATGGGGGTGTGAATTTGATATTTTCCTTTTCCCTCGACCGCCGCGGCGGTGGCTAAATTGGCCATTTTCTCAAAAGCCGCGATATATTCCGCTCGGCAGTCCGGATAGCCGCTGTAATCCATCGCATTGACGCCGATAAAGATGTCAAACGCCCCCAAAACCTCAGCCCAGGCAAGTGCGTAAGATAAAAACACCGTGTTTCTTGCCGGCACGTAAGTAATTGGTATTCCATCAGTTAAGTTCGGCCGCTCTTTGGGAACATTCAAGCTGGGATCGGTCAGGGCAGAACCGCCAAACGAGGCCAAGTCAATATCGACAATGCGGTGTTCCCTGACCCCTAAAGCCGTGGCGACCCTGCATGCACTGTGGATTTCCACCTGATGCCGCTGGCCGTAGCGGAAGGTCATCGCGTAGCATTCAAACCCCTCATTTTGAGCAATCGCCAGCGTGGTGGCCGAATCGAGACCTCCGCTGAGTAAAACCACGGCCTTTTTCTTCGCTGTCTGCGCCATTTCTTCGGTTCAACTTCTTGCAAAACGGTTAAATTTGACTACAATATCAATACTATCATTTTTGATAAGAAGAGGCAATGGAATGAGCGAAAAACCGGTACTGGAATTATTCGACAACCCATGTCCCGGACGGGATTATACGATTACCGTTCGCTGTCCGGAATTTACGAGCGTTTGTCCAAAGACGGGTCAGCCGGATTTTGGCACGATTATAATCGAATACATCCCCGACCAATCCTGTATTGAACTGAAAAGTCTGAAAATCTATATGCAAAGCTATCGCAGCAGGGGCGTTTTTTATGAACGGCTGACCAATGAGATACTGGACGACCTGGTCAATGCCTGCAAACCCCGGTGGATGAAGATCACGTCGCAATTTACGCCGCGAGGCGGAATCACCACAGATGTGACGGCCCAGTATCGGGTGGAAAAATAAAAGGAGTTGCGCTATGCCGATTAGTTTTCACTGCGAGGCCTGTAAGCAAAAAATCAAAGCCCCCGACGGTGCCGGCGGCAAATGGGGCAGTTGTCCGTATTGCAAACATCGCTGCTATATCCCGACGCCCAGAGCCGACGATGAGCCGGAATTGCGCCTGGCCCCGCTCGAAGAAAGCGAAGAGAGCAAAATCGGAATGCTCAAAAGTCAGACCCAAACCCTGACGCGGCAAATCCTGCACGAAACGGATACCCCCACGGAAGGCATCGGCAGTACGGGAGAAACGGTGGATGAAAAGGCGGTGATTAAACTGTGTATTCTGTATCTGCGGCAAATAGCCGACGGCGAGCTGAACGGAGCCGAGAATGCCCTTTCCAAACTGAAAATTTATAAGCGCACGGCTCTGCGCATTCTGTCTTCGATGGGTCGGGCCGAGCGTCCGGAACCGGAACTGGCCGATATCCCAGATAAAATTCTCCAAAAGCTCATTCAGGACGCCGGTACGAAATTGTCTTCATGACCCGCAGCTTTGGATTTTATTTCCCAGCCGGACAAGCCGCAGCCCAAAGACTAAAAGTCCATTTTCCGCTTCTTCAACGTCTGATAACTAAACGCAACGCGGTAAAAAATATGACGTACTTCGTACTGATTCCAATAAAATCATAAAATACTTCGTTTTTCACGTAGATGTAAAGATTTTGTAAATATTCCACCCAAACCTGCTCTGAAAGTCGCCGATAAGAACCAATAAGAATCGATAAGAAAAAAGAATCTAAGCGTCGCTCTATCGGAAGATTTCTTAATGAGACCTTCAAATAACCGATTGCCCAGAAGGCAGACAGGCTTTTTAATGATTTTTGTTTTGGCGTTTCTGTCGGAAATTGCCATCGCTCAAACCGAAATCAAGCCGGACAATTTATTTGACCTGTCGCTGGAACAACTGATGAATGTGCCGGTGGTTTCGGCCTCTCAAAAAAAAGAAACTCTTCTTGAAACTCCATCCAACATCACTGTAATTACAAGCGAACAAATCAAGGAATGGGGCGCAAGAAATCTTAAAGATGTCCTTTCGCGAGTGGTTGGTTTTTACGTTCTGCCTGACCGTGACGAATGGATTATTTCCGCCCGCGGGAGCATCAGCGACAACGACCAGAAATATCAGATTCTGATTGACGGCCATAAAATGAGTTCCATCGATAATTTCGGACCGGGCCACATAATAGAAATTCCGATGGACCTGAGCAACGTCAAGCGGATTGAAATAATACGCGGCCCGGGGTCGGTAGTATGGGGTTCTGGCGCATTGGCCGGGGTTATCAATATCATCACCAAAACCGCCGCCGACCTTGGCCCGTACAAGCAGGAAGTATCAGGTACCTGGGGCGAGGACAAAACCTACAAGACCAATTTTCAGATGGGCCGAACTTACAAAGAAGGCGACTGGTATCTGTTCGGTTCATACGGAAAATCGGACGGCGAAAGAATAACACAATCCGCCGCCACCACATTGCCCATACTCGACACATCCACGGGCTACAGCTCACACCCCTACGGCACTTATACCACGGCAATGGACAAATTTGACGACAGCTATATGATGCAGTTCAAGGGACGTTATCAGAAGTGGTCGTTCAACGGATTGGCGTTCTCAAACGCCTTTTATAACCGTCATTTTGAAATCGGCAAAGGCAGAGAAAATTATCTGTCAAACGAACGCTACTTCGCTGAAGCGGCTTACGACGACCAGCTCGACGACTGGGATTTCACCTGGAAAACGTTCTTCGGATACAACCGCTTCGCTTATGACGAAAGGAAATGGACGACAGGGGTTGCGCACTCCTCACAGCGCACCTGGCAGGACAAAAACGCGGGAACGTCTGTGGCACTGCAGAGGGAATTTACCGACAGACTTTCGTTCAACTCCGGACTCGCATATACCTATACACGCTGCGGGCCGGACGGCCTGCTTGGGTCCAGAACCTACTTTGAAGACCAGGATATCAACGGATATGCTGTTTTTGATTACCTGTTGACGGATGAATGGAAAACGACTTTCGGCACAGGAATCAACTATAACGACAATCGAGGCATAAAAGAGTGGGTATTCAGTCCGCGAGCCGGCCTTATCTGGAATGCGTCGAAAGACACCACCTTCAAATGGCTCTTCAACAAAGCCTTCCTTCGCCCGGCCGTCTTCCAGATGACCGGCCCGGACACAGACTCTGAAACAATGACACAGTACGAATTCATCTGGATGCAGAGAGCCGGCAAAGGAAACATCACTACCACTCTCTATCACCAGAAACTTGAAGGCTTCCTGAATATCGTAACTCTTGGCGGGACTTCCACATATGCAAATTCGGGCGACTACACACAAAATGGCATTGAAGTCGAATACGCCACCCCGCTGTTCGACGACCACAACTTCTGGGCAAATGTCAGCTATGGCACTGCGGACGCCAAAAAATTCCCCGCCACTCTGCCGTACAACTCAATCCGCACCGATCCGGATGGCGAAGTGCTCAACCACCCGAAATTGATGTTCAACGTCGGCTCTACTTTCAGGTTCTATGACAAAAAAATCTTTGTCAGCCCGGCGGTACGCCACATTGCATCGACCAAATATCGCGCAACACCGGCGACGACGCCCGAACTGACCGACGCCGTCTATGGCCATGTCGGACCGTTCACCTATCTGGATTTGACTATCGGCTATGAACCGGCGCCGAATCTGGGAATGTATCTGAGCTTCTATAATCTGACAGACATCCGCTCAGATACCGGCATCTCTATCTGGAACGGACAATTG
>Ga0315277_10003012_pt1 | contig 23132 bp, 17 predicted proteins | sample YL17G05_15_MG_FD_203695 | JGI IMG/M metagenome (GOLD analysis project Ga0315277, IMG submission 203695) | Sediment microbial communities from Yellowstone Lake, YNP, Wyoming, USA - YL17G05_15 | ecosystem: Environmental > Aquatic > Freshwater > Lake > Sediment | place: USA: Wyoming | collected...
GAAGAGGAAGAGGGGATTACAACATCAACTCAGAGCAGCATAGAACAGGATTTGAAAGCGAGCTTAGAGATGCCGGTTATAGAAGAAGGCTTCGATTTTTCCTCGGGAGACGATCTTTTATATGAAGAAGCAAAAAAAGTTGTTTTTGAAGCAAGGAAAGCCTCGGCTTCACTGCTTCAGCGTCGGTTGAGAATTGGTTATGCCAGAGCCGCAAGGTTAATTGATATGCTTGAGGAGCAGGGCATAGTCGGTCCGGGCGAGGGGGCTAAGCCAAGGGAGGTTTACGGCGCTCCGGTTGAAATCGAAGGACAGGAACCGCGAGAAATTTTATAATAAATTATAAGGATAATTTAATTTTTTTTATAAAATCACAAGCAAAGATTAAAATTACCAGCCCTAAAATCCCAGAGAGATTTTGGGTCCGCGTTCTTGACGACTAATCTCCTTGCTGAGCGGGAAGCAATACTTAGTCGCATCGAAAGCTAATTTTAATCTTGGTTTCATAAAATCATTATGGCAAAACAAAAAAAGGAAAATTCGTCGGTTAGCGGAGAAAAAAGTGAGCTTGATGAAACTTTAGAAGAAATCAGGCAGAGATTCGGCGAGGGCGCCATAATGAAACTAAAGGAAGTCCGTTCTGTAAACGTTGATGTAATTCCTACAGGTTCAATTTCTTTGGATTTGGCTTTGGGAGCGGGAGGGATTCCAAGGGGGAGGGTAATAGAAATATTTGGTCCGGAATCTACCGGAAAGACAACCTTGGCAATGCATATTTGCGCTGAAGCTCAAAAGCGGAAGGGTATTGCTGCTTTTATAGACGCAGAGAACGCTTTAGATCCTGATTATGCAAAAAGAATAGGAGTAAACACTGATGATCTATTAATCTCCCAGCCTGATTCTGGAGAACAGGCATTGCAGATTGTTGAAAGCCTGGTAAGGTCGGGAGGGGTTGATGTTATTGTCGTTGATTCGGTAGCAGCCCTAGCGCCAAAAGCGGAGATTGCCGGAGAAATGGGAGAATTTCAGATAGGTTTGCAAGCCCGTTTAATGTCTTCTGCGCTAAGAAAACTTTCACACGTCATAGCAAAGACAAAAACCGTAGTAATATTTATAAACCAGACAAGAATGAAAATCGGGGTGATGTTCGGTAATCCAGAAACAACTGCCGGTGGTTTGGCTCTTAAGTTTTATGCTTCGGTGAGGATTGATTTAAGAAGAATAGCCCAAATAAAACACGGAGATGAGATTACCGGAAGCAGGATTAGGGCGAAGATAGTTAAGAATAAAGTTGCCGCCCCATTTAAAACCGCCGAATTCGATATTTATTGGAACGAAGGCATTTCTTATTATGGAGACCTGGTTAATACTGCAGTAAAATTGGGCGTTGTTGAAAAATCTGGTTCTTGGCTGCAGTTCGAGAATACAAAATTAGGCCAGGGATCTGATGCCAGCAAAAACTTTTTGAAAGAAAATCCCGAGATTGCAAAAAAAATAAGAAGTCTGATCCTGAAAGATTAGGTTAATTAAGCAAAATGAAGCTCCGCGGGCTAACAGTTCACAGCGAGGTTCACTGCGAGCTGCCCGCGGTACCCCCTCGGCGTGAGCTCAGGGCGAAGGCTTCCCTTTTTTTTGGCGGAACGAAATCCGCCAAAGCAGAAGGTCGGCATTCATCCCCGGCCTTATGGTTCGACTCCGCTCACCATCCTGAGCTTGCCGAAGGACGGTTGCGCTTTTCTCCGAAGGAGGATAAACAAAAAACAGCTCCTAAGTTCGAGAGCTGTTTTTTGTTTTATCTTGCTGTTTCAGATATCAAGCCAAGGTGCCTCGCCCGTTTTATTGATCGAGCCAGCATTCGCTGATGTTTGGCGCAAGTACCGGTTCTTTTTCTTGCTCTAATTTTTGCTAATCCAGAGATAAATTTATGAAGCAACTCGGTTTCTTTGATATCGATTTCTTTTATATTGCGTTGACAAAAATAACAGGGCATAAAGAAATAATTTTCAGAATAATGATGAAATTAAAAAAAGTTTAGAATTTTAATTTTAACTATTAATACTTGGCTTCTAGAATGGTATGTCTTTCACGTCGATTTCCTCTTCTTTTCCGTCTTCTTCAATGATTGGGATTTCTTCTTTGGCTGTATCTTGCGGAGCTGATGTAGGAACTTGTCGTTCTCCTCCTTGTCCTTGACGAGGGCCCAGTTGCATTCTTTCGGCTACTATTTCCGTTCTGTATTTTTGGTTTCCGCTCTGATCCTGCCAATTTCGTGTCTGTAATCTTCCTTCAATCATGGTCAGGCTTCCTTTTGTTAAATATTGCGATGAAATTTCTGCCAGTCTTCCCCATAAAACAATGCTGTGAAATTCGGTTTTCTCCTGTTTTTGGCCGGTTTTCGAGTCAGACCATGTCCGGTTTGTAGCCATTCTGAACGAGCATACTGATTGTCCCGTAGGGGTCGTCCTCATCTCGGGATCTGACACGAGGCGCCCTATTAAAATAACTTTATTTAAGTTCATTATGAATTATTCTCCTAGAATTTCTTCTAGTTTTTTCTCGATTTCGTTTAGTTCGACCTTTTCTTGCTTTGGTTTTTGTTCGTCGCTTAATGATTCCAGCGGTTCTTCTTTAAAGATCGGGATTACTTTCTCTTCTCTTGCCCGCCTTATCCTTGGCTGAAATATCGGTTTTGGTTTTTTAAATATAATTAAATATCGTAAGATTTGGTCCTCCAGCTTGATTTTTTTATCAAAACCTTCAATATTTTTTTCTTCCATATCGAAAGCGATACTGGCCGAATAAGCATTAAATTTTTTAAGTCCTAAGCTGTCTTTTATAAAGTATCCCAACTTTATTCTAGCTGCATTTCTCAACCCTTTTATGTTTCCGCCTTCTCTTTGGATTATTGACGCTATTTTTTCCTGCAGAGATTTTGTCTCTTCATCGGTAAGGTCAGGAGAGATTAAAAAATCTATTTCGTATGGTTTCATATAATTTAAAGTATCAGATACGATCTCGGTGTTTTGTTAAAATTAATGTATCGATTGAAGTAAGAGTATCATAGCAGTTATTGCTTTTTCTTTCAAGCTTGATCCCGTTGCAAAATTTTATTTTGCGACAGAATACCCTGTGGTCTTGCCGCAGAGATGAAGCCGCAAAACCTGCCTGCCGGTAGGCAGGGAACTTGCCCGACCTTCGTCGGCCGTAGCCGACTTCAGCCGGCGAAGGCCGAAGGGGTGCTATGGGCAGCTCGCAGTGATCCTCGCTGTGAACTGTTTGCCCATAGAGACTTATTTAATGATATAATAAAACATATGGAAATTAATCAGAAAATTTTCAAAGCATACGATATCCGGGGAATTTATCCCGGAGATCTTAACGAGGAAATCGCTTATAGAATAGGCAGAGCCTTCGTCAGTTTCTTAAGGAAATTTAATACCAAAGCAGAAAAACTGAAAATAGTAGTCGGTCAAGACAACCGTCTTTCTTCTCCTTCTCTTTCCAAGGCTTTAATTAATGGGATTACTGACCAGGGAGCGGACGTTATAGATATCGGCCTTTCTGTTACTCCGATTATGTATTTTGCGGTAGCCTACTATAAATTTGACGGAGGAATCAATGTTACAGCTTCGCACAATCCGAAAGATTACAACGGTTTCAAATTGGTCAGGGAAGAAGCAACGCCTGTTGCCGAACAAAGCGGAATGAACGAAGTAAAAGAAATGGTGAAAGTTAATTATTTTGAAGCAGGGCCAAAAGGAAAAATCGTGGAGAAATACGTTATTGGCGACTATTTTGATTTTATTCTAAAGGATTTTAATCTGAAGTACTTTGAGAGTTTCAGGTTAGTATTTGATACGGCAAACGCCGTTTCGGGAATCGTTGTTTCAAAGCTTGTTGAACGAATCGGATTTTCGGTAAAGCATCTTTTTTCCGATCTTGACGGGAGCTTCCCTAACCATCAGCCGGACCCTCTTTCTAAAGAGAATTTAACTGATATCCAGAGAGAGGTTGTTGCTGAAAAGGCGGATATCGGAGTTGCTTTCGATGGGGACGGGGACAGAATGTTTCTGGTTTCAGAAAAAGGAGAAGTTGTCCCGGCTGATATCGTTGGTGCATTGATTTCAAAAATGATTCTGGAAGAGAGCGATAATTCCGAAAAGCCAATAAAGATTTACTACGACGTTCGATGCGGAAGAATTTTGCCGGAAACCATAAAAAAATTCGGAGGCGAACCTATAATAGGGAAAGTGGGACACTCTTTGATAAAAGAAAAGATGAGGTCTGAAGATATATTATTTGCAATCGAGCTTTCGGGACATTTCTATTATAAGGCGCATTATCTCTGCGAGAGTCCGGTTTTCGTTTTACTTAAAGTGCTTCAGGAAATGAAAAAAACCAATAAGACTTTTTCTCAGTTAGTGGAGCCATTGCATAAATATTATAGTTCCGGAGAAATAAATTTTTCAGTAATCGATAAAGACGGAATTATCAGACAACTAGAGGAAAAACTCGGTAGGGGAGGAGAGGTTTTAAAAATTGACGGGATAAGGGTTGATTTTGACGATTGGTGGTTTGGAGTTCGTCCCTCGAATACCGAGCCGCTTCTTAGGTTGGTCCTTGAAGCCAAAACCAAGGAGCTGATGGAAGAAAAAAAAGCGGAAATAATAAAAATAATCCAAAATAATTAAAAAACATCGGGCTAAGACCCGGTGTTTTTCTTTTGTTTAAGATTATACTAATCCCATCTTTTTTCTGACATCCTGCATTGTGGATTGGGCGATAATCCTTGCTCTTTTTGCCCCCTGGCTCAGTATTTCTCTTACGTATACTTCTCTTGACTCCAGCTCTTTTTTCTTTCTTCGGAAAGGTTCTAATTTTTCGATTATTAAGCCGGCCAAAGATTTCTTGAACTCTGCATACCCCTTTCCCTTAAATTCTTTTTCTATTTCTTTGATTTCACTTCCACTAAACAGGCTGTAAATGCTTAAGAGGTTCGATATGCCGGGTTTTGAACCCGCAGAGTAAACGATTTCTCTGCTTAAGTCAGTAACCGCCCGCATTATTTTTGCTTTAATTTCATCGGGTTCGTCAAACAAACAAATATAGGTTTCGGGAGAATCGCTTTTTGACATTTTTTTTGAGGGGTCCTGTAATGACATTATCTTCGATCCGATCTTTGGGATTTGCGGTTCGGGGACTACAAAAGTTTCGCCGTATCTTTGGTTAAATTTTGCAGCAATCGTTTGAGCTAATTCAACGTGCTGTTTTTGGTCTTTCCCGACGGGCACGGTATCTGTTTTATAGAGCAGAATGTCGGCCGCCATCAAAATAGGGTAGTTCAGAAGACCGGCGTTCACGTTTTGCTTGAACTTTTTCGATTTTTCCTTGTATTGGGTCATCCGAAACAAATCCCCGGCAGGCGTAACCGAATTTAACAGCCAGCATAACTCGGTATGTTCTTTTACTTCCGACTGAACAAAAATAATTGATTTTGCCGGATCAATCCCGGCTGCAAGATAGGAAATGACTTTTTCAAGAATCAACTTTTGCATTTCCTTCGGATCGTATGGTGCAGTTATGGCGTGTAAGTCGACAATGCAAAAAATACATTCAGCTTTTTCCTGAAGGTCTACCCATTGTCTCAAGGCCCCTAAGTAGTTTCCTATATGGATTTTTCCCGTTGGCTGAATTCCGCTAAAAACTCTCATATTTATTAAGGTTTTATGCCAGCAGCTATGGCGCTGTTTATCTATTATATACGAAAAGTTCGCTAAACCTCAATTAAAACGGGTAATACCATCGGTCTTCTTTCTGTTCTGGTATAAAGAAACTGACCTATTTTGTTGCGGATTTCGTCCCTGACATAAATCCAGTTCACCGCCCCTCCGGTACCGGCAGTGCGGTCGACGATTCCAATTACTTTCTTTCGGGTTTCCCTTAATAATTCCTTGGACTCTTTAAGATAAACAAAACCTCTCGATATTATGTCAGGCGATCCTTTGACCCTGCCGGTCTGCCTGTCGACAACCGCAATAATCACAAACATTCCGTCTTTTGCCAAAACTTGCCTGTCCCTCAGCACCACTTCTCCTACGTCTCCGATGCCCAAACCGTCAACCATAATATAGCCTGCGGGAATTTTTTTCTTGTCAATCTGAATTTTCCCTTCGGATAAATTTATTATGTGTCCGTTTTCAGCTACTAAAATATTTTTTTCAGGTAATCCATAATTTTGGGCTATCAAAGCATGATTTACGAGCATTGAAAACTGACCGTGAATAGGCAGGAAAAATCTCGGTCTCATTATCCTCAGCATTTCTTTTAATTCTTCAACCTGAGCATGGCCTCCCGCGTGGATATCCATCATTTTGTAGTGGTAAACAATGCACCCCTGTCTGTAGAGTTCATCTTTTAAGAATTGGACCGTCCTTTCGTTGCCGGGGACAACGGACGAGGAGAAAATTACCGTGTCTCCTCTTTTTATCCTTACAAATTGGTGTTCTCCGTTTGTAATCCTCATTAAAACTGCCTGATCTTCTCCTTGCGCTCCGGTGCAGAGAAGCGTTACCTTTGAATCAGGATAATTGGCCATATCCTTCGGTTTAATCAACGTTCCTCTCTTTGCCTTAATACATCCAAGCACCTTGCAAATTTCTATATTCGTCCTCATGCTATAGCCGTCGATTGCAACCCTTCTTCCGTGTTTTTCAGACAGCGTAATGACCTGCTGGGCCCTGTTGATCAGAGAACCGAATGTGGCGGCAATTATTCTGCCCTTTGCACTGTTGAATATTTCGTCAAGGTTTTCAAATATCTGCTTTTCGGATAAAGAATGACCCTCGTTTTCGGCTCCTGTAGAGTCAGACATTAACAGCAAGATTCCCCGGGAACCTATTGCTTTTAACTTTTCAAAGTTTGTCGGCTCATCGTTAACAGGATTGTTATCGAATTTGAAATCAGATGTATGCACTATATTTCCAACAGGCGTTTCTATAAAAAGGCCAAGGTTATCGGGGATATTATGGTTTTGCTTAAAAAATTCAACCCTGAAGGGACCTAAAGAAATAACGGTTCCGTCTTTTACCAAAATAGCTTCTATTTTTTTAAGATGCGTAAAATCTTCCTGCCTTTTTAAGATAATTCCTCTGGTTAAGGCACTTGCAAAAAGCTGAGGATAGCCTAATTTTTCAATAAGGTAGGGAACTGCCCCAATATGGTCATAATGGCCGTGGGTAAAAATTACTCCCAAGATATTCTTTTCTTTTCCCTTCAGGTATTCGATGTTTGGAATTATATAGTCAATTCCCGGCATATCTTCTTCGGGCATACGAAAACCCATATCAATAATTAAGATTGAATTTTCATATTCAAGAATGGTCATATTTCGGCCGACCTCGCCCAGCCCGCCCAAAGGAACGATTTTCAGGTTATTAAATTTTCTTTCAGCCTGACCTCTGTTTGTATAACTTTTTTCCATTTTTCGAAGCTTTTTGCATTAAAACAAATGCTTAATACAATCAAAGCAATAAATAGTATTAATTTTTAAGACGAATATCTCTGCTTCTCTGAAGCGTGAGAACCGTAGATTAACATTGGTGCCGCGGGTGGGTTCGAACCCACAAGCCTTTCGGCACCCCGTAAATATGTGCCCTCGGTGGGAGTCGAACCCACAATCCTTTCGGAATACGGTCCTGAACCGTACGCGTATTCCAGTTCCGCCACGAGGGCATATTGTACGGGGCTGTGTTTTCCAGTTTCACCACCACGGCTCTTCTGTAGAGTTTTAAATATTATTTCCACACCCTTTTTGTTTCAATATACCAGTTTTCTATCCCGGAAAATCTTTGAGAAGGGTCAACCACCATTTTAATATCAATGCCCTTAATTTTTTTTGATACAGCGAAATTGTAATCAGGACTGAAAAGAAATACTGCCGGTGCGTCTTCGGTTAAAATATCCTGGAGCTTTTGGTACTTTTCTTTTTTTTCAGAAGAGTCCTGGACTTGCCTGACGTCGAATAAAAGGTTGTCCGCCTCTTTGGAACCATATAACGATAGATTCAGTCCGGGATATCTTTTTTGGGAAGAATGCCAGAAAGGCAGGGGATCGGGTATGCTTCCAAGCACTTCTCCAAAAAGGAGACTTTCGTAATCTCTGGTTTTTATCACTTCCTGTCCGACACTTGAGGCATTAACCTTTTTTATTTCAAGCTCCGCCCCGGCTTCTTTCCACTGTTTTTTTAGAACATCAGCCACTCTCATAAGGAATTCCTGGTCGGGAACAGTCAAGGTAATTTTTAAAGGCAAAACTTCTTTTTCTATTTTTCCGCACAATTCATTTAATTTTGTTCTAGTGCCTTTTCTAACTTCTCCTGTGCCTTTGGTATAACCCTGCGGTTCCAATATTTCTTTTGAATATTTTTCTTGGAAACGAATCACCGCCTGTTCTGTAGCCTTGTCAAAATTGCCCGAAATCTCCGCTTCCGGATAAACAGCGGAATCCTTAGCTAAGCATCTCTGAAGCTCCTTAACCTCATTTCCGTGCGATCCGAGGATAAGATTGCTTTTGAATTCAAACGTTCCCGCCTCTTTTAAAACTTTTTCCCTTATTCCGTCGCCATCATCGTCTTTAAACTTGGCTAAATCTAAAGTTTCCTTTGCTTTTTCGAGATTGAATTCATATGTTTTTACGGGTTGGGGAAGCCCAAAAATTTCAGGAAGTATCGGAGAACTGACAACTAATCCTTCTTCTCTGAGAGCTTCTCTTACGATTTCCGTTTTATTCGTAGCAAAACTCAGTGCCTGCCGAACTTGCTTTTCTGACAAAATTTTCGAATTTTCAAGGTTAAAAAACACGGCGAAATACCTCGGCAAGGCAATCTTATAAGTAGAAAAACTGTTCTTATCGGAAAAATTTTCTTCTTTCAACCAAACAGGAGAAAACCCGTCAATATCTTTTTTACCGGCTGCTTCTGCCAGCGAGGCTTCATCGGAATAAAAATTAAATGAAAGTTCTCGAATAAAAGGCAGCTTGTCATGGTATTCAGAATTTCTCACTAAATCTAAAGATTTAATATTACCGGACTTATCTTGCGTTAACCCCTTGAATTTGAAAGGACCCGAGCCAATAGGTTTCAAGTTGTAAATTGTCAAGCCGAAGTTTTCGGGTAGGATGGTTTCGAAGACGTGCTTCGGTAATATTTTTATTGTGAGATTCTCCAAAAAGGCATTATAAGGATTTTTCAGCTTGAAACGGACGCCAAAATTAGATATTTTTTCCGCTTCAACCCCGATCCAGCTTGCTTGATAAGGACTTTTGTAGTCGGGGTTCTGAATTCTTTCAACCGTGAAAATAACATCATCCGAAGTAAGTTTCTGGTTATCGTGCCACAAAACATTCTCTTTCAGATAAACTTCGTAAATTTCGCCGTCCTCGGAAACTTTGTAGCTATTGATCAGATCGGGGATTACCTCACCTTTTTCATTGTATTTCATTAACCCTGAAAAAATGAGCTCTGTTAGGTCTCTGTCAACTTCGTTTGCAGCAGATAGCACCGGATTTATATATCTTGGTTGTCCCACCACTCCCTCTGTGTATTTACCACCCTCGGCTGGCTTTATTTCGGTGTTTTTTAAATAAAAAGAATGCCAAAGAAAAGAAGAGGAACCCGCCACCATCATTATGCAGAGCAGGAGCAGCCATTTTTCCTTCCTACCAAGGACTTTAATAACTTGCTTCCACTGAAAAAAACTCGGCCATTTAAATCGAAAATTACTGTCTGAGTCTAAATCAGGACCGGCCGGCGAGTGAAAAATTTTTTTCAGAAAAGAAAAAGTACTCAAAGTATATCAATTCCTATCTAATAAGATTTAATAAAGCCAGAGCAACAAAGAGAACGCACAATACTATTGTCCCTATAAATATTTTCTTTTGGACTCCTCGGCGAGTGCTATAAAATCCGCTTTCCTGTCCGAAGGCGGATCCTAGGGCTGTGCCTCTTTGCTGTAGCAATATGAATACAATTAGAAGAGAAGATACGATTACCTGGGCTATTGGTAATAAGTTTTTCATAGAAAGCTTTACGCTAGTTTAGAAAGAATAAAACTAACTCCCAAGATTATTATTGTTGTCCACAAAAGAGGGAGGAACCCCCTGATTGCTAATTCTAGAGAAACGATATCAGTAACCCATGCCAGAAATATTGAAATTAAGAAAGTAAAAAGATTAAGAGTAATGATTCTTAGGGGAAAAGTAATAATTTTCAGGATTGGTTTTACAAAGGAATTCAGAAACCCCAAGAGAAATCCTGCAAAAATCAGGGTTCCCAGGAAATTATCTAAAGTCACCCCGGGGCCAGGGAGCAGGAAAAACGGACCATTGAATTTGACGCCGGGAACAAATCTCGTAGCTAGCCAAAGGCTGAGAATCCCGGCAATTATATTGAGAATAAACTTCCGCACTCTTTAGATTCTATCAGTGTTTTTTTATTAAGTCAATATCTCTAAGCTTCCTGTGGTAAGAAATCGCAAATCTATGGGCTTCATCCCGGAGGTGCAAAATAAGGTTAAAAACCTCCCTGGGAAGCGTCTTCATTAATAAAGGTTTCCTTCTTTGAGGGGTATAAAGCTCTTCTTTTCTTTTTGCCAATGTTATAACCCTTGAACGGGAGAACTCCGAGCTTAAACAAGATAAAGCAGCGTTTAGCTGGGGCTTTCCTCCGTCAATCACTATTAAGTCGGGAAATGGCCACTCCGGATGCTGAAATCTTCTTGACAAAACCTCTTTTATCATAGCCACATCGTTTGGCTTTTGAGCGATCCTTATTTTAAACTTCCTGTAAAAATCTTTCGCCGGTCTGCCGTCTATAAAAGTTACCATAGACCCCGTGGCTTTTTCTCCCTGGATGTTGGAAATATCATAAGCTTCAATTCGCGAGATTTTTTCCCTTAAATTGATTATTTTCCCAAGAATTTTTTGCGTTGAATTCCAATTATAAAACCTGTTTTTCGGAGCGTCCAGAATCCTTGCATTTGATATAATGCTTTCCAATGCTCTTATTTGATCTCTCAACCTTGCAGCTTTTTCATAGTCTTGAGATTTTGAAAAATCATTCATTTCCTTCTGAAGCATAAGAAGAACTTTTTGTTTTTTTCCCTCCAATACTCTGATTAACGATCTGACATTTTTTCTGTATTCTTTTTGGTCAGGATTCGGTCCCGGACAGAGATTCAGATGACAATAAGGGCAGGACGTTTTCGGATGAGATTGCAGGGTGTAATAGGGGAATACCTTTCTTAAGAATTTCAATGCTTTCTTTAAAGCCCTTCCGTCCACGAAAGGCCCGATATAATCTACCCTTACGGTTTTTTCGCTGGACCACCGGACGAGATCTCTTTTCTGGTGGGTTATAAAAACCTTGGGCAGCTTTTCTTTTGTGATTCCGATAAAGAAATAATTCTTGTCGTCCTTCCACACGACATTAAATCGCGGTCGGTGTTTTTTTATTAACTCTGATTCCAGCAACAGCGCTTCAATTTCAGACCATGTTTCGAAAAAACCTATTTTCGAAATATTTTTTATAAACAAATCATCCCTGTAGTTAGGTTGAAACAAATGCGTTTTTACCCTTTCGCGAATATTTGACGCTTTTCCGATATATAAAAATTCGCCGGGTTTCCCTTCGAATATATATACCCCGGGCCGTTTCGGAAGCTTTACCTCATCCTCTTTTTTAAGAAATATAAACTTTTGCATTTTCCAGTATTTTAGATTATTTTTGCCCTTTTTTCAATTCCTTATCATCTTTTGCCCATGGTCGCGTATCATAAACCTATTGTGATAAGTTCTTTTCCGATGTACGATTTCTTTAGATCGTTTTACTTAAAGCAAGCTGGAAGAAATTAAAAATAGAGGAGTGAACGTGCCTAACCTTATTCCGGATTTGAGTGAAATTTTAAAGAAGAAAGTAGATTTGCGATACGCCGTATTGCTCATTTGCGGAAACTGCGGATACTCTTTTTATGCATACGGCTACGGCGAAGGCGAAACTATTTGCCCGCGTTGCCAAACGCAGGTTTTCGCACCGGCAGATGCAGACGGCCTGTCTCTTATGTGATTTCCGGTTTTCGGCCAAGTCGCTTTTATTGAAGGCGACTTTTTATTAGTTGAAATAATTTCGTTTTTGAAGTATAATAACTGACTTGAAAAGCTATGCCATCGGAAAAAATAAAACAAAAACTAAAACCAGGAGACAGCGTCATAAAGATCAGAGGCGCAAGAGTTCATAATTTGAAGAATATTGACGTTGATATTCCTAAAAATAAGATAGTTGTTATTACCGGAATTTCCGGTTCCGGAAAATCCTCGCTTGCTTTTGACACGCTTTACGCCGAAGGCCAGAGAAGATACGTTGAAAGCCTGTCTTCTTATGCCAGGCAGTTTCTTGGCGTAATGGATAAACCCGACGTTGATAAAATCGAAGGAATCAGTCCGGCAATTTCCATTGACCAGAGAAAAGCTTCTCATAATCCAAGGTCAACAGTCGGAACCATTACAGAGATATATGACTATCTGCGTCTTTTGTTTTCACGGATAGGCCGTCCTCACTGCCCAAAATGCGGCAGACCGATTTCCCAGCAGACAATTGATCAAATAGTAGAGCAGGTTATAAGCTTGCCTCAAGGAAAGGAAATTACAATTCTTGGTCCGGTTATTCGCGGCAGAAAGGGAGAGCATAAGGGAGTTCTGGAAGAAATACAGAGAGGCGGTTTCGTCAGGGTAAGGGTTGACGAAATAATCCATAGAGTAGAGGAAGCAATTGAATTAAATCTCGATAAAAATAAAAAGCACGATATAGACGTGGTAATAGACAGGCTTTTAATTGATAAAGATATTGACAGGATGAGGCTGGTAGATTCCTTAGAAACCGGATTGAAGCTTGGCAAGGGCGTGTTGACGGTTAACACAAGAGAAACAAAAAGGCAAACCAAAAACGGCAACGATTCCTTGCTGGAAAACGAAAAAATTGAGAGCAACAATTCTTTAAAGCTTGATTCCTCGAATGATATAATCTTCAGTGAAAACTTCGGCTGCGAGCAATGCGGAACGTCCCTTCCGGAAATAGAACCCCGTCTTTTTTCTTTCAATTCCCCTTACGGCGCCTGCACCGCCTGCCAGGGTCTCGGAAAAAAATTAGAAGTTGATCCAAAACTTGTTATTCCGAATAAAAATCTGTCGCTTTCCGAAGGAGCTATTTTCCCTTGGGCGCACGCTTCTCATAAGGTAGGAAGACAGGGATTTTATTGGTGGAGGCTTTCGGAACTCGCGGAAAAAAACAACTTTTCAATGGATAGCCCAGTCAAAGATCTTCCGAAGGGAGTGCTCGAAATGATCCTTTATGGCAGCGGTTCGTTCGAGGGCGTAATCCCTAACCTCGAAAGAAGGTACCATGAAACTGATTCCAGCTTCACGAGACAGGAAATCGAGCGATATATGATTGAGAAGATATGCGAGAAATGCCTTGGCAAACGTTTGAAGCCGGAAATTCTTTCAATTACCGTCGGCGGACAGTCAATTGACGGAATTGTCAGAATGAGCATTTTGGAACTAATAAAATTTTTTGAGAACGGAGACAAGAAATCAAAAATCCAGAAACCATTGGTCAGTAAATCTGAACTAAAAATCATTCAGCCAATAGTAAAGGAAATTATCAATAGGCTGCAGTTTCTAGTAGATGTCGGTCTGGATTATTTAACTTTGAACAGGGAAGCAGGGACCCTGTCAGGAGGAGAGGAGCAGAGAATAAGACTGGCAACGCAAATTGGTTCAAAGTTGACCGGTGTTTTGTATATTCTTGATGAGCCATCGGTAGGATTGCATGCCAGAGATCAGGGCAGACTGATTGAAACTTTTAAAAAACTAAGGGATATTGGGAATACGGTAGTGGTTGTAGAACACGATCCTCAGACAATAAAAGCCGCTGATTGGGTGGTTGATATCGGTCCTGGGGCCGGAAAGCACGGCGGTTATGTGGTTTTTCAGGGAACGCCAAAGGAGCTTGCCAAATCCCATACTTTGACCGGTGACTATATATCCGGGAGAAAAAAGGTGGAGATTGAAAGTCCAAAAACTAAGAGTCAGAAGCTAAAGCCGGTAACCGCAAATCAAAAATTTTTAATCATAAAAGGCGCTTCCGAGCATAACCTGAAAAATATAACAGTCCAGATTCCTTTGGGAAAATTTGTATGCGTTACCGGTGTTTCCGGTTCTGGCAAAAGCTCTCTTGTTGCTGATATTCTAGCCAAGGCTTTACTGAGAAAATTCTATAACACAAAAGAAGAACCCGGAAAATATACCGAAATCCTGGGAACGGAAAATCTGAACAAGGTAGTGCTGGTTGATCAATCGCCGATTGGCAGAACGCCGAGATCAAATCCCGCAACCTATACCGGAGCTTTTGCATTTATCAGAGATTTATTTACGAGGACAAAAGAAGCTAGGATTAGAGGATATTCCGCCGGGCGTTTTTCTTTCAACGTGAAAGGAGGCCGGTGTGAGGCGTGCGAAGGCCAGGGTGTAAAAAAAATCGAAATGTATTTCCTTTCCGATGTTTATGTTGAATGCGAAGAATGCAAGGGAGAGAGGTTCAATAAAGAAACTTTGGCAATTGAATACAAGGGAAAAAACATAGCCCAGGTTTTGGAAATGACGATAGAAGAGGCCCTGAAATTTTTTAAAAATATCCCCGGATTGTATTCGAAATTAAAAACATTAAACAATGTCGGTTTGGGCTATATCCAACTTGGACAGCCCGCACCTTCCTTGTCTGGTGGAGAAGCGCAGAGGGTTAAATTAGCAACTGAGCTTGCAAGAAAAGCAACCGGCAGAACTTTATATATTTTGGACGAACCGACAACGGGACTTCACTTTGAAGACATAAAGAAACTGTTAGGGGTTTTGAGGGAGCTCGTAATTAGAGGAAATACGGTTGTTGTTATCGAGCACCAGATGGACTTGATAAGAAATGCTGACTGGATAATCGATTTAGGCCCTGAAGGAGGAGAGAAGGGGGGAAATATCATTGCCGAAGGAACGCCTTCCGAAGTAAAAAAAGTAAAATCAAGTTATACTGGAAAATTCCTGAAAATAATGTAAAATATCTCCAGCTCTTCTGTAATTGCGTAGCAATTGCAACGTTAGTTCATTTTCTATTGAAAGAAGGTGAACGTTATGCCGCGGAGAAATTATCCAAGATCGAGAAGAAGGTACTATTCCCATAGAGTCGAAAGAAAAAAAAGAAAATCGCATAACCAGTACATATATCTTACAATGCTTGAGCCGCCCGGTTAAAAATAAAGGGATTGACCACGGCATTGCAGGTTTTATCATTCCTGGTTGAATCGACGTTCTCGACCGATAAGAAAAACGGCAAGGAAAAAGGGGATTTGCATTTGCTTTGGGAAGCGGAACCGCAAAAATGGGAGTTAATAGTGGTTGAATTAACCGCCAGTCAATACAGGCATTCGCAGCGGGATTATTCGAAATTACAGAAAACACAGGGTTGGTTAAAGGATAACTGGCAGACAGTTCTCATCGAAATGAAACTTAGACTGCCGGCAGGTTTTAATCTCGTCGCGAGAATGATATCAGTAAGTTTTGCCACCGGAGAAGCTTCGGTGATTGAAACAAAAATCATAAAGCTTATTTAGGCGCCTCTGTTTTCGGCGCTCTTTTTTTTGCTTCTTGACGCTTCGGCGTCAAGCCCCGATGGACTTCGGTTGAGCCCTTCGGCGGTGAGCCACTCAGGACGGTCGAACCGCTCGGTCGAAATCCTTGCCATCGAAGTTGCCGAAGGATTGACAAAGATTTTCAGACCTTTAATATAGAACTAGTAAATTATCACTCAACCCATTCGACTGCTACTCAGGGTTGATCTCTCCGAGCTCATCGAGTCTGAGGACTCTTCAGAGTCTGAACGACCTGAGCTTCAGACATTCGTCCCGAGTCCTCAGTCCCGAGGGAGACGAAGGCCTGAGCGGAATCGAAGGATCAAAGGTCGAGTTTGCTAATTCTAAAAATAAAGTTATGAAAATAAGAACCTACCTCGCTGGCGCTCGGTAGAACCTTGTTTTCATAATTTTTCACCTTGTTTAAAATTATGAAAATAAAACCATTATCAGATCATATATTAATTGAACCGATTAAGCAGGAGGAAAAAACAAAAACAGGAATTTTGCTTCCTGAAACCGCCGAGAAAGAAAGGCCGGAACAGGGAAGGGTTATTGCCACCGGTCCCGGGAGGAAAACATCTTCCGGAAAAATCGTTCCCATGGATGTAAAAGCGGACGACAAGGTCCTTTTTACAAAATACGGGCCAAGCGAAATTAAAGTCGATGATAAAGAATATTTGATTGCAAAGGAGGAAGATATTTTAGCAATTCTTGAATAAAAAAGCAGTAAGTTCCAGGCCGAGATTTAAATTACCGGCCATAAAAATCCCAGCGAGATTTTTTGGCCTGCGTTCTCGGCGGCTAACTCCTCGAACCGTTCTCGGAGTCCATGCTTAGCCGCCTGCGAAAGCTAATTTGAACCTCGGCCTTACACACAAACTATGGCAAAACAAATTAAATACAGCGAGGATGCTCGCAAAAAACTAAAAATCGGGGTTGATAAACTGGCGAACGCCGTTAAAATAACGCTGGGACCCAAAGGCAGAAATGTGGTTTTGGATAAAGGATTTGGCGCCCCCACGATTACCAACGATGGGGTTACCATTGCGAAAGAGATAGAACTGGATGACAAAATTGAAAATTTAGGCGCAGAAATAATCAAAGAGGTTGCTTCAAAAACTAATGATGTCGCCGGCGACGGAACGACCACAGCGACTTTATTGGCTCAAGCTATAATTTCTGAAGGATTGAAAAACGTAACCGCAGGCGCCAATCCTTTGGCTATAAAAAGAGGAATTGAAAAAGGAGTTGAGGCGGTTATAGCTTCCTTAAAGAAAATGTCGAAGCAGATTTCGGGAAAAGCCGAAATCGCCCAAGTAGCAACCATTGCTGCGGAAGATGCAGAACTCGGAAATTTAATCGCCGAAGTAATAGAAGAGGTAGGCGAGGATGGCGTAATCACCGTTGAAGAATCCAAAACCTTCGGACTGCAAAAAGAAATAGTAAAAGGTCTCCAGTTTGACAGAGGATATATTTCTCCTTATATGATAACAAATCCCGAAAGAATGGTAGCTGAACTCGAAGATCCTTATATATTAATTACGGATAAAAAAATATCGGCATTGACGGAAATCTTGCCCACGATGGAAAAAGTAGCTCAAACGGGTAAAAAAGAATTGGTCATAATAGCGGAAGAAATTGAAGGAGACGCCTTGGCTACCTTAATTGTGAACAAGCTTCGCGGAACCTTCAGCGCCCTGGCCGTAAAAGCCCCCGGCTTTGGAGACAGAAGAAAGGAAATGTTGCAAGATATTGCCTGCGTTACCGGAGGCCAGGTTATTTCAGAGGAAGTCGGTTTGAAGCTTGAGAATATCGAGATGAAATTATTGGGAAGCGCGAGAAAAATCATTTCAACTAAAGAAAACACCACCATAGTTGACGGCAAGGGAAATAAAGAAGAAATTGATTCGCGAATAAAACAGATTAAAAAAGAAATGGAGGCGACCACTTCAGATTTTGACAAAGAAAAATTACAGGAAAGACTGGCAAAATTAGTTGGAGGAGTGGCGGTTATCAAGGTTGGAGCAGCGTCTGAAATTGAACAAAAAGCAAAACAGCATAAAACAGAAGATGCCTTGTCTGCCAGCAAAGCTGCGGTTAAGGAAGGGATAGTCGCGGGTGGCGGAGTTGCTTTATTAAGATCAATTAGAGCTCTTGATAATCTGAATGTTTCGGGAGATGAAAAGACCGGAGTCAATATTTTAAAAAGAGCCCTTGAAGAGCCGATCAGGCAGATTGCTCAAAATGCCGGTATCGAAGGATCGATAGTTGTGGAAGAAATTAAAAGAAATTCTGCCGAAGGCAGCGGTTACGGTTTCAATGCAGCGACAATGGTTTATGAAGACTTGATGAAGTCCGGAATCGTTGATCCGACTAAGGTTGTAAGATCTGCCCTGGAAAACGCAGCATCTGCAGCGGCAATGTTCCTGACTACCGAATGCGTTGTAGCCGAGCTGCCGGAAGAGAGAAAAGATAAAATGCCCGGTATGCCGTCAATGGGAGAAGACTATTAAACAGGAATTACTGAGAAAAGCCCCCGCCCCAAGGCGGGGGCTTTCTTTTGGAAAATCGGCTTGATAATGAACGAATTTGAAAGTATAATACACAAAAGATAGTATTAAATAAAAGGTCGCAGGATAATTAACCAATTTACTTTGTTTTATGTCGTTTACTTTTCTATTATTGCTTTTAGTAATTGTCGTGGTCACTATCGTAGCAACTTACAATAAGCTTGTTACGCTAAAGAACCGAGCGCAGGAAGCATGGTCGGATATCGACGTTCAATTGAGAAGGAGATATGATTTAATCCCGAATCTTGTCGAAACAGTAAAGGGATATGCAGCTCATGAAAGAGAAGCTTTTGAAAAAGTCACTCAGGCAAGAGCGCAGGCAATGGGAGCAACGGGTATTAAGGAAAAAGGAGAGGCGGAAAACGCTCTGTCTCAAACCCTTAAATCTTTGTTTGCCATCAGCGAAAACTATCCCCAATTAAGGGCTACGGAAAACTTCCAGAAACTTCAGGCCGATCTGACTGATACCGAAGACAAGGTTCAGGCAGCGAGAAGGTTCTACAACGGAAACGTCAGAGATCTGAATATCGCGTTGGAGGTTTTTCCTTCAAATATGATTGCCAATGTTTTCGGTTTTAAGAAAATGGAATTTTTTGAGATAGGAGAGGAGGAAAAAGAAGCAAGAGAACCCGTGAAGGTTAAGTTCTAATTTCAGCCAAAAAATGGCGACTATTTATACTCATGCAGATTCTAATATAAGAAAGACATGGCTGCTTTTCAGCTTGTTTTTTGTATTGGTTATTGGCGTCTGCTGGGTTTTCAGTTACCGGTATGATAACCAGTTCATTCTGGTTTTCGGAGTGGTTTTCAGCGGGTTGATGAGCTTTATCAGTTATTGGAACTCGGACAAGATAGTTCTTGCAATGACGAGAGCCATTCCGATTGAAAAAAAGGATTCACCCGAGCTTTATAATCTCGTGGAAAATTTATGCATTACCGCTGGGCTTCCTATGCCAAAAATCTTTATTTTGGACGAAGCCCAGCCGAATGCTTTTGCCACAGGCCGCGACGCAAACCACGCTGTAATTGCAGTTACCCGCGGATTGCTTGAAAAATTGGAAAAGCCGGAAATTGAAGGAGTGATTGCTCACGAACTTTCTCACATAGGAAACAAGGATATGCTTTTGGCAACAGCCACCGTGATTCTCGTCGGTTTTGTTTCCCTGCTTTCTAATTGGTTTTTAAGATCAGGTTTCAGAAGAAGCGGAAGAGACAGCAGGGAAAAAGGGGGGATAGGAGGAATTTTGGCAATTCTCGGAATCATTTTGGCTATATTGTCTCCGCTTTTTGCAACCCTGCTTCAGCTTTCGATTTCTCGCAAAAGGGAATTCCTGGCTGACGCCTCAGGCGCTCTTTTAACCCGTTTTCCCGAAGGGCTGGCCAGCGCTCTTGAAAAAATTGCGCGCGACCAGTCGCCTTTAACGGTTGCCAATGATGTCACAGCTCACTTATATATAGCCAATCCTTTTAGAGGCAGAAAACTCTCATCATTATTCATGACACATCCACCGGTTGAGGAACGAATTAGAATATTGCGGGAAATGAATTTATGATTTACCCGCCGTAGCCTTGGCGAAGGCGGGCGCATCCGCCGGTTGAAGAAAGAGTTAAAGCTCTCAGGGAAATGAGTATATAATTATTGCATTAGTTTTAACTATAATTTAAAAACTGCGAACAAAATATGCTTTGCCCTATATGCAAAAAAGACTTTGATAAATCAATATTTCATGGCGTTGAAGTGGATTACTGCCCGACCTGCCTTGGAATATGGTTTGAGGAGGACGAACTAAGGCTGGCTAAAGACGAAAAAGATCAGAATTTGAAATGGTTGGATATTGATTTATGGGAAGACTTTAAGAAACTTAAAATTTCCCGCGGCATTCGGCTTTGCCCTTCCTGCAGGCTTCCTTTATATGAAGTATATTATGGTGATTCAGGAGTTATTGTAGATGTCTGCAATGTTTGCAAGGGCATTTGGTTAGACCGGGGAGAATTTAAGAAAATAGTGCATTATTTACGGGCAACAGCTGACCATGAAATTCTTCACAACCACATTTCAAATATAATGAAGGAGGCGTTCGAGATTTTTACGGGGCCCGAGACCTTTAAAGAAGAAGTCGAGGACTTCCTGACAATTTTTAAAGTGCTCAATTATAAATTTGCGGTTCAGAACCCCGGCATTACAAAATTAATTTCCGAGTTGCCTAAGTAAAATTTCCTTGCTAATATTCTGCAAGCGGTATTTGCTTGTTTTTTGTTCGTGGATCCGCCCAAGGCGGACCTGCCTAGGGCGGGGGGAGGTCCAGATTATTAAAAGGTTCCTGTTTATAGTGGAGAGGTCGCATAGAGGCCGAGTGCGCGCGCTTGGAAAGCGCGTAACCTGAAAGGGTTCGAGGGTTCGAATCCCTCCCTCTCCGCCTTCGCTCCGCCGAAGCTCGTAAGAGCGAAGGCGAGCTTCGCGTAGCTTCGGCGGACAATGTCCGCCAGAAGAACGCGACGGCGGGATTCGCCAAAATGTATTTCGTTTATATTTTAAAATGCGCCGATAACAAACCTTATACTGGTTGCACGGATAACTTAGAAGAAAGATTGGAGCGCCACATGAGCGGATATGTGCCTGCAACTGAAAATCGTCGTCCTATTCAACTAGTGGCTCATATTGTTTTTAATGATAGATATAAAGCTTTTGATTTTGAAAAGTATTTAAAATCCGGCTCTGGCAGAGCGTTTCTGAACAAACATTTAGTTTGATGGTGCTTGGCCGCTGGGATTGGCGAAGTTATAGATAGGAGGGATGAGAAGCCAGATCCTGAACAAAGCGAAGGAGCAGTCCTGAGGAACGAAGTGACGAATGGAAATCCCTGCCTACCCTGACTGCCGTCAGGCAGGCGGCAGGCAGGCCTCCCTCTCCGCCTTCGCCCGACGAAGCTTTAGCGAAGTCGGGATTCGCTTCGCCGGGCTTCGGCGGACGCAGTCCGCAAGAAGGTACGCGAAGGTGACCTTCGGCACGCTTTATATAGAAAAGAAGAAGGCACTGAGGAATAAAATGACAATGAAATGACGAAGTGACGAATGGAAATCTCGCCCCCTCCGCATCTATAATTCATTATTGGTATGATCCGAGTGCCTTAGAGAATCGCCCCAAAGGCGGTTTTTTGGTAGAATAAACGAAAGATCATCTATTAAATATAATGAATTGAATATGAAAAAAATAATTTGTTTCTTAATATTGTTAACCATTCTATCTGGAGCCATTGGTATTTTAGCTCAGGACAGTGATTTGCCCTCTCCAGGAATTCTGCCCGACAGCTCTTTTTATTTCCTTAAATCATGGAAAGAGTCAATCCAGATATTTTTTACTTTCGGCGCGGAGAATAAGGCTAAACAATATTTGCATTTGGCCGAGGTTAGATTGGCAGAGTATCAAAAAATGGTTGAAAAAGGGAAAACGGAAATAGCCGAAAAGACGCTTGAAAAATATGGACAGCAACTTAACCGGGCTTTAGAAAAAACCGAAGAGGCCAAAGAAAAAGGCAAAAATGTGCAAAAATTGAAAGAAGAAATCAGCAATAAACTTTTAAAACACCAAGAAATTCTTGAAAGAGTTCTGGAAAAAGCTCCAGAGGAAGCCCAGAAAGGAATTGAAAATGCTATTGAGATGTCTCAAAAAGGATTTGAGGACGCTATTCAGGCGGTAACAGGCGAAAAGAGAGAGGAATTGGAAAAGAGAGCTGAAGAAATTAGAGCCAAAATTGAAGAAAAAATTAGCGAATCAAAGCCGGCCGAACCAGGCATCTGCATTCAAGTAATTACACCAGCCATCAGCCCGGAAAATGTCTGCAAGGAATTTCCTACGCCTTGTGATGTGCCGGAGGGTTGGAAGATAGTTGATAAATGTCCAGTAGTGTCGTCGACACCTTCGCCGACTCCCATACAGGTGCCCTTCAGCGATTGTAAAGGCGAATTAAGAAAGTATAAATGCCCGGATGGAACTTTGGTTAATTCCTGTTGTTGCGATGTCGTGGAAGGCGAGACGAAAGGGTGCTCATGTTTGACAAGTCCGGAAACGCAGTGCCCGCAGCAAACACCACCGGTTACGCGAGGAACAGAATGTCCTACGCAAGGAGAAACAAAATACTATCAATGCTCCGATGGTGCGCAAATTCCATGGTGTATTTGCGGTCCAGAAGGCAGCTTTGCCGGAGCGAAAAACAAATGGCAGTGCCAGTATTATCCAATAGGGTTTACTTGTCCAAAACAAACAGCGTCTCCAATACCGACCCCTACTGTCGGGCCTGACAGGAATCCTACAGGCAAGTGCACGCCGGGAGAGGTAATAAACTACAAATGCGCCGATGAGACATCATTTAAGTGGTGTACCTGCGATGATTTGGGTTGGGATTGCCAAATGTATAAATACGCGAACCGGCTCTGTCCTGCAACTAAAGAGACTACACTTGAAACTGGGCAACAAGCGCCCGCCACCTGCGCCGCGGGAGAGGCGTTAAACACCAAATGCCCTGACGGAAGAATATTCAGGAGCTGCATGTGTGAGGAATTGGGGAATACGGGGACAACAGCATGGGAGTGCGGCCTTGAACCTATCTGTCCTCAACCGGGTCCGCCGACTGTTGCCAGTGTGAGCATCTCGGGAGCCGTGACTTCCGATTTGCCTGTGGAATTGCAGACCACTCCATTCGGAACGGTAAGAATTGTATGGATGGCGAGCGAACCGGTTACCTCCCGACTGGAATATGGGCCAACAACCTCTTACGGATTTACTGCCGGGCCTGATTACTTTGGTTCAACCTACCAGGGTGTGGATTTATCTAAT
>Ga0315277_10003013_pt1 | contig 23124 bp, 15 predicted proteins | sample YL17G05_15_MG_FD_203695 | JGI IMG/M metagenome (GOLD analysis project Ga0315277, IMG submission 203695) | Sediment microbial communities from Yellowstone Lake, YNP, Wyoming, USA - YL17G05_15 | ecosystem: Environmental > Aquatic > Freshwater > Lake > Sediment | place: USA: Wyoming | collected...
AACTTGCAGATGGCCCGGATCTTCATCCCCAACCCGGGCCGGAAGGCGATCGGAACCCAAGGGCTGAAGGTCTTTTCTTTCAGGAAGAATTTCTTCTCCCCCTGGATCTCGAGCCAGGCCCCCTTCGCTTCTCTGTCGATAGTGATGGCCAAAGGCAGGCGGATCTCCGCGGGCTTCTTGAGCATGGTGTTTTCGGGGCCCGAGATCTCCGTCCGGATGATCGACCCCTCGCGGGCGACGAGGACGGCGACTCCGCCCTCGTGCCTGCGGACCTTGTCCGCGTCCTCGGTGAAAAACGCGAACGTCCCCTGACTGCCCTTGAGGTCGGGGGCGCACATGCCGGAAAGGAGGTGCCCCTTGAATTTTTCGGGGGGGAAGGTGATGGGGACCCTGAGGACGGTGCTGAAGATGCCCTTCTCGCCGAGGATCTTCCAGAACGGCACGCTCTTTCGCAGGCCCCTGATCTCGGGCTTGGAGAGGGGGATGAGGTATTTTCCCAGGGCGGCGGTCCGTTTGGGTTTCCCGATCCGGGCCGAGGACAGGTCGGGAAGATAGGTCCGGGGGTCGCGGCTGAGAAAGTCGAAGATGTTGTGCTTCGAGGGCTCGGAGCCGGTCATGAACGAGGACCAGGCGACGGGCGATATGGCCGGCGTCGTCGTCTTCAGCCGGGCGTACGTTCCATTTTTTTTCAGGAGGGCGAGGTTCGGCAGCTTGCCTTCGGCCATGAATTTCTCGGCCAGCGTCGGCTCCATGCCGTCGAGGCCGAGGACGACCAGGCGGTGGACGGGGCTTTTTCTGTAGGCCCTCTGGCCGCGGACCGCCTTCCAGAGAAAGCGGAAGGGCCAGGAGAGGAATGAGAATAGGGCCATGAGGAACGTCAGGAAAAGGGCGAGGAACGACGAGAGGAAGGCGAATCCGGCGCCGGGGCCGATGTAAGCGGTGAGAGGAGAGGCGAGGGCGAACAGGACTCCCGCCGCGATGACAAAGCCGGCCTTTTTCATCAGAAATTCTTCAGGATGAATGGGGCCACATCCTCGATGGCCAGGTCCTCTCCGAGGTCCTCCGAGGCCCAACAGAAGGCGTCGTCCCAGGTGTGCATGCCCTGGAGGGCCGAGCGGCCGAAGATCTCCTTCTTCTTGACCGAGCCCTTCATGTCGAAGCCGGGTTCGCCCACGACGATGAGGTCGGGTCCCTTGCCGGCGAGCGGCCCGGAATAAACGTCCTCGGCGAAGAAGACCTTGCGGACGACCTTGCGGCCCTGGTATTCGAGCTTCTCGAGTTTGCCGGCGATCTCCTCCTTGAGAGCTTTCTTGGCCGACCGTTCGACGGTCCCCTTGGGGAATTTGCTTTTCAGGTTGAGGTAGATCCTGTTGGGATCCAGGGCGAAGGCCCTGGTCCGGGCCGCGATGTCCCCGAGGCCCTCGGGTTCAGGCTGGGCGAACTTCAGGTAGCCGTTCCGCTCCAGCCAGACGTTGAGGTAGACCTCCTGGACGATGCCGGTGAAGCCGTGGTCGGAGAGGATGTAGAATCCGTCGTAGGTGTTGGTGAGCTTGCGGTACGCGGCTACGATCCTGCCGATGAGCCGGTCGATGTGGCGGTAGTAATCGAGGAAGGCCTGGTGGGACGGATGGCCGGGGTCCTCGTACGCCTTCCAGAGGAAGTGGTGGAGCCGGTCGGTCCCGGTGACGACGAACTCGAAGTAGTCCCAGTCCTCCTCCCAGAGGAGATTGAGGGCCTTCTGGCGGCCGGCCATGGTCTTGGTCAGCTCCTGCCAGAGGACTTCCGGGCTCTCCCGGACTTTGGTCGTGTCGACGTCGATCTGGTAGCCCATCTGCTCGAGCGCGGCCCGGAAGGTCATCGGCCAGACCGCCTTGGCCAGTTCGAGGGCGACGAAGCCGGAGATGAGGACGCCGCTGATCTTCCGGGCCGGGTAGGTCGAGGGCTGGTTGATGACGATGCTTCTCTTGCCCTTGGCGCCGAGTTTATCCCAGAGGGTCGGCGCCTTGAGGTCGAGGGAGTTGGGGAAACGGACGTCGTAGGAATGGGGCTTGAAGTCGGTGAATCCGAAGATGCCGTGGGTCCCCGAATTGGCACCGGTCATGAAGTTCGTCCAGGACACGGCCGAGATCTCGGGGAGGCTGGCCTTCATTTTGTGAAAGTGGCCGAGGTCCATGAGCCGGGCCATCGTCGACATGACGCCCCGGCGGGCCAGCTCGACGACCATGCCGTGGGGGACGCCGTCCAAGCCGATGACGCAGGCCCTGTTCGTTTTCTTGCTCTTCGGGATGGCCATGCTCAGGTTTTTTTCGACTTTGAAAAAACTATTCTACCTCAAGCCGGGAAGGCGGTCAATCAGGGGGCATTTGACTTTGCCCCGCCGCAGTTGTTAAATGGGTGCTCTTGGGAGAGGACGCATGACAGGAATGGACAGGCTCCGCGGCCATCTGGTCAAGGAGTACAGGAAAAAAACGGCCAAGAGCCGGGCGGTCTTCCACCGGGCTGAAAAGGTCATGATCGAGGGTGGAAGCCACACGAACAGGCTGTGGCGGCCCTATCCCTTTTTCGCCTCGGCCGCCGAGGGGCCGGCCGTCCGGGACGTCGACGGCAACACCTATATCGACTATTGGCAGGGGCATTACGCCAACATTCTCGGCCACAACCCCAAGCTCATCCGCCGCGAGATCGCGGCCTGCGTGGGCCGCGGCGCCCTCCACACGGGTTTCGAAGCCGGCCACCAGATCGAGCTGGCCGAGACGCTCGTCCGGAAGCTCGGAGGGAAGGAAACCAAGGTCCGTTTCACCACTTCCGGGACGCTGGCTACGATGTACTCCGTCATTCTCGCCCAAGGGCTGACGGGCCGGGATCACGTCCTGAAGATCGGCGGCGGCTGGCACGGCGCATCGCCCTATCTCCTCAAGGGCATCAAGTACCATGCCGACGTGGGTTTCGAAGGCCGGGAATCGGCCGGCCTGCTCGACGACATCGTCCGGCGGACGCTGGTCACGCGGTTCAACGACTGCGACGACCTCCAAAGGGTCATCAAGGAAAACGGCGACCGGATCGCCTGTTTCATCGTCGAGCCGTTCCTCGGGGTGGGCGGCTTCCTCCCGGCTTCGAAAGAATACCTCGAGCTGGCCCGGAGCCTGACCGCGCAACACGGCCTCCTCCTCGTTTTCGACGAGATCATCTCCGGGTTCCGCTTCTGCCCGTCGGGCGTCCAGACGCTCTACGGCGTCCGGCCGGACCTGACGGCCTTCGGAAAGATCATCGGCGGGGGACATGCCGTCTCCGCGGTCGTCGGCCCCCGCGAGGTCATGGAGGGCTGCGGGCGCGCCCGGGGCCCGAGCGGCAGGGTCCTTTTCGACGGGGGGACGTTCTCCGCCCACTCGGAATATATGAAAGCCGGGCTGATCATGCTCGGCCACCTCGTCCGCGGCGCTTCGACGATCTACCCCAAGCTCGCCCGCTCGGGGGAGAGGCTCCGCCGGGGGATCGAGCGCGCCTTCGCCGACGAGGGCGTTCCGGCCCGCTGCACGGGCTACGGGAACGACGTCGTCCAGGGGAGCTCTCTTTTCATGGTCCATTTCCCCCGCGAAGCGGGCTTGGCCTGCAAAAACCCCGAGGAGATCAACGACGACCGCCGGACGAATGTCGCTTTGAGGGAGGAGATCCTGAAGCTCGCCCTGCTCGTCAACGGCGTCAACGCCGTCCACGGCGGCGGCTCCGTCTCGGCCGTGCACAGCGACAGGGATATCGACCGGACGATCGACGCTTACGCTGAAGCGGCCCGGCTGTTCAAGAAATACCTGTACTGACGCGGCCGGGCCCTGTTAACCGCTCTTCTTCAGCTCGAACCTGTAGTCGCCGCTCCCTGTCTTGAAGACGGCGCGTTTGCCGCCATCCTGGCCGGGGACGACGGGAAACTCGTCGTCCCCGGCCAGGACGCACTCCGGAACGGATTCGACGGCGCGGCCAGCCCTCCAGAGGAGTCGGCCCGATTCGAAGATGCGGGCGCCGGGCCAGAGCAGGGGGACATGGACCTCCCCGGAAGCGCCGAGCGGGATCGAAACTTCCAGGAAAAACGAATCCTCGGATCTTTTCCAAGCCGCGCGGACCACGCCGGCGGCGGTTTCGAGCTTCGCTTCGGCGAAGGCGAGGTCGCCGAGGACGTGCGGCCGGATCCGGACAGCCTTCCAGCCCGGGAGGGCCGGGCTCAGGCCGGCGATCACCCGGTAGAACCAGGCGTCGATACTGCCGAGCATGATGTGGTTCTGCGAGTTCATGGCGGGCCCGGTCAACTTCTCCCATCTCTCCCAGAGTGTCGTCGCGTCCTCGGCCAGCATGTAGCCCCAGCCCGGGTAACTTTTATGCGCGGCCATGCGGTAGGCGACCTCTGCTTGGTCGTTATCGGTCAGGACATCCAGGATGTACCGGGTGCCCAGGATGCCGGTATCGACGTGGAAGTCCTGCTGGCGGATGACGCTTTGAAGGAGGCTGGCCAGGACCTTGTCTTTTTTCCCGGCCGGGACCATGTTCAAGTAAAGGGGCAGGGCGTTGGAGGTCTGGTTGGGGTAGTTGTCGACCGGGCTGACCCGGATCGCGGCGTACTGGGTTTCGCCGAGAAAGGTGTCGTTGAACGCGGATTTGATGGATTCCGCGAGCTTCGTGTACTGCTGGGCGTCGTCCTTGCGGCCGAGGACCGCGGCCAGCCGGGCGAGAAGGAGGACGTCGTGGCAGTAGTACCAGGTCGAGGTCAGGTCCACCGGCGTTTTCTTGGGGACGATGCCTCCGGGCGGACACCAGTCGCCGTACTTGCCGAGCTTCCGGACGATCAGCCGGTCGGCGTTCTGGCCGAGGAAGTCGATGTATTTCTTGAGGCTGGCGTAGTGCTTGGCGATGACCCGTCCGTCCGCGTAATGCTCCCAGAGAAGCCAGACCAGCGTCGGGTAGGCCGAGCCCCAGGCCGGGTCGGCCGGGTAGAGGCGGGGGAGGTAAGGGGGGACGACGTCGGGCAGGCTTCCGTCCTCCTTCTGGGCCAGCCGGATGTCGTCGAGGAATTTGGCGTAAAAAGCGGCCATGTCGAAGTTGTATACGGCCTCCTCGGCCGAGAGGTGGGCGTCGCCGAGCCAGCCGTGACGTTCGTCCCGCTGGGGGCAGTCGGTCGGGATGCTCATGAGGTTGGAGAGCTGGCCCCAGACGATGTTCCGGTGGACGCGGTTGAGGAGCTCGTTCGAACAGTTGAACGTTCCGGTTCTTTCGACGTCGGAGTGGGCGAAACATCCCTCGACAGCGCCGGGTGCGGGCTGGCCCGGGAATCCGGTCATCTCGGCATAACGGAAACCGTGGTATGTGAAGCGCGGCTCATAGACCTCGGGCCCTCCGCCCCTGAGGATGTAGACGTCCGTGGCTTCGGCGTTTTCGTTCGGCCCGAAATTGAGGGTCCCGTCGTCGTTGAGGAGCTCGGCATGGCGGAGCCTGACTTCGGCGCCTTTCGGCCCCTCGACCCGCAGGCGGACCCAGCCGGTGAAATTCTGCCCGAAGTCGAAGACCAGGGCGCCGGAGGGAAGCCGGTTAACGGATTTCGGCGCGAGCCGTTCAGTCACCCGGACCGGAGGCATCATTTGGGAGACAAGAGGATAGCCGCTCGCGGTGAGGGCCTTGTCCCAGCTTCTGTCATCGAAGCCGGGCTGATCCCAGCCGTCGATGAGCAGGCACGCGTCGTACCTTTCGCCGAAATACAAGCCGTTTTCCTGAAGGGGGCCCGGCGACGTTTTCCAGTTTTCGTCCGAGAATAGCACGGCGCGTTCGCCGCTCTCGTATTCGACCTCGATCCGGCAGGTGAGCTTGGGCTGATCGTAGCCGTAGCTCTCGATGTGGCGGCCGTTGCCGAGGATGACCCCGATGGCGTTCTTGTCCCGGACGAGGGCGGTCACATCGTGGGAGGCGTAAAGGGCTTTTTTCTTGTAATCGGTCCAGCCCGGGTCGAGGACGCTCGTACCGACCTTCTCACCGTTCAGGCGCAATTCGTAGTGGCCGAGCCCGGAAATGAAGACCAGGGCCAGGGAGGCTTTTTCCTTAAGGGCGAAGTCCCGCCTGAGGTAGATCGCGCACGCCTGGGTATCGTCGGCGCCGGGGTGGCCGAGGAGGACGGTGCCCTTGGACCGGAACTCCCGGACCTCCCGCGCACCGATCCACTTGGGCTTCCAGTCCCCTTCATAGAAGAACCCCGTGACGAAGGAGGCCGGCTCGCTCCAGGGGCTGGCGGCTCCCTCCCGGTCCCACCAGCGGACCTTCCAGAAGTACCGGGCGCAGCTCTGGAGCGCCTCCCCCCGATACTCGAGGCTGGCTGTCTTTTCCGCGTCGATCATCCCCGTGTCCCAGAAATCACCGATCTCGCTTTGGAAGAGTTCGCGGGTCGAGGCGACGAGGACCTGGAAGGCCTTTTGGAAATCGCCGCGAGTCGGACTCTCGACGAGCCAGGAGAAGCGGGGCGTGGGGGTGTCCACGCCGAGCGGCTCGGTGAGATACTCGCAGCGCAGACGAACCGGCGGGAGGGGCGTTATGGTGAACTTCCCATCAAGTCCTCATTGGGCCCGGGCCAGGAAGTAGTCGGCGACTTCGATCCCGTAGTCATTGGGATTTAGGGCGGTGGCGATCGTCCGATGAAAGCGGCCTGTTTCCGCGTCCATCTCGGAGAGGTCCACGATTTCTCCATCGACCTTGTTTCCCGACGCGTCTGTGATGAGCTTGACGGAAGGCTGGAAAAGAAGCTTGGGATCGGGGTTGAGGTCGAAGACGATGCCCAACTCGCCCGTGTTCAGGGCCACGAACGAGCCGATCGGGAAGACGCCCATGAGGTTGACGAAGGCCTTGAGGATGATGGGATTGAACTCCGTGCCGCTCTGCTCCAACATGAGGCTCAGGGCTTCGGCCCGCGTGAAGTCTTTCGTCCGGTAGACGCGCTTCGTCGTGACCGCGTCGAAGACGTCGACGACCTTGACGATCTTGCTGAAGAGGTTGACATCCTCTTTCTTGAAATATCTCGGGTACCCCGTCAGGTCCTCCTTGATGTGATGCTCCAAGGCGACGTGGATGGCCCGGAGGGGAAGGTGCTTCGATTCCTTGAGCAGGACGAGCTTCTCGGCGCCCTTGAACGGATGCTGCTCCATGACCTCCCGCTCGCCGTCGCTGAGCTTGGCCGGCTTGTTCAAGATCTCGAGTGGAGTTTCGAGCTTGCCCAAGTCGTGGAAAAAGGCCGCGATCCCCAGGTCGACGATCTCTCCTCGGCTGAGGCCCAGCCTCCGGCCGAGGGCCGTGGCCAGGAGGCAGACGTTGACCGAATGGTTGAGCGTGTATTCGTCGTAGTTCTTGAGGTTGGTCAGTCCGAAGACGAACGATTCGTTGTCGACGATGTGGTTGTAGACGGCCTGCATGAGCCGCCGCGTCGTGTGGACCTTGATGCCCTCGTTCGTCTGGTTCCGCTTGTACGACTCCTTGAGATGGACGATGCTGAGGAAGAAGATCCGGGCCGTGTTGTGGTTGAGGGTTGAGGGCGATTTGAGGATGGACGCCTTTTCCAGGACGATGTTGCTGATGTTCGCGGCGTCGATGTCGGCCTGGAGCCGGGCGTACATCGACCCGTCCGTCTTGTCCCTCCTGGCGAAGATGGGCAGGAAACGGTAAAGCTCCTCGAGCGTCAGGCCCGGCATGAAGGCCAGGGCGTCGAGCTCGCGCAGCCTGAACTCCTCCAGGACGGACTTGAAGATGGGGTATGTCCCGAGCGAGGGTTTTATGCGGACGCCGTTGAGGAGCAGCGAGTTGTGGCGCACTCGGAAAGAGACTTCCTCTTCTTCTTCGAGAAGGCGCGTCAGGGAGCCGAAGAGGAGCTGCCCCTGCTCTTGGAAGGCGTCGTTTTTCGGGTCGTGGATTTTGGAGATCTTGTCGACGATGTGGAAGCGGATGACAAGCGCGACGGCCGCCTTCTGGAAAGCCTCGATGTCGGTCGCGCTGGACTGCCACCTGTCCCAGGGGTTCTTCGTTTCGACGTCTTCCACTGTCTTTCCCTATGATTTCGGCGGATTCACCGCATGTGTCCGGACCAGCGCCGCGGCGCAGGCCTCCCGGACTTGCTTTCCGCGCGCCCGGGCTCCCGTTTCCAGGGCCGCGGCGGCCTCGGCCGTGCCCATGCTCTCCAGGCCGGCGACCGCGGCCAGGCGCATTTCCCGATTCCAGGCCGACGGAAGGAACGTCGTCTTCTTCAGGGTGGCGGCGAGGAATCCGAGGGCCTCCTCGGACCGGGTCCGGCCCAGAAACGAAAGGATGGCCTGTTTTTCCTTGAGGCTCTTTTTCCGGAAGGCCGGCGCGGACGCTTCATGGATGACATGAACGATCCGTGATTTTTCCTCGGTGGGGTTGAGCTTCATGGCCGCCTGGATCCTCAGGTCTTCGTCCGGACCGTTCAGAAAGCCCATGAGGATCTGCTCGGCCATCTCGTTCCTTATCCGGCCGAGGGCGTGGATGACCTCGAGCTTGATGTCGCGGTTCTTGAACGTCAAGAAGGCCGAGAGGTGAAAAACCCCTTTTTGGCCGGGCATGCGCGAAAGAATGCCGATGACCTCCAGGGAAAGGGCGGGCCGGGTGTCGTTCGCCAGGCTGACGATGAGGCCCGGGTCGTGGCCGCCCGTTTCCTGGATGAAAGCGAGGATCTGGTCTCTGACGTCCTGGTTCGTTTGTCTTTCGAAGAGGCCGGCCGCCAAGGGGAGGGTCATCGGGCCGAGCATTTTAAAGAAGATCAGAAGAGCGGTCCAGTCGACGGACTCCGTCATTCCCAGCAGGGTCCCGAGGGCCTCGAGCGTCTTGGGGCCGATCAGCTTCTTCAGGCACGCTTCGAGGTGCGCGGTCTTCTGCGGCGCTCCGGACCCGAGGTGCGTCCTGAGTTCCTGGACCTTCCGGATGATGTAGGTGGCGATAGGGAAATTCGCCTGCCGGATCGCGTCCAGATAGAATTCAAGAAGGACGTCGAGACTCCCGACGCAGATCTGGAGGTTCTCCTCGAGAAACACGAGCTCCGCGGTCAGGTCGACGAACTCCTCCTCGGGCGAGAGTGTCCGGTTGGCCCTGACCAGGGATTCGAGCTTCTGGAGCTCCTTCTCAGTAAGGCTAGCGTCCATGGACGCGACTGGGCTCTTAGCCGATCCCGGGGATTCGTCGGGAGCGGCCCCGGCGGTCCGCTCTTCGGCGTGTTCGCCGCCCCGGAGGTCCCACTGGAACTTATCCCGGTCCTCGGGTTTGAGCTCGATCCGCCCTTCCGAGAACTTCGCCAGGTCGACCTTGACCTCGAGCGTCTCGTGGGCCAGGTCGGAGGGGAGCGCGGGGAGGTTCTGCTTGGATGGGGCCTCCATTTTTTCGGTCAGGATCCGGTTCTCCAGGAACTCGTCCGGGGCGTAATACTGGATGTTGGAAAAGTCGCTCTCCCAGAGGGCGGCGACGATGTCGTGGTCGCTCCCAGGTTTCTGCGACACGGTCTTGATGAGCTCCAGGAACCCCAGGAGCTCCTGGCGGTCGAGTCCGCGGTAAAAATAGAGGATCTGTGTCCCGTCCTTGAAGAAGAAAAAGGGCAGGCTCTTGATGGTCATCTCGTCGGTGAAGACCACCTGGCCGGCGCAGGTGAAGGAGAATTCCTCGACGCCCACTTCGAGTCTCTTGTAAGTCTTGAAAAGGTCGTCGAACTTGTGGCTCAGGGCGTCGACGAAGTTCTTGACCGTGGCGTGATTAGAGGGGAAGATCTTCATGGCTGAGACGGTGTTGGCCATGCAGTTGAGGATGTCCTTGGCTTTCTTGACGACCTGCATGTCGGCGAGGACGAGGTCATCCTCGTTGGACCGATGAGCCGTCTGTTCGGTTGGAATGGAAACTGCGTCCCTTCGTCTTTTTTGATTCCACCTATAATTTATCAATTTGTTTGGACTTCGTCAACGGAAAGAGCTCCATGAAGAAAAATATAGGGAGGATACGGGTCGCGGACGCTTAGCGCTTGCTGTGGACCCGGCGCTCGTAGGCGTCGACCTCCCGGAGCCACTCGTCGGCCGGCGGGACCCCGGCACGGAGGCAATGGATGTCCCAGACCGCGCCGAAGGGCAGGGCCTTCAGCTCTTCGAGGAGGGAGAGCCGGGCGAGAGTCCGGGAGCCGGCATCGAGCTCCTTGACCTTCTCCATAGGTTCAAGCAGGGCGATGAGGAGTCCTTTGAGAAGGGAGCGGGCGCCCAGAACCCAGGCCCCGACGCGGTTCATACTGGCGTCGAAGTAGTCGAGGGCGATGTGGACCCGGTCGAGCGCCTGGCTGCGGACGATCTCCGCGGCCAGGTCGCGGAGCTCGTCGTTGAGAAGGACGACGTGGTCGCTGTCCCAGCGGACGCCGCGGCTCACGTGGAGGAGGATCTCCCCGGAGAAGGGCAGGATGGCCGAGATCTTGTCGGCCACGGATTCCGTCGGATGGAAATGGCCCATGTCGAGGCAGAGGATCTTTCCCCGCGTGAAGGCGTAGCCCATGTAGAATTCATGCGAGCCGACAACGAAGGACTCGCTGCCGATGCCGAAGAGCTTGCTCTCGAGCGAGTCCTTCATCTGCTGGGGGCTGTACTCGACTTCGAAGATCTCGTCGAGCGCTTTGAGGAGCATGGCCCGGGCGCCCCATCGGTCCGCCGGGATGTCCTTCGTCCCGTCGGGGATCCAGAGGTTGTGGAGACAGGGGGTCTTCTGTTCGCGGCCGATGGAAGCGGCGACCTTCCGGCAGCACTTGACGTGGTCGACCCAGAACTTACGGATGCCGTTCTCCTTGTTGCTGAGGGTGAAGCCGGAGGCGGCCTTGGGATGGGCGAAGCAAGTGGCGTTGAAGTCGATCTTCAAGTCGAGGCCGCGGGCCCATTCCTCCCAGCCGCGAAAGTGCTCGGGTTCGATCTCGTTGCGGTCGACGGTTTTGCCGCCGAACTCCCCGTACATGGCGTGGAGGTTGACCCGGTGGCGGCCGGGGATGAGGGTGAATGCCTGGGCCATGTCGGAGCGCAATTCATCGACCGTGCGGGCCCTGCCGGGGTAGCCCCCGGTGACCTGGAGGCCGCTCCCGGCCAAGCCCCCGGCCTGTTTCTCGAAGCCGCCGACGTCGTCGCCCTGCCAACAATGGAGCGATATGGCGATCGATTGCAGACGGGCCAGGGCTTTGTCCGTGTCGACGCCTAATTGGGCGTACCGTTCCCGAGCCGAAGCATAGATTTTTTCGATAGTTGTAGAATCCATCCTCAACCCTCCACGAAGGAATGGCATGGTTATACTTCTACGCCCATGGTCTGTCAAGCGGCGAGGACACCCCGAAAGCGGGAGTAAGCCGCCTCCCAGGCCGCCGTATCGGCCGGCTCGAAGGTCCGAAGCTCGAAGGATCCGCGGATGATGGCCCTCATTTCCGCGAGAGAAGACACTTGGCCCAGGGCCATGGCCTGGACGAGGATGTTGCCGACGGCCGTCGCTTCGGCCGGGCCGGCGATGACGGAGAGGCCCGTCGCGTTCGCCGTGAACTGGCAGAGAAGCTCGTTGCGCGAGCCGCCGCCGATGACGTGGATCTTGTCGATGGGATGGCCGAGGACTTGGCGGAGCTGGTCGATGACGTGGCGGTACTTCAGGGCCAGACTCTCGAGCAGGGCGCGGACCATGGCCGCCCTCGACCCGGGCGCATGTTGGCCGGTCCTGCGGCAGTAGTCGATCACGGCCTCGGGCATATCCGGAGGGTTGAGGAAATCCAGGCTGTCGGGGTCGATGAGGGCGGCAAAGCCCGGGGCGCCGGCCGCCGCCCTGACGAGGTCCTCATAGGAAAGCGGGCCGTCCAGGGACCAGGCCTTACGGCAGCCCTGGACGAGCCAGAGGCCGGTGACGTTCTTGAGGAAGCGGATGGTCCCGCCGACGCCGCCCTCGTTGGTGAAGTTCGATGCCAAAGATTTTTCGGAGATGACCGGCGCTTTCTCCTCGACGCCGACGAGGGACCAGGTCCCCGACGAGATGTAAGCCCAGTTGGTTCCCTCGGCCGGGACCGCAGCCACTGCCGCCGCCGTGTCGTGTCCGGCCGTGGCGATGACGGGGACTCCGCGATACCCGGTCTCCGCGATGACCTTTTCGGTGAGCGGCCCGAGGACCGTCCCCGGCTCAATGATATCCTGGAGGATCCTCTTCGACAGCCCCATTGCCTGGAAGAGACCAGGGATCCAGGTCTTGGTCCTGGGGTCCAGGATCTGGGAGGTTGTGGCGATCGTGAACTCGGCCGCTTTTTTTCCGGTCAGAAGATAATTGAAGAGATCCGGTATGAAAAGGAGGTCGGCGGCGGCGTCGAGCTGGGGCGACCTCTCGCGGACCATGGCGTAGATCTGGAAAAGGGTGTTGAAGGGCATGAACTGGATGCCCGTCGCTTCGTAGAGGGACGAGCGCGGCACGATCTTGAAATATTCTTCCATGGCCCCGATGTTCCTGTCGTCGCGGTAGCAGAAAGGCAGGCCGAGAAGATCACCGTTCCCGGCCAGCAACCCGAAGTCGACCCCCCAGGTGTCGACGCCGATGCTTTCCGGCCGGGCGCCCATGGCGGCCGCGCCCTCCCGCATGGCCGTTTTAATCTCGTCGAAAAGGGCGTAGACGTTCCAGTGGATGTGCCCGGAGAGGGAAAGCGGCATGTTGGGGAAGCGGCGGACCTCATGGACGCTGAGCCTGCCGCCATGGAGCGTACCGAGGACGGCCCGGCCGCTTTCGGCCCCCAGATCGAAAGCCAGAAAATGGGCCGGGTTCGTCGTTCGTGGCATTCTTGAGACTCGCGCTCTCTATATATTCTGAACGGCGGATGTTTTCAAGCCTGGAAATTCGGGCGAGTTTTGAAATACACCGCCGTTTGGCCTAATATATGAGCCGACGATCACGACGGCCGCGAAGAGGACACATGGCTTTCGAGGATAAACTCAAGCAGTTGAGACGCGAACAGGAAGCCCGCAACCGCGCCCAGAAGATCCAGGCGACATGGGAGACGATTGACGAGGACGCCGGCATTTCGGTCAAGGAAAAACTCGAGCGCCTGATCGCCCTGACGGACAAGGGACGGGGCCTGGCCGGCCGTTCTGAAACGCGGCCTGTCGAGAAGAAACACCGGGAGCCCGTTCAGATCTTCGAGAACTCCTACGCGCTCGGCGCCTGCTACGGCCAGATCCCCATCTCGATGGGCCTACAGATCCCGGGGACGATCCTCGGTTTTCTCAGCCGCGACGGCGCGTTCGAGGGCCTCGACCTCTCGTCGGCCGTCTTCCTCGACCTCGAGACGACCGGTCTCGCCGGCGGTACGGGCACGCTGCCCTTCCTCGTCGGCCTGGCCTATTACCGCGACGAGCGCTTCAAGGTGACCCAGTTCTTCCTGAGCGAGATGGCCGAGGAGGACCGCCTCATCCGCGAGCTCGCCCAGTTCATCCGCGACATGGGGTTCAAGTCCGTCGTCACCTACAACGGCAAGGCCTTCGACATGCCTCTCGTCGAGACGCGATTCGCCATGCACCGGACGCCCTGCCCGTTGCGCGGCCTGCCGCACCTCGACTTTCTCTTCTCGGCCAGGAACCTGTGGAAGCACAAGCACGACAGCTGCCGGCTCTTCAACCTGGCCCAGCAGATCGTCCAGGCCGAGCGGTCCGAGGACATCCCCGGCGCGGAGATCCCGCTCCGTTATTTCCAGTACATCCGGAACGGAGATTTCTCGCTCATCGATCCCATCCTCTACCACAACCAGGAGGACCTGCTGTCGCTCCTGGGGGTCGTCGTGGCCGGGGCCGTCCTCGTCGAGAGGAACCGCTCGGGCACAGAGAAGGGAGAGGATGACGCCATGGACCTCTATGGCGTGGCTAAGCTATTCGAAAGGGCGGGCGACACCACGACTTCGGCGGCCCTCCTCGAGAAGGCCCTGGCCGGGGGTCGGGGCCTGACGGCCGAGGTGTCTCAAAACGCCCGGAAGAAACTCTCCCACCATTTCAAGAAGAACAAGGACTGGGAAAAGGCGCTGGCCTTCTGGCAGGAGATGGCTGGAGGCGACGAGGTCGATTGCTACCGAGAATTATCGATATATTTCGAGCACACGGCCAAGGACCACGGTGAGGCCATCCGTGTCGCGACGGAAGGGCTGGCCCTATCGAAAGGCAAGTCGCTGGCGGCGGAGAAGGACTTCGAGAAGCGCATCGCCCGCATCAAGGGCAAGATGGCTAAAAGCAAGGGGGCTGCGGGCCGATGAAGGCCATGGTCCTCGGCGCCTTCCGGCCGGCGGCCGAGAACCCTCTCGAATTGCGGGATGTGCCCGTGCCGATGGTCGGGCCGGAGGATATTCTCATAAAGGTGCGCTTCTGCGGCGTCTGCCACACCGACTTGCATGCGGTCGAAGGCGAGCTCCCGGACGCGAAGCTCCCTCTCATCCCGGGTCATGAAGTCATCGGCATCGTGGAGAGGGTGGGGGAGAGGGCGGCAAGGTTCAGGGTGGGCGACCGGGTCGGCGCGGCTTGGCTGCGCTCGGCATGCGGGGAGTGCCGGTTCTGCCGGAGCGGCCGTGAGAATCTTTGCGAGACTGCGCGATTCAACGGATGCCATGCCGACGGCGGCTACGCTGAATACATGGCCCTTCCCGAGAAGTTCGCCTATGTCGTTCCTGACAAGTTCAGCGACGAGGAAGCCGCGCCGCTGATGTGCGCCGGGATCGTCGGCTACCGGTCCCTCGAGCTCAGCGGCATCCAGCCGGGCGGGACGCTCGGACTCTATGGCTTCGGCGCCTCGGCTCACATCGCCATCCAGATCGCCAAGCACCGGGGCTCGCGCGTCTTCGTTTTCACGCGGAGCGAGGAGCACCGGCGGCTGGCCAGGACGCTCGGAGCGGATTGGGCGGGGACGGCGAAGGATGATCCGCCCGCGAAGCTGACGAACGCTATCCTTTTCGCCCCGGTCGGAAGCCTCTACCTCGATGCCCTGAGGGTCCTGGATAGGGGAGGGACGGTGGCTTCGGCCGGCATCCACATGTCGCCCATCCCGGAGATGGACTACGGCAGGTACCTCTACCACGAGCGGAAGATGCTGAGCGTCGCCAACGCCACGCGAAAGGATGGCGAGGAGTTTTTGAGGATCGCCGCCGAAATCCCCGTCCGGACGACCGTCCAGACATTTCCTCTGGAGAAGGCCAACGACGTCCTGCGCCGGCTCAAGGCTGGCAAGATCAACGGCGCCGCTGTGCTCACGATCGGCTGACGGATCGGGGACCCGCCGCTAAGGGGACATGGACTTTCGGTACGTGTCCCCGTTCGTGTCCCCGTTTCTCTGGAATCGGTACGTGTCCCCGTTCGTGTCCCCGCTTTTGCGACTTGCCGGTAAGGGGACATGTCCTTCCGGTACGTGTCCCCGTTTTTTTCGGTATGCTTTCCTGAATTCCATGGTGCCTCCGTTGCAATAAGCGGCCCGATACGCTATATTATGGCCTCTTTTCTGCCTTGCGCGCCCGTAGCTCAGTTGGATAGAGCGTCTGACTACGAATCAGCAGGTCGGGTGTTCGAGTCACCCCGGGCGCGCTTCTCTTCTTCCCCATGATTATTCGATTTATCAGCGACTTGCGATGAGCCCTGACCCTCTCATCGTCTTCCGTCCGAAACCGTAATTTTACTGCGCTTTCAGCCTGTTCAGTCACGCCACCGTCACACGGCGGGCGACTGAGCATCATTTCTGGCCCAGTCGTCTCGGTGTATTATTAACGAATTGAACAGTGTAAGGATTAGGGTTGAAATCTTGATATCGAAAATATATTATCAATCATACCTATTATGATTAGGAGGGGATAAAAGATGGCAACAAATCACAATCCGATATTGATGCGTTGGCAGAAGGCGTGTCTGGCCATTACGGTGATTTTTTCGGTATCAGACCTTGTTGCCATATCTCGAAGATCCGAGTTTTTACCCGCAGGTATCGATGCCGCACTCCCCAGGGGGGGCGCCAATGCCCTTCTCCCCATCTTCATAGGCCTAATAATCCTATGGAGTCCTCTGGTCTGCTATTGGCTAGGTTTACGAGCGTCATCAAGCGTCAGCGCTTCGATTCTAGGTATGATGAATTTCGGCGCGGGCTTCTTTGGAATTTTTACGCCGGAGTCTTCAAATCTCGTTGCGGTGGCATTAATCTTGTTGGGCGTCTTCTATTATTTCTACAGCACGAAAACTTGGCAGATATATGAAATCTGCTGGTTTAATGAGCAGAGGCAAAAGACCGCGGTGAAGTAGTTGATTTCGAATCAGCAGGTCGGGTGTTCGAGTCACCCCGGGCGCGCTTCCCTTTATCCTCGGTCGCTCCAAGAACATCAATGAGCTGCAGGCTTGTGCCGAGGAAATCAATAGGATGTCCGTCTAAGCCGGCCTAAGCCCTTTTTAGCGCCCAACACGCCAGGAATCTTGACAGCTCACGCGGCGATTATTTCTTCGGCTTGAACGCGTCCTTCACCTGCTTGCTGATGTCCTTGTAATTCTTGTTCAGGAACTTCTCTTCTTCCTTGGTCAGGATCCGGAACGGGACGCGGATCAGGCTCTTCTCGAACTTCACGTCGAGCCAGTGCTGGCCGTACTTGATGCCGCCGGGCACCTTGAAGAACATTCTGCCCAGGCAGGCGCGCCTCGAACTGAGCTCGACATCGTCCCGGGGCATTCCGCGATCCTCAAGTTGCGGGAAGAACCCGATCCGGCACGGGTCACTGGCCGTCGGCGGGAAGTAGTTGATCGAATCCTGTATGACTTTGGCCCGGTTCTCGAGGCCCTGGAGGTGGGCGGCGCGAAACTCCTCTAGGGTCGGAAGGGGTAGTACTGAGCCATCCGGGGTGGTGAGCGAAATGGCGTCATGCTTCAGCCTGTAATCTGGCACACGATCCATCACTGTGGCCCCGATTTCCAAGAGCATCCACTCCTCGCCGACCGAGGAGTTGGCGAGTTGGTAGCCGAGGATCACGTACCCCTCGTTGTTGTAAGCGGCCCGGACGAACCGGCCCTCCATCGTCATGATCTGGGGCACGCCGGGTTCCGGGATCTTGACGGTCGGCTTCTGCTCGGTCTGGGCACCGGCCGGAGCCGCGATTGGCCACAGCGACAGCAGGCCGACCAGGACCATCGAAAGTGCATTCTTGTGCCTCATGAAACCTCCTAGTGGTTGATGCTTTTATCGGTTCAGCTTTATCTTTATTCCCTTGAGAGAAATCCGTCAATTGGACCTTAGGCCAGGCCGGGGGAAGGGGGTGGGACAAAATTGGGACAAGCGGAGAAATGAGGATAGCGTCTAAGGCCGCTTTTTGCGACTCGTGTTCAGCCACACTTCGGCGAAACGGTCTTTCATCATATACTCTGGAGCCGCGCTTCGGTCGACACCGAGGTTGACCACAAACAAATCCGGGAGGCCATCTTTGTTGACGTCTCCCACGGCAACCTCCCAACTCCATTCCGTACCTAAACGCAGTCCGCTGTCGCTGAAATGGCCGCGGCCATCATTCAGCCAGACTTCGTTGGGACCTATGCACGCCAGGAAAATGTCCAGACTGCCGTCCCCGTCGAGGTCGGCGACGGCGACTTTTTCCGCGCCGTTGGTGCCGAGCGTGCGAGCGGCCGCGAAACGGCCCTTTCCGTCGTTCAGATAGAGCCTGGCAAAGGGCGCATTCTGGGTGACCAGGACGACATCCAGATCTCCATCCCCATCGAGATCGCCCAGGGCCAATCCGTGGGAATGACGCATGGCCTCGTCGAAGACCTGCCCGGTTTCGTTAAATCGGCCCCGGCCGTCGTTCAGCAACACGCGATTGGGACAGGGGTCGGCTTCGGCGTTGCGCCAACCGCTCAACACGGCGTCGATGTCTCCGTCTCCGTCGACGTCTCCCAATTCCACGGCCGACAGGATCCCTTGACCGAGCGGCTGCCCGGTGTATTGAAAGTGCCCCTTTGTATCGTTGAGGTAGATCCGTCCTTTCGCCCCCTTGTCCGTCATGACGACGGCGAACACGTCGATCAGGCCGTCACCGTTCAGATCCGCCAGCCGGCTCTGCCAGAACCGGGCTGCATCCGTATCCACAAAACGAGCCGCGTCCGGAGAAAAATGCCCGTGTTCATCATTCAACCACACCGTCCTCCCGGCGATGACATCCTTGCTTCCATCGCCGTCGATGTCATAGACGATGGGCTTGCCTCCCTCCATGGGGCGTTCCAGACGTTGGCCGCTATCGGCAAATTGTCCGTGCCCGTCGCCGAAATAGACCCTATATTGGCTGTTCTGCCCGGACTCATTGACGACAAAGGCGTCGAGGGCGCCGTCGCCGTTAAGATCGGCGAGGACCACGCCGCGCCCGACGAAATTATTGAGTTGCTGACCGTTGCTGCTAAACGCTACTTGGGCTTCGGCGGCAACGGGATACGCCGAGGTGGAGAGAGCGACTGTCAGGCAAACGAATATGAAATTCATCCGTTCCTCCTGTCGTGCAATAGGACGATCATTTTAACATGAAAATCGAACTGAGAACCGGAGATTCGCAGCTTCCGTACATGGCTGCTTGGAGGAGAACAAGTCGAAGTGCGAATGCGTCTCACCAGATCGTGGGTTCGAGAAACCTCGGGGCGCTTCCCTTTTCCCTCATTGACAATCCCCCGGGAACGTTTGATGATAGCCTGCGTATTCGATCTTATCGATGCGTCAAGTCAGGCTTTTTAGCCCGTCTTGTTCTTAGGAGGCCGCCCCTATGAATAAATCCGCTTTATTCGTGCTGATCGTCGCCTTCGCCAGCCTCAGCGTTTCAGCCCAGGTCCCGGCCCCGGCCGCCAAGCCCGATGACGGGGCCAAGAACCTCGCCCTCGTCGAAAAAACCGTCCCGGTCCCCGAGACCTTCAAAACCGGGTTCGACACGATCTCGGCCAAGGATTCGCTGGCCATGCTCACGTTCATCGCCTCCGACCTCATGGAAGGCCGGGAAACGGGCACTCGCGGCTTCCAGGCGGCCGCCGAATACGCCACGTCCCTGTTCGGGCTCGCCAAGCTCAAGCCGATCGGCGATATGCCGGCGCGATCGTTCGGAATGATGCAGATGCTGGGTCAATCCGAGACTCCCCAGAAGCCGCTCGAGAACACCTATCTTCAGGAATTCCCACTCGTGGAGACCGTCGAAACATCGAGCGCTCTGAGCCTCGAGGTCCGGCAGGGCGGGTCTGTCCGGACGCACGCCTTCCGGCCCGTCGTCGATTATCAGGGTTTTGCCGCTCTCGGCGATACCTTGAGCGGGCCGGTCGTTTTCGTCGGCTACGGGATCGGCGAGAAGGGCGCCGGCTTCGACGAATTCAAAGGCGTCGACGTCAAGGGCAAGGTCGTCATGCTCATCGCCGGAGTGCCCGATTTCCTGTCGAAGGACATCAAGGCCAGGTACCCGATGCCTTCCATGTCACCGATGAACCCGCCGGCGGCCGGAGAGGGCGGCCCGGCCGGAAAGCTTGTCGATAGGCTCCAGGACCTCCGTCAGCGAGGCGCGGCCGCCGTTCTGCTTGTCCGCGGCGGCGGGCGCGACGTCGACCGCTGGCGCTCGCTGATGCCTCGGAAGGCCGTCAACGACGAGAGCCCGATCATCCGCAAGTCCTACCACCGCGTCAGTCTCCCCGGCGAGATCGAAGAGACGCCGTGGACGCGGTCGGCGGTCGTGACCATCACCCCCGGAGCGGCCGACCGGATCCTCGAGGCCGCCGGGATGAAGCTCGAGGACCTCAAAAAGAATATCGAGACGTCCAAGAAGCCCGCGTCCCGGGATATCCCGGGCGCCTTCGTCACGATGACGTCGACCCTGAAGACGCAGACGATCCGCGGCATCAACGTCGTCGGCGTCATCGAGGGCTCGGACCCCGCCCTAAAGAACGAGGCCGTGGTCATCGGGGCCCATCTCGATCACGAAGGACGGTGGGAGGATTACATCTTCAACGGGGCCGACGACAACGGTTCGGGTTCCGTGGGGGTCCTGAACCTGGCCCGGGCCTTCGCCGCCAACCCGCAGAAGCCCAAGCGGACATTGGTCTTCTGCCTGTGGTGCGGAGAAGAGAAGGGCCTTCTCGGCTCCAAGTATTTCGTGGCCAATCCGCCCGCCCTCCTAAAGGCCAAGATCGTGTCTTATGTGAACTTCGACATGATAAGCCGGCCCTATGACGAGAAGTCGATGGCTTTCGCCGGCCGGATGATGGAATTCCCTTACGGGCCCGATTTCATCAAGAAAGTCAAACCCGCCCATTTCGTTCCTGTCTCCTTTCCTTCCGGGGCGGGCTTCGGCGAGATCATCCGGGCGGCGAACCAGTATGTCGGACTCGACGTCTACGTCCGGGAGACCAAGCGTACGGACGTCGGCTTCGGCGATTCCGACCACACGTCATTTCATGAAGTCAAGATCCCCTGGGTCTGGCCGTTCACGGCCGTCATGGAGGACCTGCACCAGACGAGCGACAGCGCCGACAAGGTCAGCGGGGAGCTGATGGAGAAGGTCTCCAAGCTGATGTACGTCATCGCCTGGCTGGCGGCGGACAAATAAGGCGGCAGCGGCTTTTTACGAAAGGAGGAGTCGATGACAGTCCATACACTGCTTTTTTATATTCTGTGCCCCATTTGTGCGGCCGTCCTACTGGGCAAAACCCTGGTCAATTACCACAAGAAACAGAGTTATACGAGATACCTCATCCAGTTCATTGTCTTTGCCGTCATCGTTCTTGTGGGCGTCTTGATCAAGTGAATCGGCCGGCCGCTCAGGCCGATCCTAAAGCACGGTCCGCGATCCTCCGGGCGGCCAGGGCCGCGGTCGAGAACGCGGCCTGGAGATTATATCCGCCGGTATCCCCGTCGACGTCCAGGACCTCGCCGACGAAGAATAGGCGGGGAACGAGCCGGGACTCCATAGTCTTCGGATCGATCTCGGCCAGCGATACGCCGCCGCGGGTCACCATCGCCTCATGGATTCCCCCGAGTCGGCCGACCACGAACGGGCATCCGGTCAGGAGATCGATAAGGGCGGAGCGGTCTTTTCTGGAAAGATGGGCCCCGGTCAGATCGGGGTCGATCCCGGCCAAGGTCAGGAGCTTGTTGACGAACCGTTCCGGCAGATCAAAGCCCGTCAGGACCGTCCTGACCCGCGCTTTCCCGGCCGCGGAAATGCGGCTCAACAGGGTCTCTCTCACTTTCTGATGATCGACGCTCGGGAGGAAAGAGACCCGGAGCGTATCTCCCGGACTGACGAACCTGGAAAGATCGAGGATCCCCGGTCCGGACAACCCGGAATGGGTCAGGAGCAGGTCCCCGGTGTGCCGCCTGACCTTTTGCCCGGCGCGATAAAGGGAAATGATCACATCCGCAAAAGAGATCCCGGCCAGGTCCGAGAACCGGTAGTCCTCGATGGTCACCGCAGCCAGCGCCGGACTCACCTCCGTCACGTTATGCCCCAGGGTTCGAGCGAAGACGTACCCGTCTCCCGTCGAGCCCGTGGCCGGATAGGTGATGCCTCCGGTCGCAATGACCAACTGATCGGCGCGATACGTCCCCTGATCTGTCCGGATCGAAAACCCATCGTCCCCGACGGAGACCTCCAAAACCGGGTTCCCGCATCGAATCTCTACCTGGGCGGCCGCACACTCCTTGACCAGGATATCCAGGATCTCGGACGCCTTGCGCGACCGAGGAAACACTTTTCCGCCGGGATCTGTCATAAGAGGCAGGCCCCGTTCGGTGAAAAATGCGATCAAGTCCAGATTTTTGAAATTCATCAGGGCGGGTTTTAGAAACCGGCCGTTGTCCCCATAATGGGAAAGGAATGATCCGATGTCCTCATCATCGTGGGTGATGTTGCACTGCCCCAATCCCGAGAGGAGGAGCTTGCGGCCCGGGTGGGCCTTTTTTTCGAGGATCAGGATCCTTCGCCCGTTCCCCGCCGCTCTCAAGGCGCAGAAGAGACCGGCCGGCCCGCCGCCGATCACGACCAGCGCATACTCGTCCATATTGATAAGGCCCGGTTGGAAGGCCGCTATCGCCCCACCTTGACCCACCGGCCGGACTTGTTCGATTCGACGGCGGCGTCGATGACGCACATCATCTCGTGTCCGGTCCGGAAATCGGGGAAGGTCGTCTTATAGGGCTTTCCTGCCCGTTTCGCCGCCACGGCTTCGTAGTAATCGCGGAACAGGTTGAACACGGCGTCGTGGTAGCCCATGGGATGGCCGGTGGGCAAGGCGGCGTACTTCCGCGTTCCCTCGGCTTGTTGGAGAGAGGACTCGTAGAAAACCTCGTTGGCCTTTTCCCGGTGCCCGATCCAGAGGGCGTTGGGGTGGACATGGCTCCAGGCGTAGGATTCCTTCGAGCCGAAGACCTGGAGCTCGAGGTCGACCTTGCGGCCGGCCGCGGCCTGGCAGGTCGTGAAGCTCCCCCGGGCTCCGTTCGCCAGCTTGAGAAAAAGGGAGGCGTAGTCGTCGAGCTCGATGCCGACCTCTTCCGATTCGCCCGCCTGCCCGGCGCCGAACGACAGCGGTCCCGCCTTGGGTTTGCGGCGCTTGGGCAGGCAGGTGTGGAGCTCGGCCATGACCTCGACGATCTTCTGCCCCGTGATGAATTGGACGAGGTCGCACCAGTGACTGCCCAGATCGGCCACGACGTTGGCCTTGCCCGCCACCTTGGGGTCCAGGCGCCAGGAGTAGTCCGTCTCGTAGAAGAGCCAGTCCTGGAGGAAATGTCCGACGAAGGCCCGGACGTCCCCCAGATCGCCCCGCCGCGCCCTGGCCGCGGCCTCCTGGACGACCGGGTAATAGCGGTAGCAGAAATTGATCGCGGTCAGAGTGCCGTGTTTTTCCGCCAGCCCCAGCAGTTCCGCGGATTCCCGGGAATCGAGGGCCAGGGGTTTTTCGGACAGTACCTCTTTCCCAGCCCGGATGGCATTGGCGTTGATGTCGAAGTGGACGTTGTTCGGGGCGCAATTATGGACGACCTCGACCTCGCGGTCGGCGATCAGTTCGTCGGCGCTGTCATAGACCCGGGAGATCCCGAATTTTTCCGCCGCGCCCT
>Ga0315277_10003014_pt1 | contig 23119 bp, 20 predicted proteins | sample YL17G05_15_MG_FD_203695 | JGI IMG/M metagenome (GOLD analysis project Ga0315277, IMG submission 203695) | Sediment microbial communities from Yellowstone Lake, YNP, Wyoming, USA - YL17G05_15 | ecosystem: Environmental > Aquatic > Freshwater > Lake > Sediment | place: USA: Wyoming | collected...
GCGATGTGGTCGCCGGCAAAACAACGGTTACTCTTGAGCGCAATGGTTGTGCCGTGGTTTTCCGCGATGTTCCCGCTGAGGTCTGTGTCAATTGCGGTGAATCCTACGTGGGCGAGGAAATCGCGGGGTCTCTTCTTTCCCGGGCGGAGCAAGCCGCCATCGAAGGCGCCGAGCTTCAGGTCGTCCGCTTTGCCGCCTGATAGACTGCTGACCCGGCAAGGCAAAAGAAATCCAAGTTTCAGGTTGCCGGTTTCCGGTTTCGGGTATGGGGTTCGAAAAGCGGGGGGATAGCCCGCATTTCTCACCAATCAATAATAGAGGCGACACGCTGTAGCCGCCGAAGTGATGAGGCGGACGCTTTCCCACCCGCAACCTGTCCGCCTCATCACTTCGGCGGCTACAGCGACGGTGAGAAATGCCGGATAGGGTTTCGGAGATCGGGTTTCAGGCAAAGGCATTTCTTTGTGCCTTGGTGTGTTGGTGGTTGAGAAGAAGTTCTCTGCCTTTGCGTGTCGTCCGGACATTTTGTGGCGGGAGCGACTGTTAAAATACCGGCGGGCCGCCGGCGCTCCATGCTGTTGCGAAAAAAAGCGAAAAAATCTTCTTGATTGGCGGGGGCTGGCGGCGCAGGGCCATAATTGCGCCGACCTTTGATCCTCCGGAAAGGTATCTCTCGCAAAGACGCCAAGACGCAAAGGATTGATCCCGCGCGAACTGGAATTTGGAACGAACAGATTCGGCAGGCCGGGTAGATGACCTGTCAGAATAGGCCGAAATCATCATCGTTGGCGACTTTGCGCCTTTGCGCGTTGCATGAAATGAAGGATTGAGGGCGCCGTCGCACCGGCAAAGAATTCATTTGCAAACCGGCGGTTCGATTCCTACGGTCGGGACGAAGGGTTTGTGGGAGTGCGTACCAACCTGCGTTCGAGATTCTTCACGACTTCAGGCAGCGAGACCCGTTCGAAAGTTCATGGGCAAAATGCCCATGCCGCGGCAAGCAGGATGGTCGAGAGAGCCTGACCGACATGCTTAAGGAATACTGCGGGATTTTCGGGATTTGGAACCAGTCGGAGGCCGCCAATCTGACTTATCTCGGTCTCTACTCGCTTCAACATCGCGGCCAGGAGACGGCCGGCATCTGCTCAACCGACGGCCAGCGGATGTTTCTCTACGCCGATCAGGGCTCGGTCCAGGATGTCTTCGGGCGCGAGCACATTGCGGCCCTGAAAGGCGATTCGGCCATCGGCCACGTGCGCTATTCGACCACCGGCTCCAGCATGTCGCGCAACTCGCAGCCCTTGCTGGCCAAATACTGGGGCGGTTCGTTGGCGCTGGCGCACAACGGCAACCTGACGAACGCGGGACCGCTTCGGTCGCGCCTGGAAAAAATGGGCGCCATTTTTCAGACCACGATGGACTCCGAGATTCTCTTGCACCTGATCGCCCACAGCGACGAACAGGATTTTCTCGAAGCGACCAAAGACGCATTGCGCAATCTCCAGGGCTCCTATTCGTTTCTGGTTCTGCGGCCCGACTGTTTGGTGGCCGTCAAGGACCCGCGCGGCTTCCGGCCGTTGTGCGTCGGCCGGTTGGGGGAAGCGTGGGTGGTGGCGTCGGAAAGTTGCGCGTTCGACATCATTGGCGCTCAACTGACGCGCGAACTCGAAGCGGGCGAGATGGTCGTCATCACGCGCGATGGCGGAGTGACCAGCGAGTTTCCCATGCCGCGCCTCGAACCGACGTTCTGTATTTTCGAATACATCTACTTTGCGCGGCCCGACAGCGTCATCGCGGGGCGCAGCGTCTATGAGGTGCGCAAGCGGCTGGGCCGGCAGTTGGCGATTGAACATGCGGTCGAGGCCGACATGGTGGTTCCCGTGCCCGACTCGTCCAATCCGGCGGCCCTGGGCTATTCCCAGCAAACGGGCATTCCTCTCGAAATGGCTTTGATCCGCAGCCACTATGTCGGGCGGACATTCATCGAGCCGCGCCAGTCCATTCGCGACTTCGGAGCCAAGATCAAATACAATCCGCTCCAACAGTCGCTCGTCGGAAAGCGGCTGGCTGTCGTGGACGACTCGATCGTGCGCGGGACAACGGCGCAAAAAATCGTCAAGATGCTCCGGGCGGCCGGCGCGAGAGAGATTCACTATCGGCTGAGCTGTCCGCCGTGGAAAAACCCTTGCTACTATGGGATTGATACCCCTTCGCGCGAGGAATTGTTGGCCAGCACGAGGGACCTCGAGACAATGCGTTGCCACATCGGAGCCGACACGCTTCAGTTTCTCAGCATCGAAGGGTTGGCCCATGTATTCGATAATCAGCGTGGCTTTTGTCTGGCGTGCTTTGATGGGAACTATCCGGGCGGGCGGCCCCGCGAGCATTTCAAGGAGATACTCGAAGCGCCGAATGTGTTGGTGGCGGCGTCGAATCGGTAGGATAGGTTGTCAACCTGTCGGGGGTTTGGTTAAGGCAAAAGGAAAAAGCGAAAAGTAAAAAGTTCTACGGAATACTTTTGCCTTTTTCCTTTTCACCTTTGCCTTCAAGGAGCAAAGCGGTGTCGGGCCACCGCCCTCCAAAATGCTGACGGGACAATGTCTCGATGGCAAAACCGATCTCCTACAAGCAGGCGGGAGTTGACATTGAAACGCAAGACCGCCTGATTGCCGGCCTTGCGCGCACGGTGAAAGCGATCGGCGGTTTCAGCGGCGTTTTCCCCCTCGATTGGGCATCCTATCGTGAACCGTGTCTGGTCGCTTCGACCGACGGCGTCGGAACCAAACTCCTCGTCGCCTTGAAAGCCAAGCGCCTGACGACGGTCGGTATTGATCTGGTGGCCATGGTGGTCAACGACCTGATCTGCTGCGGCGCGCGTCCCTTGTTCTTCCTCGACTATTATGCGACCGGCAAACTCGCGGCCGACCAGTGGCAGGCGGTTCTGGAGGGCATCCACGAGGGATGTCGCCAGGCCGATTGCGCCCTGCTCGGAGGCGAGACGGCCGAGATGCCGGGTCTTTATGCGCGCGGCCATCTCGACCTCGCCGGCTTTGGCGTCGGGATCGTCGAGCGCTCGAAAGTGATTGACGGAAGCGCCATCCGAGCGGGCGACGTGTTGATCGGTCTCGCTTCGAGCGGATTGCACAGCAACGGCTATTCGCTGGCGCGCCGAATCTTTTTTGGGCGAAAGAAGCTGAAACTCCGGAGCCGACTGGAGGGCGAAACCGACGATTTGGCGACGGTGCTGCTGCGACCGACGCGCATCTACACGCGCGTGGCGCTGGCGTTTTGCCGCGAGATCGAAGTTCATGCGCTGGCCCATATCACGGGCGGTGGCCTGCCCGACAACATTCGGCGTCTTCTGCCCGATTCGGTCAGGGTCGAAATAGAGTCAACGCGCTGGCCGATTTCCAACATCTTTCAGCAAATCGCGCGATGGGGACCGGTCGAGCGCGATGAGATGTTTCACACGTTCAATATGGGAATCGGTCTGGTGGCCATTGTTCCGCGCAGTGAGGTGGAAGAGGCTAGGAGGATTTGCCACGCACACGACGAACAGGTTTATGAGATTGGACGTGTCACGAGGGGGAAACGGAGCGTCACGATTCGGCAGACAGACGTTTGACTTTCGGCTATGGGCTTTCGACGAATGGAAGCCCATTTGGAATTGCGGCAAAAGACTGTGAGTGATTTTCGACGAGGAGGAAAGCAAGCATGTTAACCATCCATCCCCAGTATATGGTGGACGGGAAAGGGAAGCGGCGAAGCGTTGTTCTTCGCATGAAGGAATTCGAAGAAATGCTCAGGCGTCTTGAGGACGTTTATGATGTGGCGGAAATAGAAAGGCTGAGAGACGAACCTTGCTATCCCTGGGAGCAGGTAAAAGCCGAACTGAAAGCGAAGCGTCGCAAATGAAATATGCTATCATCCTTACCCGCTCCGCACGGAAAGACATCCTGAATCTGGAAGCAATCGTGCGCGACCGGGTGATAAGGGTTGTCGATCAATTGACGCTGAATCCGTGGCCACGAGGGACTCAGAAACTCGTTGGACGGGAAGACTCATGGCGGCTTCGAATTGGCCACTATCGGGTGGTTTATTCTGTGTTTCAGGATACCCGAACGGTGAAAATCCACCGCGTTAGACATCGGCGCGAGGCTTACAGGTAACCGTTGAGGAGACGTCCACTGACATGTTCAAACTCTGTGTTCTGGCCTCGGGACGCGGATCGAATTTTGCCTCGATTGTCGAGAAGATCGAGGCGGGAGAAGTCCCTGTGGTCGTTGACGTTCTCGTCAGCGACAATCCGCAGGCGCGGGCGCTGGAGATTGCCCGGCAGCACGGGATCGGGACGGCCGTTTTCCCCCGCGAAGACTATCCGACCAACAAGGCGCACAACCAGGCGATTGTGGACTTCCTCAAGCCGCGTGGGATTGATCTCATCGTCCTTGCCGGCTACATGCGCGTTGTCAAAGCGCCGCTGCTCGAAGCCTATCCCGGCCGCATCATCAACATTCATCCGGCGCTGCTGCCCTCGTTTCCGGGCCTTGAGGGACAAAAGCAAGCGCTCGAATGGGGCGTTCGATATAGCGGTTGCACGGTCCATCTCGTGGACGCCGAAGTGGACCACGGGCCGATCATTTTGCAGGCGGTTGTTCCGGTTGAACAGGACGACACGGTGGAGACGCTATCGGCGCGCATTCTGAAAGAAGAGCATAAGCTATTGCCGCGCGCCATCGCGCTGATCGCTCAAGGCAAGGTCGTGATCGAAGGAAGAAAGGTGCGAATCCTCACCTGATTTTGGATTTTCGATTTTGGATTTTGGATTGAATGGGCGGCATTCTGGAACCACGATCGGCGAGTGAGGAGGAGATACGATGGTCAAACCCAGCGATCTCCATGCAAGGGATGGCCGAAGCTGTGGACTTCTATAGCGAGCAGCAACATAGCTCGTGCTTTGAGTTTTCACTGGATTGACCAGCTCAGCGGAGGGCGATCATGACCAGATTACTGGAAAAGGCGTTTGCAGAAGCCTCGAAGCTTCCCAACACCGAACAAAACGCATTGGCAAAGTGGCTGTTGGAGGAATTTGAGGCAGAAAGGAAATGGGAACAAGCGTTCGCTGAGTCGGAAGAGATACTTGAACGGCTTGCGGATGAAGCGCTTGAGGCGCACAGGCAAGGCAAAACAATGCCTTTGGATGTTGACAGGCTGTGAACTCCAAGACGACAGATCGTTTTTGGAAGTGCTACGCCGAATTGTCCCTTACGATCAAGAAGCAGGCAAAAGAGGCGTACAGCCTGTTTGTCAGCGATCCATACCATCCGAGTCTGCATTTCAAGCGGATACACTCAGGTCGGCCAATATTCTCAGTGCGGATAACAAGAAACCATCGTGCCGTCGGAATTCTGCAGGACAACGAAATAGTGTGGTTTTGGATCGGTTCACATTCAGAGTACAACAGGTTGCTCAAGCAATTGAGAAACGCATGATAAGGTACTCCGGCGAACGCCGCCGAAGCGGCGCGGCTTGATGTGCCGGGCTGGCCCCCTCGAAGCGGTCTCAATTTCAGAGCTGAGGCGTGGCAATGAAGGTTCTGGTTGTCGGAAGTGGCGGTCGCGAGCACACGCTGGTTTGGAAGATCGCGCAAAGTCCGCGCGTCGAGCGGGTTTTCTGCGTTCCGGGCAACGCGGGGATTGCGCGCGATGCCACCTGCGTGACGTTGCCACTCAAGCCTCCGTTTGCCGAGTTGATTGACTTCGTTCGGCGCGAAGGCATCTCACTGACCGTCGTCGGCCCCGAAGACCCACTGGCCGAAGGAATTGTGGACCACTTCGAACAGGCGCGGCTGCGCGCGTTTGGGCCTTGTCGCCAAGCAGCTCAAATGGAAGCGAGCAAGAAGTTCGCCAAGGCGGTCATGGTCGAGGGCGGCGTCTCCACGGCGGCCTATGGCGAATTCACTTCGCTCGACGAGGCCCGCCCTTACATTGCACGATGCACGCTGCCGGTCGTGATCAAGTTCAACGATCTTGCCAAAGGCAAGGGCGTGACGATTCACCGCGACCGCGCGGAAGCCGAAGCGCAACTGGTCGAGATTTTCGAGAAGCGCATTTTCGGCAATCCGTCCAATGGCGTTGTGATCGAGGAATTCCTCGAAGGCGAAGAAGCGTCGGTTCTTGCGTTTGTGGACAGCCGCACGGTCGTCCCAATGGAAGCGGCGCAGGATCACAAGCCGATTTATGACGGCGACCGTGGCCCGAACACTGGCGGCATGGGCGCCTATTGTCCGGCGCCGGTTGTGGACGAAAAGACGGCCATGGACGTACACGGACGAATTCTGGAACCGACCGTTGCTGCGTTGCGCCGGCGCGGCATTGTCTATAAGGGCGTTCTCTATGCCGGCCTGATGATGACCAAGGACGGTCCCAAAGTTCTTGAATTCAACTGTCGCTTTGGCGACCCTGAGGTGCAGGCCGTTCTGCCGCGCCTGGAAAACGACATTGTGGACGTCATGGAAGCCGTTGTGGAAGACCGTCTGTCCGATGTGAAGTTGTCGTGGAGCAAGCAGCACGCCATCTGCGTCGTTGCGGCATCGGGCGGCTATCCCGGCGATTATGAAAAGGGAAAAGCGATCAGCGGTCTCGAAGAGGTTTCGCGCGAGGTCCTGATTTTTCATGCCGGAACGGCGATGAAGGACGGCCGGATCGTGACAAGCGGCGGTCGCGTGCTGGGAATCACGGCGCTGGGCGACACGCTGGCCGAAGCGCAACGGCGCGCCTATTCCGCGCTTGCAAGGATTCATTTCGACGAAATCTACTATCGCCGCGACATCGGTTATCGCGCTCTGGAGAGACAGCAATAATGGCCAAATCAGCACTCAGCACTCAGCACTCAGCACTCAGCACTATTGACGTTGCCGTGATCCTCGGCAGCGACGGCGACTTGCCGGTCATGGCGCGCGCGACGGCGGTGCTCGAAGAATTCGGCGTTTCGCACGAGGCGCAGATTCTTTCGGCCCATCGCACGCCGCAGATGTTGGAAGATTACGTGGCGTCGTTTGGACGGCGCGGCGTGAAGATTGTGATCGCAGCCGCCGGAGCCGCCGCGCACCTCGCGGGCAAGATCGCATCTCTGACAACACTGCCGGTCATCGCCGTTCCTCTTGACGCAGGCGGTCTGGGCGGTCTCGATGCATTGCTTTCGACCGTTCAGATGCCGGGCGGCATACCGGTTCTGACCGTCGCGATCGGCAAGGCGGGCGCGACCAACGCGGCGCTGGCGGCGGTGGAGATTCTCGCGCTCGGAAGGCCCGCGCTGGCCCGTCGGCTCGCCGCCCACCGCAAGCGGATGGCCCGCGACGTCGCTCGCGCGAACACCAAGTTGCAGCAACTGGGAGTCGAAGAATATGTCCGAAAAAAGAGTTCTGCTGGATAGGCGCGCGCTCCACGCCGCGCTCGACGAAATGGCCAAGAATGTTTTGGCTCTCAATCCCGACGTCAAACGCCTGGCGTTGGTCGGCATCCGAACGCGCGGGATCAATCTCGCCGAGCGGTTGAAGACCCGCCTCGACCATCTCAGCGGCTGCGAGGTTCCCATCGGCGCGTTGGACATCACTCTCTATCGCGACGATCTTTCGACGTTGGCCAAACAACCGCTCCTTGGCGAGACGCGCCTACCCTTCGACGTCGAGGGGAAAGAAATCGTTCTCGTGGATGACGTGCTTTACACGGGCCGGACGGTTCGGGCCGCGCTCGATGCCATTGTCGCCTATGGACGACCGCAGCGCATTATTCTCGCCGTGCTGGTGGATCGCGGCAATCGCGAATATCCGATTCAGCCCGACGTGGCGGCCGTGAAGATTACGACCGATCACAATCAGAATGTCTCGGTTCGTTTTGACGAACTCGACGGCGAAGAAGGCGTTGCGCTGTTGACCAAAAGGCCTGAGGACACGCATTTTTGAACGATGAGTGATGAACGCTGAACGATCAACAGAAGTGTTGAGTCGTGAGTGATGACTGTTGAGTGAAGACGAACAAGTGGCGCAAGGGCGAAATGTGCGCGAAACTGGTCGCTGACGGCTGAATGCTAATCACGGAGAGCACTCGGATGAAAAAGCCCGGCAAAGACGAGAAGACGCTGGAATTCCGACAGGAACACTTGTTGGGGTTGGAATATGTGTCGCGCGAAGAGATCGAGTGTGTGCTGGCCAACGCCGAGGGGTTCAAGCGGACGCTCGAGCGCACCATCAAGAAAGTGCCGACGTTGCTTGGCAAGACCGTCGTCAATTTGTTTTTCGAAAACAGCACGCGCACGCGAACCAGTTTCGAAATCGCGGCCAAGCGTCTTAGCGCCGACGTGATCAACTTCGCGGTCAGCACCAGCAGCGTGACCAAGGGCGAATCGCTGCTCGACACCGCCCGCACGATCGAGGCGCTCGGCAGCGACATCATTGTGATGCGCCACTCGTGCCCCGGCGCGTGCCATCTTCTCGCCCGCCACCTCAAGTCGGCGATCATCAACGCCGGCGACGGCTGTCACGAGCACCCGACGCAGGGTTTGCTCGACATGTTCACCATGCGCGAAAAGAAAGGGCGAATCGAAGGACTGAACGTCGTCATCATGGGCGACATCCTGCACAGCCGGGTCGCGCGCTCGGACATTTGGGGATTGACCAAGCTGGGCGCCCACGTGCGCGTCGTCGGCCCGCGGACGCTCATTCCGCGGGAGATCGAAAACCTTGGCGTATCGGTTTGCTACGATCTCGAAGAGGGCATCCGCGACGCCGACGTGATCAATATCCTTCGCATTCAGCGCGAGCGCATGGACAGCAACATGTTTCCCAGCATTCGCGAGTATCGCCTGTTGTATGGTTTGACCGAGGACCGCCTGCATTTTGCCAAGCCCGACGTTCTCATCATGCATCCCGGGCCGGTCAACCGTGGGATTGAAATCTCGCAGGGGGTGGCCGACGGCAGCCACTCGGTCATCAACCAACAGGTGACTAATGGCGTAGCGGTGCGCATGGCGGTTCTCTACTTGCTCGGCCAGGCGCGGGCGCAACGAGCGGCGCAAAGCGAAGGATGAAGGCGGAAGAATGAAGGATAAACAAAACCCGAAGGTTGAAACTGCGTCGGCAACCGAAAATGTTGCCTTCGGCAAAGAACCCTTGGCGTTGTTATTCATCCTTCCGCCTTCATCCTTGTTTTCCATTCGATAGAGGGAGAATTCAAAGCACGATGAGCCGATTGTTGATCAAGAACGGTTACGTGGTGGATCCCGCCAATGGGATTGACACGCCGATGGATGTGTCGGTCGCCGATGGGAAAATCGCCGTGATCGGGCGGCGGCTCGAAATCCCTGACGCACAAATCATAGATGCTTCGGGCTGCCATGTGTTCCCCGGATTCGTGGACCTCCACGTCCATCTGCGCGAGCCGGGACGCGAAGACGAAGAGACCATCCTGACCGGCACGCGCGCGGCGGCGGCCGGCGGTTTCACGAGCGTCTGCTCGATGCCCAACACGACGCCGGTCATAGATCGTGCGACAGGTATCAACTATCTTCGTTCGGCCACCCAGCGCGACGGACTGGTCAACGTCTATCCGGCGGCGGCCGTGACGATTGGCCAGGAAGGAAAAGAGATCACGGAATTTGGCGATCTGGTCCGCCACGGCGCCGTCGCGTTCACCGACGACGGCCATTGCATCATGGAAGCCGAAATCATGCGTCGCGCCCTCGAATACACGGCCATGTTCCATGTTCCCATCATGAACCACTGCGAGGATGGCAACCTCAAGCGCGACGGCGTGATCAATGAGGGACGTGTCTCGATGTTGCTGGGATTGCGGGGAATTCCGAGCGTCTCCGAAACCGTTATCGTTGCCCGCGACATCGCTTTGGCCGAATATACCGGCGGCCACATTCATATCCAGCACGTCAGCACGCGCCGTTCGGTCGAATTGATTCGCGAGGGCAAGCGGCGCAGCGTCCGCGTCACCGCCGAAGTCACGCCCCACCATCTCGCCCTGAACGAGGACGCCTGCCTGGAGTTCGACACCAACGCCAAAGTCGCTCCGCCGCTTCGTTCGGAAGACGATCGCCGGGCGCTGATCGAAGGCTTGCTCGATGGCACGATAGACGTGATCGCGACCGACCACGCGCCTCATACGGACATCGAAAAAGACATGGTCTTTACCGAAGCGCCGTTTGGAATGATCGGTCTCGAAACCGCATTCGCCGTCTGCCACGGCGAGTTGGTCGCCACGGGACGAATGGACCTTGCCTCGCTTGTGGCCAAGCTGACGGTGCGGCCCGCGCGGGTGATCGCGATCAACAAAGGCACTCTGTCGGTCGGCGCCGACGCCGACATCACCGTCGTGGACCTGGCTTGTGAGAAACGGATCGCCCGCGAGACGCTGTTTTCGAAAAGTTACAACACACCGTTTCTCGGCAAGACGCTTCGCGGATTTCCCGTGTACACAATTGTCGGTGGCAAGCTGATCTATTCCAAGGGACAGATACTGGAAACCGCGCAGGCGTGAAGAACAACGAGGAACGATGAATGATGAACGATGAACGAAAACGAATTGTACATCGGTTAGTGTCTATTCGGTCCGGCACATGAAGCCTGAAACCAGCGAGCTGCGGTAGTACTTTGATCCCATCGGAAAAAAGCCGAGTTTACGCCCGCGTCATCGAATCCAAGCGCCTGACGGACGATATCGTCCGCTTGGTTTTTGAAGCGCCTGAGCTGGCACGCACGGCGCAACCCGGACATTTTGTAGCCATCCGCGCGGGCCAGACCGAAGCGCCCCTGCTGCGACGGCCGTTTAGCATCGCAACGAGCGATGGGCAACGCTGTCTCACTGTGATTTTCCGCATCATCGGCGCCGGCACAACTCTCCTGGCTGCCAGGCAACCGGGCGAATCGCTCGACGTGATTGGCCCGCTCGGCCATCCATTCGAAATCCACGAAGACCGGCCGGCCATTTTGGTCGCGGGCGGTCTCGGCATCCCGCCGATAGGATTTCTTGCGCGCGGATTGAAGGAACGTGGCATTCTCGCGATGCTTTACTATGGTGTGCGGACCAAAGCCGAATTAGCCACATTGGGCGACACGGCGGACACGGTCCGGCAATTAGTTGTCAGCACCGACGATGGTTCGGCAGGTCATCACGGTCTGATCAGCGAAGTCGTCGCGCGCGAAATTCACAGCGACTGCCGGCTCTATGCTTGCGGTCCGCGCCCCTTACTGGACGTGTTGATCCGCTTGGCCCGCGAGCGCAACATTCCCACCCAGCTCTCGTTCGAGCAACAGATGGCGTGCGGCGTTGGGGCTTGTATGGGATGTTCGATAGCGACGGCGCGCGGCTATCAGCGTGTTTGCACCGACGGACCTGTTTTCCCGGCCGATGTCTTCTTTGATTAATCCCCGCTTTGTCTTTCCGCCGATGCCGTTGCGAAGAAGTCCTCAGGCCATGCAATAGTCTCGTAAGGCGTCTGGCAAGGCCGTCCCTGGCAGTGCCGGAGAAGGTGTATCCACGGATCGCGGCGGTGAAAGGCCAGAATCGTCGAAGAAACGGTGCCTGCGCTTTCGCCGTGCTTGCAGAGACCGTCGCGGCCGGTCGGGTCGTTGCGGTGGTCGCGACAGGTCGCTTCGAGGCGCTCGATCCACTCCGGGAAGGGACGCGGGCAGCCGGCATCAAGCATTTCGTGGACGCGCCGGACTCTGGGATCGGAAAGGTCATTGGCGTCGCCCGTCGTGGTCACAAACGGGCCCGCCCCGACGGTCTTTTCGCGCAGCCGGCCGTCGAAGTAGAAAGCACTGCCGCCGGTCGGCGTCAAACAGAACAGGTTGAAGCCGTCGTATCTATCCTGGGCCAGCGCGCGGACGATGATGTCCGCAACCGCGATGGATGATTTCTGGCGCGCCGCATCCAGGCACAGCAGGCCGCGCGATCGCACCTCTCCCGCCCGCATTTCGGTGCGCGGCCGGTTGGTCACCGCGCAAACCATCGCCCATTGGTTGACGGCCAGCCACGTCCCCCCTGCGCGGGGATCGCGACCGCCGAAAACCAGCGGACTCTCGCAAAGCAAGCGGGGCGGCTCGCCCGGTCGGTCGTAGTGCTCTTCACGATTGGCCGCAATGACCAACGGCCAATCGGGAACAACTTCGCGCAGGATGATCAGGAGACACATCGGTCGGCCCCGATACTTTGTAGGCTGCGGTCCGAAAGGCGCTTTGTGCTGCCGGGCCAGATGAACGTGGCCGCGGTTATCTGGACCAATCCTCGCGTTTCACATCCGCCTTGTCAAGGGCAAGACCGCGTTTCCTATTTCCGGTTTTAGACTCTTTCGTTGTGACATATGCGCGTTTTGCGTAGATGTCTTTTCCCGTGCCTACTCCCATTCCCGTTCCCATTCCCGTGCCCGGCCTTTTGTTTTTGGTCGAACGTCGAAGGTCGAAAGTCGAATGTCGAAAGTCCTCTTTGGTTGCGGCCAGAGGTTGCCTTAAAACAATGGCCAACTCGATCCTCGACAAGAGATCCAAAATGCGCCGCCCCCATGCGTGCTTCGCCTTTTTCCATTGACCGGTTTGTGCCGCTGCGAAATAGTCCGTCGCTGTATCAACATGGGAATAGGAGTGAAGGGTATCGAGATGTTGTGGAATGTATGCGGTGAGCAAAAAGAATTACGACGCCCAATAGGATCTGCGCCGGTTCATTTCTTGTGTCTGCGGACGGTCATTTTTCTGGTCGCCGGCCTTGTCGCGGTCGGCCAAGGGTCGCAGGCCGCGGAGGAAAACGGTTTTCTTCTCTCCCCGCACGCCGAAAGGGCGCTGGATCTTTACGGCCTGCGCGAGATGGCCGATCGTCCCCTTCCGCCAAGCACGGCGACGGACGAAGCAACCTCGCGCGCCCTGCAAGCCCACATTTTGTATCTGAGCGCCCAATACTTTCTGGCCGCCAATCGTCTGGAGCAGGCGCGCATCCGGCTCGAAGAAGCCGCCAAAATCCTGCCTGACAATTATTATATTCAATTGTCGCTGGCTATGATTGACGGCCGCACGTTCAGCGAGCAGCGAGCCATTCAGACCTGCGACCGGCTGATCAAGGCGGAGCCCACACGCATTGACGCCTACGAACTGAAAGGGCGGATTCTTGAAGCGAGCAGAAGACCGGATGAGGCCATCGCCGTTTATTCCGAAGCGATCAAACACTGGCCCAATTGCGACTCGCTGGTGACGCGTTTGCTCGAGACGGCGCTTCGCCGGGGCGATCTGGATTTGGCCATCGAGATTTGCAAAGGGCGGCTCGAACGCGAACCGCGCCATTTCAACACGCTGTGGACGCTCGGCCACGTCTGTGCAATTAAGGCGCAGACCAAACAGGATCCCGCGCTCTTTCGCGAAAGCGCCAGGTATTATGAGAAGGCCCTCGAAGTAAGGCCCCGCATGACCAAGATCTATCCCAGCCTGGCCGAAGTGTATAGCAGTCTTCGCGAACGCGACAAGGCGCTGGCGACGCTGCGCCGCGGCGTGATCGCCGATCCCTCCGACCAGGAGATGCGGACGGCTTTCGAGAAGTTGGTCTCGCCCTCGGGAAACAACGAGGAAATTCTGGCGGCCTACCGGACGCTCGCCGAAGAGTATCCGACCTCCGTGGAGATTCTGGATCTGTATGCCGCGCAGTTGGCCGTGCGCCAAAAGTTCCGAGAGGCGCACGAGCAATATGAACGCTTGCTCAAGATTCAGCCCAACGACGTCAAAACACTGCTCGTACTGGGCGGTCTCGATCTCCAATTGGGTAATGCCGACCGGGCCAGAGACCAGTTCGAGCGCGCCATCGAGGTCGCCGGCGACGACGCCAAGACCTATGAGGCGATCGGCAACGTCTATTTTCATTCCAAGCGCTTCGACCAGGCCATCGAGATTTTCGATAAGGCCCTTGCCCGCGATCCCAAGCGAATGGAAATCTACCTGGTTTTGGCCAGGGCCTACCAGGAAATGGGAAAGACCGACAAGGCCATCGAGGTCTATCAGCGCGCTCTGGCGGCCATCACGCAGTCGCGCAGCCAAAAGCTCCTGTTTCTCGCCTTGGGCGCGCTTCAACAGCAACAGAAACAATACAGCGACGCGATCGCCTCGGTGCGCAAGGCTTACGAGCTCGATCGAACGGACACGTTTGTCTTTTTCGCCCTCGCCCATCTCCTTTTGACCGCCGATGACCAGGCGGCGTTCGGCCAGTTGCTGGCGCAGGGACGCGAAACCTTTCGCAACAGTCAGGATGAGTTTCAGGAAAAATATGTGCTCCTGTTGATGGAGTTTCACCGTTACGCCGAAGCGATTCCCGAATTGCAGGTCCTCATCGGGCGACATCCCGACCGATGGCAACTTTACGCCCACCTGGCGACGGCCTATCAGCGCTTGCGCCAGTCGGCCAACGGCGAACGCCTGTTGGAAGATGCCCGCGAACATCTGAACGCCGAGCGGGGCGATTTCCATCGCTTCGCCGCCCGCTATTACAGCATGCATTATGAACATCACAAGGCGTATGAGGCGTTGCAGAAATTGCTGGGCATGATACCGGTTCCTCGCGACAAGGAGGTTTCGGAGGAGCGGATGACGCTGTATGGCTCGCTCATCTTCAACTTGGCGCGGATGAAAAAGTATGACGAAATCGCCAAGGTGCTCGCGCGCGTCGAATCCGAGATTGGCGATCGCGACGCCGCGGAAATGAAGACGCTTCGCGCGCGGGCGCTCGGCGAGACGAAGCATTACGACGAGGCCATCGCCGCTTACCAGGAGTTGCTCAAGGACGATCCGGACAACGTCCAGCTGCAATATGAACTCGGTTCGGTGCTGAACGAAGCCAAACGAAACGACGAGGCCGAAAAGACGCTGCGCAGGTGTCTCGAACAGTTGCCCAAGGCGCCGATAAACCCCGACGCGCGCGAATTGCGCGCCACGGTTCTCAACCACCTCGGCTATATGTTCGCCGAACAGGGGATCAATCTCGATGAGTCGGAGAAGTTTCTCACCGAGGCGCTCGAACTCCAGCCGCGCGCCGGCCACATTGTGGACAGCATGGGATGGTGCCGGTTCCAGAAGGGCCAAACGGAGCAGGCGATCGGCTTGCTGAAAAAGGCTCTGGACTATTCGAGCGAAGACCCGACTCTTTACGACCACCTCGGCGATGCCTATGCCAAATCGGGCGACGCCAAGAAGGCACTCGAGTGCTGGCGCGAGTCGCTCCGGCTCGATCCCGACCAGGCGGAAGTGAAGGCGAAGATCACAACAAGACCGAAGAAGTAACCTCCCAAGAACGGGGTCGCCTCTCGTGGCATGGGCATCTTGCCCATGAATCTGTTCCCGCACTCCTGAACAAGCCGACCGAAACCACGGCAAGATGCCCGTGCCGCGCCTTTTGCAAACCGTCCTTGTCCAGCGCCTCCTGGAAAATGGTTGATTCACCTGGTACTGTTGCTGTAGCGTGCATCTGTTCCAATCCAAAAGGTGCCGTTGGAGATACAGAGATTGGCTTCTTGCGGGCGGGAAAAAAGGAAGCGAACCATGGTCTGCAACAACCGACTCGCCGTAGTTTCGTCAGCGGTCATAGGCATGGTGCTGGGGATGTTGTGCTTATCTGGTCAGGTCATGGCGGGAGTGACGACGTCTATCTCCGTCACACCCGAGGGAGGAGAAGGATATGGAGCCTCGTGCTATCCTTCGATCAGCGCGGATGGGCGATTTGTGGCCTTTCAGTCGAATGGGGAGAATATCGTGCCGGGCACTTTGAAATCTGCTGGAACCATTTATGTTCGCGACCGGCAAACGAGTCGTACAACGTGCCTCTGCGTGACGCCTGATGGGACCCCAGCGGATTGGCCGTCAGGATTTCCCTCGATCAGCAGCGACGGTCGTTTTGTAGCCTTCCAGTCCGAGGCGAAGAATCTCTTGCCTCCGGGAATTACATCTTTCGGCCCGGAAATCTTTGTCCACGACCGACTAACCGGCAAGGCTACGTGGGTCTGTTCGGGTTCAGATGGGAAACCCGCGATTGGTGGTGCCAGGCGGCCCTGCATCAGCGGCGACGGTCGTTTCGTTGTGTTTGAAGTTATGCCCGCGCAAGGCCACGAGCAAGCCGGTGCCTTGGATGTTGTCTTCTATAGCCGCCAAACAAACCAAAGGGTGGCGATTCCGGTTGGAGTCAAAGGCGGCCGGAGCCACCCGACCCGCCCGACCCGCTTTCTGCAAATGAGCGGAGACGGCCGCTACCTATCTTTCATTTCTTCGATTCCCGATCTCTTGCCGGGGCGCACCATTCTTCTCCCTCAGGTGTACCTCTGTGATCTGCGAACTGCCCGGATATGGTGTCTTTCCGATGGCGTTTCAGGGTTCTGGGCGTCCGAATGGGATTGTCCTTCGATAAGTGACGACGGTCGTTTTGTGGCTTTTGTTGCCGCGAGTACCGACAAAGTCCTGGGACGCCCGTCGCCGCAAGTCCGCGAAGTCTATGTCTTCGACCGGCTGACGAGCCAAACGACCTGCATTTCCAGTTGCTACGATGGTCCGGCATCGGACAAGGAGATCGTTGTTGCTTCACTCAGCGGCGATGGCCGTTTTGTGGCGTTCGAGTGTCATCCAATGAATATTGGGTATGAACAGGAGAGCGCTGAGCGATACATCTATCTCTACGACCGAGAGGCAGGCCAGCCAACGCGCATTCCCGCTGGACCTCGAAACATGTATTCTGCCTGGTGCGCGAAACAGCATCCTTCTCTAAGCAGGGATGGCCGGTTCATCGCCTTCTGCGGACTGAATTCCAAGAATCAGGCGGGACAAATACCTCCCGGCAGCCAGGTGTATGTACACGACCGGCTTGCGTCCCCTCCTCCGCCCAGACCAACTCCCGCCCCGACCCCCACACCGATTCCTCGGACAATCATCAACCTGCGGTAACTACAGACCGACACCGGGAAATGAACCGTTCCCTGCGTGGCAAGGTGCTCGGTGGGAGAATGAGGGAATGACCCGAGCAAACGCCCCCCACATTGTCTCGCCGGTCCGGTGACTCTACTTCTTCAACCACGACATCATGTTGCGCAGTTCGGCGCCGATGCGTTCGAGCAGACTGGTGCGGGCGCGTTCGCGCAGAGCGCGAAAAACCGGGATGCCGGCCTGGTTTTCCAGAATCCACTCGCGGGCAAATCGGCCCGTCTGAATCTCTTCGAGGATGCACTTCATCTCGGCGCGAACCTTGTCGTTGATGATGCGCGGACCGCGCGTCAGGTCGCCATACTCGGCGGTGTTGCTGATCGCCGTGCGCATGCCCGCCATGCCGCGCTCGTAGATCAAATCCACGATCAGTTTGAGCTCGTGGCAGCACTCGAAATAGGCGATTTCGGGCTGATAGCCGGCCGCCACCAGCGTCTCGAAGCAGGCGTTGATGAGTTCCGTCACGCCGCCGCACAACACACACTGTTCGCCGAACAAATCCGTTTCGGTCTCTTCGCGATAGGTCGTTTCGATGACGCCGGCGCGCGTTGCGCCGATTGCTTTCGCATGAGCGAGCGCCAATGGTTTCGCCTTGCCGGTTGCATCCTGTTGAACGGCGATCAGCGCCGGAACGCCGCCGCCTTCCAGGAACACGCTTCGAACCAAACGGCCCGGCCCCTTTGGCGCGACCATATAGACGTCCACGTCGGCAGGCGGGACGATTTGACCGAAATGAATATTAAACCCGTGCGAAAAAACCAGCGCTTTGCCCTTGGTCAGATTCTTTTCGATCTCGTTGCGATAGACGCGCGGCTGGTGCTCGTCGGGGACGAGAATCTGGATGATGTCTGCCTTTTTCGAGGCCTCGGCCGCCGACACCGGCTTGAAGCCGACCTGTTTCGCCATCGCATAGTTGTTGGTTCCGGGCAATTCGGCGACGATGACCTTGACGCCGCTGTCGCGCATGTTTTGCGCCTGGGCGTGGCCCTGGCTGCCGAATCCGATGATTGCGACCGTGCGCTTTTTGAGGACCTCAAGGTCCGCGTCCTTGTCATAATACATTTTCGCCATGAGCGGTTCTCCTTTCTTTTGAACGATGAATGATGAATTATGGATTTCAGGCGGTAAGTCGCTGGATTCTTGGTGGCTTTCGTTCATCGTTCAGCATTCAGCATTCATCATTTGCATTTCTAATGCCGGAGCACGGCCACGCGGCCGGTGCGTGCCAGCTCGCGGATGCCGAACGAGCGCAGCAGGTCAATCAGCGCCTCGGCCTTGCGGGCATCGCCGACGACCTCGACGGTCAAGGTCTTCAGGTCCACATCAACGATCCGCGCGCGGAATACATTGACCAGTTGGATGATGTCCGAGCGCGTTTCGGACGTGCAAGCCACTTTGACCAGCGCCAGCTCCCGCTCGACATGATCTTCGGCCGTAAGGTCCTGAACCTTCACGACGTCGATCAGCTTGTTGAGCTGCTTGAGGATTTGCTCGATGATCGGGTCGTCGCCCCGGCAGACAATCGTCATGCGCGAAACGGCCGGGTCTTGCGTTGGCGCCACACACAGCGAATCAATATTATAGCCCCGCCCGCTGAACAGTCCGGCGACCCGCGCCAAAACCCCGGATTTGTTTTCGACAAGAACCGTGATCACATGTTCCATCTCAGGCTAGACCTCCGATCATGTGCTTGACACTGGCGCCGGCGGGAATCATTGGGAAAACGTTCTCTTCGCGTGTCACCATGAATTCGAGGAACACGGGCCGGTGCGCCTGGATCGCCCACTCCAGAGCGGGCGCCACCTCTTCCTTTTTGGTGATCCGCCGGCCCAACGCACCGAACGCCTCGGCCAGTTTGACAAAATCGGGCACATAGAGCGGCACGCCATTGGGCAAACCGTCTGTCGGGCGTCCATTTTTGTCCAGCGGCCGCGTCAGTTCCACCGACGAATAATTGCGTGCATAGAACATTTCTTGCCACTGGCGAACCATGCCCAGGTAGCCGTTGTTGAGAATGGCCACAATGACCGGCAGGTTGTTCATCACCGCCGTCGTGACCTCCTGGATGTTCATCTGGATGCTGCCATCGCCGGCAATGTCTATGACCGTTTTGTCGGGACACGCCACCTGCGCCCCTAATGCGGCGGGGAAGCCATAGCCCATCGTTCCCAATCCGCCCGACGAGATGAACGTGCGCGGCTTGGTATAGAGATAGTAGTGCGCGGCCCACATCTGGTTCTGGCCGACCTCCGTAGTGATGATCGCGTCGCCGCGCGTGACCTCGTAGATTTTCTCGATCACAAACTGCGGCCGCAACTCGCCGTCGTTCTTGTAGCGCAACGGATATTGCTGCTTCCACTCGGCCACCTGGGCGAGCCACTCGGGATGTTTGCACGGTTGGACTTCTTCGAGAATCTTTTGGAGCACCTGCTTGCAGTCGCCCACGATCGGCACCGAGACCGCGACGTTCTTCGAGATGGACGCCGGGTCTATGTCTATGTGGATAATATTGTCGCGACAGTGGGGAGCGAACTCGTCGAGCTTGCCCGTCACGCGGTCGTCGAATCGCGCCCCCACGGCGATGAGGCAATCGCACTCGTGCATGGCATAGTTGGCATATTGCGTCCCATGCATGCCGAGCATGTGAAGCGCCAGCGGATGCGTTTCGGGAAAGGCTCCCAAGCCTAGCAGCGTCGTGGCCACGGGGATCTCGCAGCGTTCGGCCAGTGTCCGCGCTTCCTCGTGGGCAAGCGAGCGGATCACGCCGCCGCCGCAATAGAGCAATGGCCGCGAGGCATGTTGGATCGTGGCGATCGCCTTCTTGATCTGCTTGGGATTGCCCTCGTAAGTGGGCTTATAGGTCGGGAGGTCAATCTTGTCGGGATAGGCATAGTCCTTGAGCGTCGCCTGCTGAACGTCCTTGGGCAGATCAATGAGAACGGGTCCCGGCCGCCCCGTGCTGGCGATGTAGAAAGCCTCTTTGATGACGCCGGGCAGCTCGGCGATCGTCTTGACGAGATAATTGTGTTTCGTAACGGGACGCGTGATGCCCGTGACGTCGGCTTCCTGAAACGCGTCATTGCCGATCACGCGTGTCGGCACCTGGCCCGTGATGACCACCAGCGGGATCGAATCCATACAGGCGGTGGCCAATCCCGTCACCGTGTTGGTTGCCCCGGGTCCCGACGTGACGATGACGACGCCCGTCCGGCCCGACGCGCGCGCATAGCCGTCGGCCATGTGGGTTGCGCCTTGCTCGTGGCGGGTGAGAATGAAACGGATTTTCTTGCTCCGGTTGATTTGGTCGAACACGTCGAGGATGGCTCCGCCGGGATAGCCAAAAACGACCTCGACGCCTTCGCGTTCCAGAGCATCTACGACAATTTGTGCACCACGCATAGTCTTTTCCATCTATCCTGCCGTGCAAAAATGTAGGTGATCAGGCTAGGGGCAGCCACACGAAATGCAAGCAATTTCAGAAGAAAAAAGCGCGTCGCTACACGGAGTCTCGTTTTCCGTCCCGGCGCGCTGCAGCCTGAAACCCCTTTGGATCTCCGAACATCTTCGGCGCCCAGACAAACCGTTCTCCGTTGATGTGAGAGAGCGGACCTTGCACTCATTGTTCCAAAGTGTGCGGTGCATCGGTTTGTTTTGTCCGCTCATTATGGATGCTGATGGGGCTCTTTGCCTGACCGGTGAAAACATGGCTGAGATTTTCCTCAATTACCTTTTCCGCTTCCCCCGGATCGGCAAGTTTCACATACAGTTTCGGGCTGCCGGCGGGTGGCAAGGCAACGATCCATGTGGCAAGAGTCCTTGAGACATCCGGTTTGCTCCCCGTCCTCCAGATACTGTTGTCCGGCCCTGCCGCTCTGTCCCGACTAAAGGCAATAAACTCCTTCATGCCGAAAGGATGCGGCGTTTCAGTGAGCAACCTCTTGATCCGATCATAGCGGACACGGCTGCTTGTTCCAATTGTCTTGTTGGCCCAGAGCAACTTGTCATCAACGTAATGATTGGTGTGATACAACACCCCTTTATCTACCGTTCTTGCGGCAGATTTGCCCTCAGGTCCGATTTCGACATAAGCGATCTTGTTTTTGTCGGCCAGCATCAGATGCTGCGGCTCTAGAAACAAATCGGTCTTCCTCAGCGCAGCATCCACGCTGTCGCAACCCGCCAGAAGCCTGCGGCTCACACCCTTGGCGGATTTCATGGCAGATCGCTCTTGGCTGGGAATCGAGCCGGCAATGGCGGAAACAACCACCAAGCCGTGTTCGTTGACTCCGGCTTTGAGTCCGGGCATATCGCCACCCACGGCAAAGAGGCCCAAATACGGATGACCGGAGGAAGGCTTGATCAGGCGCAATTCCTGCCGATGGTTGGGCTGAAAATCGCGATTCTTGACGATAAGTGTCCCGCCACCCTTGACCCATTCGTCACCCGCTGCCGCCCACAAAGTGCAAGCATTGGCCACAGCGGCGCACAGCTGCAAAACGCTCGCAATCCATGCCACAACCAGTTTGCGGCCCATGTTCCCGGCTCCCGTTCTCAACGGTGGAAATTCCTCTTGCCGAAGCCCTCTCGCAGAATCTTTGGAGAATCTATCTCGATGTCCGGCATCCGGCAGGCGCTGCCTTCTCACTTTGACGCTTTGCGGTTCGCACGCTTGGCATAAACGTCGCGGGCCTGCTTGTATGTCTCCAACACTTTAGCAAGATGCCTCGCGTTTTGAAAGTGTTCGCGGTCTTTTTCCATCTGAGCAATCAGATCGTCCAGCCACTGGATATAGAACTGCGCCGCTTCGGGATCGCGCCGTTCGGCGCCGCCAACCGCAACGTAGAATGGGCTGGTGTGCGCAAAACGCAGCGTCGGTTTGTATCTTTGAAAGGCGCGAACGGCGATCCACGCACTGCGCTCGACAGACAAACGGTGCTCGCCGACGATCTGTTTCAGATCGGAGGCTTGGGGATGGAACGTTGCGACGACTGTTCCGCCCACCACAATCTCGGCGCGATCGAGCGGCTCGCGGCACAAGACCTCGAGACGAACCGTCGCCTCGAAAGGCTTGTCCGCCTCGCTATTGAAGTGGGTTCCGATTGGCCGGCCATTCACCGTCGCGAACAACATGGGACCATTGGTTGCGAAACTGCGACCTGCCCGAAGCATTTCAAACCAGCCTTCGTAGTCGAACCGATCCATTTGCACATAGACGCGGTTGTAACCCAGCGGATTGGCCAGGACGCCCGAGGCCGAACCCGCCGACACCGGAATGTCCCAACCGAGATTCAAATAGCGATAATACAGATCGAGCGTGTAAAGGCAGAATCCCATCTGTCCCGGATATTGCTCGCGGTCGCGCGGTCGTCCCCAGGCTTCGCTGTCCATGATGTCCCGCCGCTGAAAATGGTTGTGGACGATTCCCATCGTGGAGACTTTTCCGAGCGCCACATGGACCGGCGCTTCCCACCAGAACGGTTTTTCCTGTTCGACGTGGGATCGGTTGGCAACCTGTCCTTGAAGCCCGACACGATCGTTTTGCTCGAGCGCCGCGCGATGATAGGCCATCCCGCTCGGCCAGTAGCGATAGACGTTTTCGATCGCGATCGAGCGGCGCAGATTGAACAGCAAGATCGCTCCACCGATGCGTTCGTCCTCCTGATTGAGCGTGTGATAGTAGCGCGGCGTCGTTGTGGCACGATCTTCGACTTTGACAAGATAAGGCGGCTCGACGGCCATGTTCTGCGCGTTCCACTGAGTCAGGACCGGCGCGACGTTCAAATCCTCGGCGCGCATGAGAAGCGGCAGATCGGCGAGCGGACGATGAACGTGCAGGTCGCCGCCATACCAACCGCGGGCGTTCATATCAATCCAGCGCGAAAGGCGGACCTCAACCGTTCGCGTTGTCCCGGGTTCGATCTCCAGCGTTTCGGCGTGCGATTCCCATTCGGGACCGCGCTCGACGAGCAGCTCGACCTTTCCCGCCGGCGCCTCGACGCGGAACCGGCCGTCGCAGCAAAAATCGGCGTCGCGTTCCCAGCGCGGGCATCCCGGCGCGTAGATCGGTCTGCCGTTGGCCGTGAGGTGGACGCGACAAGGCAGTGGCTCGATGTTGGATTT
>Ga0315277_10003018_pt1 | contig 23102 bp, 24 predicted proteins | sample YL17G05_15_MG_FD_203695 | JGI IMG/M metagenome (GOLD analysis project Ga0315277, IMG submission 203695) | Sediment microbial communities from Yellowstone Lake, YNP, Wyoming, USA - YL17G05_15 | ecosystem: Environmental > Aquatic > Freshwater > Lake > Sediment | place: USA: Wyoming | collected...
CATGTGTTCCCGTCTGCATTTATTATTGTGTAGATATATATCGTTTTCTATTTCCAAAATAAATTCAAATAATCTGGCTCACGTCCAGAAAGTAAAATGCTAGTTCGCATTTCCACCAATACTTTGCCCCAGTGTAAGCTCCAATTTTGTTTGAGATGCAAGGATAAGGCCAGGATATGAGCACGACCTAGTTTGGGAGTCAGATTCTCAACGAAGCCAGATTAGAAATTTGAGTACGTGAGCGTTGATAAGGATTTATATATTGAATGCGTATTAGGGCAACTTGCTTCCAAAGGTGAAATGATGAAATTGCCCAGAACTGTGAAGACTTACTGTCCTCACTGCAAGACGCACACGGTTCACGAGGTCGAGAGGGTGAAGAAGAAGAAAGCGAGCGAGATGAAGTGGGGCCAGAGACGATTCAGGAGGGCCACCTCCGGTTATGGGGGTTTTCCTCGACCGAAGCCTGAGGGAAGGGAGAAGCCGACGAGGCGCGTCCCTTTGCGATACCGTTGCAAGACCTGCAAGAAAGCGCACCAAAGACCGTGCATCCGAGCTAAGAAATTCGAGATTGCGGAGTGAGAATGATGACCGAAGTTAGAACCGGGAAGTTCATAAAGGTAAAGTGCCCGGATTGTGGGAATGAACAGATTGCGTTCAGAAAACCCTCGACCCCGGTGGCATGCCATGTTTGCGGCTCGACTCTGATCACGCCTGCTGGAGGAACCGGCAAGATCTGTGGAGAGCTGCTTGAGGTGGTCGGATAATGTCGAGAATCAGCGAGTTCCCGGAAGAGAGCGAACTCGTTGTATGCACCGTACAGAGCGTAAAGAACTTTGGAGCATTTGTAACCCTCGATGAATACGACAACAAAGAAGGATTCATTCATATCAGAGATGTTGCCACGGGTTGGATAAAGTACATCAGGGACTACGTCCGCGAGGGACAAAAGATAGTATGCAAGGTCCTTGGGGTCGACTCATCAAAAGGTCACATCGATCTTTCACTGAAGTCGGTCAACGAGCACCAAAGGCGAGAGAAGATTCAGCAATGGAAGAATGAGAACAAGGCTGAGAAGCTTCTCGAAATCGTCGCTGAGCGCCTCGGCAAGGACATTCAGCAGTGTTTTGATGAATTCGGGTATGACGTCATTGAGAATTTCGGGTCGCTTTTCGCAGCATTCGAGCAGTGCACTGCCAATCCAAAGGCGCTCGATCAAGCGGGCCTCGAGGGAGACTGGACCACGGTGTTCTCACAGGTCGCTCAAGAGAACGTCGCGCCGCCATATGTTCAGATCGATGGCTATCTCGAGCTAACATGTCCGCTCTCTGACGGCGTTGACCACATAAGAAAAGCGTTGTCCTTGGGGATGGATTCAATTGAGGGCAAAGTGAGAATGCAGTACGTCGGTGCCCCAAGATATCGCATCATTGTCTCCGCACCAGACTATAAATCCGCAGAGGAAGAGATGAAGAAGGTCGCAGACGAGATCATCTCATCACTCAAACACTGCGGGGGACTAGGCAGTTTCCACCGAGAGGTCAAATAGGAATTGCCAACTGACTGAGAGGAAAGGTTAATAATGAGGACTTCCCTAAGAAGGTGCCCTAAATGCCAGGAGTACACTCTGGATGACCTATGCCAAAGATGTGGATCGAAGACGCTCGTGCCGATTCCACCAAGGTACTCCCCCGAGGACAAATATGGAGAGTACAGAAGAAGACTGAGAAAGGAGGGGGAAGATCGATATGGAAAGCATAAAGACAATATTCTATGAGGAACCCGAACTAAACGACCCGATACTAGTCGAGGGTCTACCAGGTGTCGGAAACGTCGGAAAGCTTGCAGCAGAGCACCTATTAGATCAGATCAAAGCGAAGAAATTCGCTGACATTATTTCGAAGCACTTCCCTCCACAAGTATTGGTCGACGACGAAGGGTTGGCAAAACTCGTGAACAACGAAATGTACTACTCGAAGGGGGATGGTAAGCGGCCGGACCTCATCATACTTGTCGGGGACTACCAAGGCCTCACGCCTGACGGCCAGTACGAATTATCTGATAACACACTCCAGATCGCCAAGAGATACGGGGTCCACATGATCTACACGCTAGGTGGATACGGAATTGGCAAGATGGTGGAGAAACCCAGGGTGCTGGGGGCCGCAACCGACAGAGAACTCGTCGCGGAGATGAAGAAGAGAGGCGTCGTATTCTCCAAGGGGGAACCTGGAAGTGGCATAGTCGGCGCCAGTGGACTTCTGCTCGGACTAGGTAAGATCTATGACATCAAGGCTGTTTGCCTCATGGGAGAAACATCTGGCTACTTCGTGGATCCAAAAGGTGCAGAGGTCGTGCTAAGAGTTCTTGCTGACATACTCAACGTCGAGGTTGATTTCAGTGCTCTCCAGGACAAAGCTGAGCAGATCGAGCTCATAACATCGAAGATAAAGGAGATCGAGACGCCGCAGGAACCAAAGAAAGAGGACCTGGGATATATCGGGTAGCCGCCAATTCCTCCATTTATTGATCGTTTGTTTATGGTCTGATCAGTGAAACATTGAGACAGATTCCCAGAACATTCAGATAAAAATAAAAAAAAGGGGGGAGGTAATCGTGACCTCATTGATAGAGAATGTGCATCCCATCCCATTCTCACAGGCTACTTTTTTAGATACTCCTCTTCGAATATCTCCATGTCTGCGAGGGTCTTCTCGGCTTCCTCCATCTTTTTGACCTTGTCCATTACGACCTCGACTCGATTGTACACGAAGTCCCGGATCGCAGCCCTTATTGCCTCCGACCTTGAGGGAAAGTCATCCACCTTCACCAGGAAGTCCAACGCACGTACGTACCTACTGGGAAGACGAATCGTGACCTTCTCCAAATCGTGGTTGACCATTCTCGCACCCGAAGGTTGAAGAGGTACAGACGACCCCTTTTGTCTGACAAACATACGTATAAAGAGAACTCTATTTAAATCTTGCTACTGCGAAGCACTCCCGTATCCAAAAGACCTGAAATCTGCCAAAAAGAGACGGAGGACTTAAGTGTTCTCGCAACTTCTCAAGGGACAAAATTCTAAATACGGTCTCCGTGATAGGGTTGCAAAAACCCGACTTAGCTCAGTCTGGCTAGAGCGGCTGACTGTAGTGGGTTACCGGCTTGCCGGTCCAAAGCCGCTGAAATCAGCAGGCCCCCGGTTCAAATCCGGGAGTCGGGACTCCATATAATCATAAAGGGTCTTTTCGTTCCACATAAAAAAGTTGGATGAAGACGGCATCACCAGCAGGATCAATGACGTCCGAATTGCAGTCGGTCCCTTATTCCGCAATACATATTTGACAAGAATCGTCAACCCATCAATTCCCTTGCGCTTTCGACTGCAGAGCTCAACACGCTATCTTCTTCGAGGGTCATGACGATCCAATCCCTCATGGTCAATCGACCATCGCAGATGACCGTCTTGACGTTCTGACTTGAGGAGGAGTACACAATATTTGACACCAAGTTGTCCCGAACCAAAGGGTTGAGATTCGGCGCCCTCCCATCCATGATCGCTATGTCGGCTTTCTTGCCAACCTCAATCGAGCCGATGGAGGACTCGAGACCGATGGCCATTGCCCCACCGATGGTTGCAAAATCAAGGAGCTGTTGGGCACGAAGAACGGAAGGGTCCCAGCGGTTGGACTTCTGCAGCAATCCAAGAGTCTTCATCTCCCCGAACATGTCCAAACTGTTATTGGTCGTGGAGCCGTCCGTCCCGATAGAGACGTTCACACCAGCATTCAACATCTCTGGAATCGGCGCCACCCCTCCCGTCGCCAATTTCATGTTCGAGACGGGGCAGGTCGAGATGCTCGTACCACATCTCCCCAGAATTCGCACCTCATTGAGCGTTAGCCAGGCAGCATGAGCAGCAAGGCATTCACTTCCTAGGAAACCTATGCCATTAAGGTACTCTACTGGTCTCGAGCCCTCTCTCTTCTTTAAATCGTTGACCTCTTTCCTCGTCTCGGACAAATGAAAATGTAGCAAAAGGTCGTTCTCATGAGCATAGTCCCGAGCATCGACGAATGTCTTGGTAGAGCAGACGTAGACGCCCTGCAACCCTACCGCCGGGACGATCCTTCCCGTGTTCTTGAACGACTCACAGAATCTTCGACAGTTGTCCAGCGGAAGGCCGGTCTGGGTCGTATGTTCTGGGTCGAGCACAGCCCAACAGAGTACGCCTCTCAATCCCGAGGATTGCACGGCATCAGCTATGATGTCTTCGGAGTAGTAGAGATCGACGAAAGTCGTCGTCCCGCTTCGAATCATCTCGAGACAACCGAGCATAGCCCCGGATTTGATATCTTTTGGTGTACGTCTTGAATCATAAGAGAAAACCCTTGACAGGAAATCTGAGAACGGCAAATCGTCCGCAATTCCTTTCATCAGCGCCATTGCAACGTGCGTATGAGTGTTTATCAGTCCAGGAATGACCACGTCCCCATTTGCCTCGATCTCGATATCCGCTCCTGATCTGACCTTGCCAAGTGCCCTGATGATGTCTTTCTCGATGAGAATGTCACCTTGGAATACATCTCTGTTCTTATTCTGGGTGACGATCCAAGCATTTCTTATTGCTATGCTCATCCATTTCCATTGAACGCCACCCCAGATTATAAAATTTGGTAGACAAGTGAGTTCGTGGGCCTTGTAGTCGATTTCCAGTCTAAGAAACAAGTAAAATATAGACTTGTAGCCATGTTCCGTCGGAATCGATTCCGAAACCCTGGCGGGGAGTTCAAGAAACCCATTGCCTTGGGGTAGGATCAACACAATGACAACAATCACTTTCCTTGGGACAGGAGGAGGGAGATTTGCCACGATGTACCAGCCACGCAACACTGGAGGAATCTATTTTTGCGATGGATGCAGAATACATCTGGATCCTGGACCAGGAGCATTGGTCAATATGGCTCGACTCTCAATCGATCCGAGCAAGACAGATGCGGTCCTGATATCGCACTGCCATCCAGATCACTACTCGGATGCCGAGGTTCTGATTGAAGGGATGGCGAGAGGAGGGTTCAGAAAAAGAGGAGCTCTGGTAGGGAGCAACAGCGTGATACAAGGTTACGGCAACTTTGGACCAGCAATTTCCAGCTACCACCTTGGACTCCCTGAGAGGATCATTGCCATGTTCAAAGGCTCCTCGATTTCGCTAGACCAGATAAAGATTGAAGCGACCCCAACAGCGCACAGCGATCCCACTGGCATTGGATTCAAGATCCATACCTCCAATGGAATCATCTCCTACGTAGGAGATTCCGAGCTGAATCCAGAAGTCACGGAAGCCCACCGACAATCAAGAGTCCTCATCATCTGCCTAACGCGACCCATTTCGTCCAGAATACCCTACCATATGTGCACGGAAGATGCGTCCGTTCTCGTGAAGAAGGTATCTCCGGAAGCCGCAGTGTTGACACACTTCGGGATGAAGTTGCTCCATGAAGGGGCGGATAAGCAGGCACGATATATTGAGAAGAGAACTGGCATAAGGACAATTGCGGCAACTGACCTCATGACACTGAAGCTAGGGAAAGTGATTCGGGTACACAGACACTGCAATATGAATTGATCCCGACTGGCACAACGAACGAAAAAGAGATTCTGCAACACTCCTCGATTGTTCAGCGACAAACAGGCTTAATCGTGCTGCAGACGCAAGTCATCCTTTTATAATAGTGCATGAATTGCGAGAGATAGGTGTCCGAGGACGGTGGCTCGAATTTCCTCCTAATCAACTGTTTTGTTATCCCCCACCCCACCGCCCTTGGACGCCAAACCCCTATACACCGAAATTGCCTAGTTCAGAGGTAATTAAGGCTCTCGTGGACTAAAGTACGAATCGACAAGTATACTCTCAATATGAAGACCTAAATGAAAGGATTATTGACCAACTAGCCAATTATGCTCTGAATGCCAATCGAAGAGAGAGTTCTGGAAAAAGTCTCACCTGACATAAAACACAGACATTTCGTGACCAAGGTCGTCTCAGATCTAATAAGAAAAACAAACGATGAGATAAAAGCCAAAGGTCTGGATCTCGAGGTCCGCCTGGTGGGTTCAGTCGCGAAGGATACATATCTCCGCAATCCTGATGTAGATCTCTTTGTGATGTTTCCCGAGACAACTCCCCGGGAAGAGCTCGAGAAAGTAGGCCTCGCAATCGGGCGGTCGGTCCTTGGAGGAGAGGAGAGATACGCTGAGCACCCATACATTCACGGAAGTTACAGTGGATTGGAGGTCGATCTGGTTCCATGTTACAAGATCGAAAGTCCAAAGGGATTGAAATCGGCTGTGGATCGGACCCCTTTTCATACAGACTTCATAAGAAATCACGTTTCTGAGAAGCAGAAGGGAGAGATCCGACTTCTGAAGCAATTCACAAAGGGGATCGGGGTCTATGGGGCAGAGGCGAAAATCCAAGGTTTCTCTGGGTATCTGGTCGAGATTCTGATACTGAAGTATGGCGATTTCAGGAAGGTACTGAGCGAGGCATCGAACTGGAGATACGGTGAAACGCTCTACCTCACTGTGCCCTGCAGAAGTGGATTCGACTCGCCATTCACCTTCATCGATCCGATCGATCCAAAAAGGAACGTCGGTTCAGCAGTATCTTTGGACTCCTTCTCCCTGTTCATATATGGATGCAGGGAGTATCTGAAGAAAGAGGATCTCAGATTCTTCTTCCCCAGGAAAGGGGATCAGTGGGACCTGCGTGCCATGAAACGCGAAGTCCAATCAAGGAACACAAGAATCCTCATCGTAGAGTTCAAAAGACCGAAGATCATAGACGACGATCTCTATCCCCAGGTGAGAAAGACGCTGGATGGATTGAAATCCCTCCTCGACATCCATGATTTTGTAATCGTTGACAAAGCATTCCATGTCGACAAGAGCGTCCGCTTCATCTTTGAACTTCAGACCGACGTCCTATCGAAATGCAGAAGACATCAGGGTCCTCCCGTCTGGCTTGACAATTCCAAGGACTTCCTGTCGAAGTGGAAAGGAAAAATGACGAGAAGGCCGTTCATCGATGGCGGAAGATGGACTGTCATCGCCGAAAGGGAATACACTAAGGCATCAGATCTTGTGCGGAGCCAAATGGAGTCCGTCGGTCTGGGAAGAGACTTCAGAAGAGATAGGAGATGCGAGGTCATTGAGCACGAGACTGCCCTGTCCACGACCTATAAGGAATCACTGAAGATGCTCCTGGATAAAAGGAAACCTTGGGAGAGATAGAAGGATATCTTTGGCTGGACCGATCATGCCTGAATGATATTGAGTATGTATGTGCTCGATCTGCTGGTGTGACCTACCTTGTCTTCAGCCTTTATAACGAAATTGTAGTTCCCCGTATGATAGGTGTTCGAGAGGCTGAACGTATGGCTGCCGATGTCGGTCATGTTCACGAAGTTGCCCGATACACCTTCACCACTGATGTTTATCATGACGCTAGCAAGACCACTATTATCCGACACTTTTGCGGTGATATTGACGATCCCGGTCGCACCCTGCTGCGTAATGGAGAAGATAGATCCCTTTGGATGTATCTCTGTCATATTGCCACTTGCGTCTCGGATCCAGATCGATGCGTCGCGTATCTCTGGGTTCGATTGATCGCTGAAAGGAACGTTAAGGAGTATTATCCAGACGGCGAGGACTATGAAGAAGAACAGACCTACGTTGGCAAAGAAAGTCTTTTTCTCAACCGTGCTCCAAGGGATCTTGGCGAGTGGGTAGAGGTATCTCAATGCCACCATACCCGCAATCATGACGAGCAAGCCCAGATAAATGCTGAAACCACCAAGCACGTAGGCGATGATCCCGAACATTACGGCAAACACAGCGGTCAGAAGAAGTATCTTAGTCCCCCTTATGTCATTCTCAAGGAACTTTTTTTCGTCGAACTCAGGAGGGACGAACTCGTATTCCTCCTCGACGACTTCTTTCTTCCTTTTGTGGGCCATTGTCCCCCTTAACAACGATGGTCACTTAAATTCTTTCCCCTGCGCAAGATGTATGAGAAATGATTGCATGGCCAAAACAGCCACACATTCAAGGGCCGTCCTGTTGCAGGTCACCATGGAAGACATGACAGTAAGTGCAGCCCAAGATTTCATACGCGAGCAGAATCAATCGTTTGACAATGAACAGGTACCAGGTACTTTCGTTCATCTCCCTGTGACAGATATATAAGCTCGGGGGGGATTTAGAGGTGAAAGGTGCATCGATGCCCGAGAAGAAACTAGAAGAGTTGCCTGGAATCGGACCCGCAACTGCCGAGAAACTGCGCGATGCGGGATATACCGATCTTATGGCAATAGCCGTCGAGTCTCCGAAGGTGCTTGCAGAAGTGTGCGAAATAGGAGAGAGCACCGCGGCGAAGATAATAGCGTCTGCAAAGCAGGCCGCCGATGTCGGGGGCTTTGAGACCGGCGATCTTGTTCTCGAAAGAAGAAAGAAGATACACAAACTGACATCCAGTTCTAGAGCCTTTGATGAACTGATGGGGGGAGGTTTCGAGACCCAAGCCATAGCCGAGTTTTTCGGGGAATTTGGAAGCGGGAAATGCGTGTCTGCCGAAACTCCGGTCGTATTCCACTGTGACGATGCCGTCCATGTCCAGACAATTGAGGATGTCTATTCGGACTTCGAACAGAGAGATCGCGGAATGGAACACGATGGAGGGGAGATTGTCATGACCCCTCAGACAAGAGTCCTAGGTCTCGTTGAAGGCAGGATAGTCCCAGTATCGCCCTCGCACATCTACAGAGAGAAGGTCGAGGAGCTTCTGGAGATATCCACGGAGAGGGGTCGCACCATCACTCTGAGCCGTGTCCATAGGCTCCCCGTGATCAGACGGAACCGTATGGACTGGGTTGCCGCTGCGACGATACGATCTGGCGAGAGAATCGTGACGATCAAAGAAAGCTATGGAGACCTGGAGAGATCATTCGATGGAAATGCAAATCTGGCTTTCGACAAAGTGCGCTCCGTTAGGCCGGTCCCCTACAACGACTACATCTATGACTTCGTCGTGCCGAACGGCCATACATACGTGGGAGGCAACATTCCAACGTTGCTTCACAATACGCAGATATGCTTTCAACTTGCGGTGAACGCCACGATGCCATACGACGAGGGAGGACTCGAATCGGAAGTGATCGTCATCGATACAGAGAACACTTTCCGTCCCGAAAGAATAGTCCAGATGGCAACAGCCTTGGATCTTGATCCCGTCGCAACACTACAGAAGATTCACGTAGCACGTGCATTCAATTCACATCATCAGATGCTGCTGGTCGAAAAGGCGACGGAGCTGGCTCACGACAAACCAGTTCGCCTTTTGGTGGTTGACTCGTTGACGGCCCACTTCAGAGCAGAGTACATCGGCCGCGGTGCTCTCGCTGAGAGACAGCAGGCGCTCAATAAACACATGCACGACCTGTTGAGATTCTCCGACCTCAACAACGCCGTCATAGCTGTAACTAACCAAGTGACCGCCAAACCGGATGCTTTCTTCGGAGACCCGACCCGACCCATTGGAGGTCACATAGTCGGTCACACTGCCACATTCCGTTTGTACCTCAGGAAAAGCAAAGGCGGAAAACGTATCGCAAGACTGATTGACTCTCCGAATCTTCCAGAAGCGGAGGCAGTGATCACTCTCTCTGAGATAGGAATCCGGGACTAAATGGAAGATGATTAATCCCCAATGAGCGATTGACCTACCACTTTCATGTCCGGTCGACCGTTTCTATTCGAACTCTCTGGTGAGCACCCTACTCTCCCGCGCTCTGAAGTCCTATCCTGCTTGAACGCTGAATGCACCTCATTCACGGAGGTTGCGCATGGACCAGGATACGTGATCTGCAACATGCAGGAGGACGAGTTAGACAGGGTGGTCGCGCGCCTAGCACTCACGCATCGAGCGGGACGATACCTCGGTTGTTGCACCTTGAACAGTCTAGACGAGTTCGCATCATCCCTCCAACCACCTCCTGGTTCCGTGGCGGTCAGAGTCAAGCAATATCAACGTATGTATCCAGAAATCGACAGTACTAGGATCGCTGGAAAGATCGGGACGATAATTAAGAAAAATGCGAAAATCGATCTTGAGTCACCAGAAGTCGAAATTCGGATATTGATGTCTGATGCGCTTCATTTCTTCGTCGGCGACAAATCAGTCGACAGGAGGCAATTCGATGGTAGGAAAGTGGCATTTAGACCTTTCTTCTCACCGATTTCCCTACATCCACGTTTTGCAAGGGCCTTGGTGAATCTGTCTAGAATAAGAAGGGGGCAGCAACTTCTCGATCCTTTCTGTGGTACCGGAGGAGTACTCATTGAAGCCGCTCTGATCGGTGCGAAGGTTCTTGGCTCGGATATATCGGAGGATATGGTTCTCGGATGCATGGAGAACATGTCTCACTTTGGTGTCACTTGGGAGGAGATCAGAGTTGCTGACGTTGGAGAGATATCTGACATGTTCGGCACGGTCGACGCGATAGTGACTGACCCGCCCTATGGGAGGTCGGCGACGACAAAAAAGGAGCCGCCTGGCGACCTCTACGAGCGAGCGCTTGCGGCAATGGCAAGCGCGTTGAGACAGAATGGAAGCCTGGCCGTCGTCTTCCCCACACCGTGTCTGAAGGAAAGGCAAGATCTTGAGACAAGGGAGATGCATACACAGAGAGTCCACAGATCGCTCACGAGGAACTATTGCATCTTCACTAAGAGATCCGGACCCTGAAGACAAGGTCCGATTCGCGATCGTTAGAAGCGGCCTGGAGAACGATGTTGCTCGGCATGGCCGTCGCGGGAACCGCTATCTGCATGGTCACGTTGGTCGAGTTCCTATAAGGCAGAACGAAATCGAGGGTGCTCGTCGCGTTTTCCGACGGCTGACCGCTCAGGCTCAGGTTTACGGCCCAGCCGGACGGTATCTGCAACACGTTGAGCTGCATGTGGTTATCAGTGTTGCCAGTGTTGGTTACAGTCATGTCGAAAATCGCGACCCCATTGGGAGCGACGGTCGTCGTGTTAGACCCAATGACATTGATATCGTATGAGTGATCGGCTGGAATATTAACGACCGGAATCGGAGTAAAAGTGGCCACAAGTACCACGATTGCGATAGCTCCCACGACCTTCCTCCTGAAGTCGATCTTCGATATGTCATTAAGCGGTGCAGGATGTTTCAGACCGAGAAACATGATGAAGAACCCAAAGATCAGCCAGCCAACATAGAATAGGGACATTATGAATAGACCAGCGATTGTCGCATAGCTGAGATATCTCGCCTTCTCGCCTAGCAACCCTCTGGCGATGTGTCCGCCATCCAGTTGTCCGGCTGGAAGCAGGTTTATCGCGGTCACCAACATCCCGACCCATGCCGCGAACGCCATTGGGTGAATGACGACCCCTGGAGGGATCGGAATGATGTAGGTCAGCAATTCGAATAGAGGTGCCATCATGAACCCCATTGCACCGGACTCACCGATGCTGCCTTGCTGAACGCCGCCTTGTGATGTTAGGAATAGACCGATCACTGCCACTGGAATCGTGACGAGGAGACCTCCCAGCGGTCCCGCAACTCCGATGTCGACCAATGCCTTCCGATCGGGCATTGGATCTCGCATCGATATGAACGCCCCAAAGGTTCCGAGCGGCGGAATCGATGGGATGAAGAACGGAAGGGAAGCCTCGATCCCGTATTTCCTTGACATAAGGAAGTGGGAAAGCTCGTGCGCTCCTAGTATTGACATCAGGGGGATCGCAAAGAATAACGCCCCCCAAAGCAGATTATCAGCGGAAAAGAGCTCGTAGTTGCGAGAGTATGATGCCCACCAATACGCCCCAGCCACGACCGTCGAGACGAATGTGGCTGCCAGGAGTAACCAATTGATCCAGATTCCTCTGCGTCTGATCTCTGGTTTCCGTGCAATTTGTATGATGTGTTCTCCAGATTTGTAGTCTATGAATGGTATGTAGGATTTCTCCCCGAGCTCCTTCCTGAGCTTCTCAAAATTGCTCTTCAGCGAAACTGGGTCAGGATTTACGTATATTGACAGAGAGTCGTGTGTTACCTTGATATCATATATTGGGAAGTATTTCCCAACCACGGACTTTATCGCCTCTATCTCCGCAGCCGTGTCGGCCTGGCCCATATGTCAGCCCCTATCAAGCACGTGCTATTAACCTTTTGCTCGAGGTAGGATGCGAGGCTGAGATCGAAGGAGGAACTAGCAGAAAAAGGTAATTATCCGTATGCAAATCTGACGCCGTGAATAAATTCGCTCGCCTGTTCCGACTAAGCAACTGCATCATGGGGGTCGTGGGGCTTATATTGGGTTCTCTGGTCGCTTCCGGAACATCAATCGTTGATTTTCCACTCCCGCTGTCCATCGCTTCCGTGATCGTCTTTTTGTTTGTCGCGGCAGGCAACTCGCTGAACGACTACATGGACAGGGAGATCGATAAGAGGGCGCATCCCATGCGACCGATCCCTGCTGGCCTTGTCTCAGCAGACAGAGTGCTTGCGATTGCAGGGGCACTATTCGGTGCCTGCTTCGTCTTGTCTTTCTTTCTGAATCAGACCTCAATCCTCATCGTCGTTTCAGCCATTGCTGTCATGCTCCTGTATGAAGCGAGACTTAAGAGAGAAGGTCTAAGCGGGAACCTTTCGATTGCATGGCTTACGGCAGCACTGTTTCTTCTCGGAGGAGCGGTCGTCGTTGAGGTCGAAAGAACACTGATTTTCGCGATGATGGCATTTCTTGCGACCCTTGGTAGGGAGATAGTCAAGGACATCGAGGACATGGAGTCGGATTTCAATCGTCGAACACTGCCAATGCGATTGGGAAAGAGGAAATCAGGCATTGTGGGTAGCATATCATTTGCGGCGGCGGTAGCACTGAGTCCAGTACCTTACTTCACAGGAGCCTTTGGTGTGGAGTACCTATCGATAGTAGTGCTCGCGGATACAATATTTATATACTGTTCGATTATTCATTTCCAGAATCCGAAGAGAGGGCAGAAGGTGGCAAAAATTGGCATGGTGGTGGCGCTTTTGGCGTTCCTAGTTGGTGGGTTGCTTTGAAGGTCAAAGAGTATTTGATTGGTAGAATGAGAGAAAGGATCATTCACATGACTTTGATAGATCCTGCCAAGCAGACGCCTGAAAAAGCAGGCGAGATGGCTAGGATCGCCGAGTCAGCAGGGACCGATGCCTTCATGGTCGGTGGATCCACCAATATCACTCAACAGAACCTGGATGCATCTGTCCTGGCAATCAAGGATGTCACAAGACTTCCAGTCATCTATTTTCCATCAGGGGCACATGCTATCTCAAGGTATAGCGACGCAATCTACTTCATGAGCATGTTGAACAGTCGTGAAGTGAAGAATGTCATCGGAGAGCAGGTCACGGGCGCCCCCATAGTCAAAAAGCTCGGCATTGAGCCGATATCGATGGGGTACGTCATAATAGAGCCCGGAATGAAGGTCGGAGAAATCGGAAATGCTGAGCTGGTGCCGAGGAACAAACCCGAGATCGCGGTGGCGTACGGTCTGGCCGCTGAATATCTTGGAATGGACTTTCTCTATCTGGAAGCTGGGAGCGGAGCACCGGAGCCAGTGCCAGAAGCCATGATAAGAGCGGTGAAATCCAACGTGAGAATCCCGATAATTGTGGGTGGTGGAATCAGGACCCCTGGAGATTCTCTCATGGTGAAGAACGCAGGGGCGAACGCGATCGTCACTGGCACGGTCATAGAGGAAGAGGATTTCGGATTGCGGTTAGGACAGATAATCAAGACCCTGCATTGATACCGTCAGTCCAATTCCGCCACCGACCGGCCAGGATATCAGGGCATTTGAAGGAACATCTCATGTATTCCTGCGTCTCCAGATAGCTCGGGATGAAAAGTAAGTGCCAGGATATTGCCTTGTTTTGCCATGACCGTCCTTCCCTCATATTCTGCTAGTCTTTCACACTTGCCCCATGTTCTGCTGATGGCTGGCGCACGTATGAATACCGCCGGGAATTTATCCTTGAGGCCTTTGACTTCGATGGGGACCTCAAACGACTCTCGTTGCCTGCCGAAGGCATTCCGCTCCACAGCGAGATCCATCAGGTGAAGAAGTTCCGTGCCGGTCTTGGCGACCTCTTCATCTCCCTCCTTCGCAAGTAGAATGCAGCCCGCGCAGGTTCCCATTATTGGAAGACCACCATTCCCGAGTTCGACGATGCGTTCGGAAAGATTGAAACGCTTTAGAAGGCGCGATATCGTTGTGCTCTCCCCGCCAGGAATGATCAGATAGTCAACAGCTTCAAGTTCTCTTCTGCTCCGAACAGGCACTGTTTGACCCTGCATTCCAAGCTTCTCCATTGTGGTCCGGAGCATCTTCAGATGCTCAGCCACCGCCCCTTGAACCGCAATCACTCCGGCCTTCATGACAAGAATCCTACAATTCCACCTCAATCAAGTAACTTTCGGAGATAACCTGACCATTAGCTGTACAGATGTCTCCTATCCACGATGGACTGGGTCTTAGGGACGAAATCTAACGTCCCCGAGTCTAACATATCGACGACCGGAAGTTCAAGGAGGTCATTGTCAAGGCCAGATTTGATCTCGGGGATGAGAACTAGTGCCTCCTCGATCTTCCGCCTCGCCTCGTCCTTGTTCCCTATGAATTCGACGCGAAGACGTATCTGATCCCTGTAACCGCACCTTTCGATAAGTGTCTGATAGTTCACGACGCCCGAGACGCTCAGCACCGCCTCGTCGAACAGAAGCGGGAATACCTTCTCGCCCATTCCGATCTTCGTCATCATGTCCAACCGTCCCTGGATCTTACCGACCTTGCCGATCGTCTCAAAGCCACATGGACATGGCGGATCAATGAAACACGAAAGATCATAGCTCCTATAACGGACAAGAGGAGTGCCTTGGTAGTTGAATGAAGTGAAAACGAGTTCGCCCGCCTCCCTCTCTGAGACATGCTCACCAGTATCTGGATCGATCACCTCAACAAGGAAGTCCGCATCATTGACATGAAGTCCGTCCTGCACCTTGCACTCGATCGTTGTGGCCAGACCCATCTCCGTCATGCCATACTGGCTCAGGGCCTTGCATCCCCATGCGTCCTCGATCTCCCTGCGCATCGATTCAGGAAGCGGCTCCGCCGACAGTATTATCGCCTTGATTCCCAGGGATTTCAGGTCGTATTTATTCCTGGCGAGGATCGTGACCCGATAGATGAAGGATGTCAGTCCTATCATCATCGTGGTATTGGACGCCTTCATGATCCGTATCTGCTCATCCACGTCCAACATGTCAGCGATGACCGATTTCAATCCAGCGACCTTGCATGCCCCATCAAGCATGTAGCCTGGATCCCATGAGGCGATCGTGGGGAACATGATCTGCAGCGTGTCGTCCTTCGACATCCCTACTGTCCTCAAAGCTGCGGAAATCGAGTCGATAATATGGAGTATGTCGTCCCTTGTGAAGAATAATCTTTTCAACTGTCCCGTCGTCCCAGATGTGGTATATGCCCTCATCACTTTGCTCTGGGAGACGCAAAGGAAGTGGAAAGGCTCGCTGGCCAAATCGGCTGGTTCCGTCAGAGGGATTCTAGAAATATCTTCGATGGTCCTGATATCACCCGGGGACACTCCGGCCTCCTTCAATGAACGCTTATAGTATATGCTGTTCTCCTGGACGTATGAAAGCAACTTTCTGAACTTGAATAGCTTGTAGGCTTCGAGGTCTTTCCTCTCGACCACATCTAGCTTGGACTTGCCGACGATCTTCCTCAATTCACGATCTGCATTGAAGGCAGACCTCACCTGACCGTGGATCCAGGACTCGAGGGGACGTTCCGTCGTTTCGGATATCTTGCGAGAGGCCAATCCCCGTCTTGCCAATGCAATCTTCAATCTCTGTATCGGGTCCATTTCCCATACTAATCAAGAGAGTGGACTTAATCCTTTCCAATCATTCTCGATGGAGTTCGACTTTCTTGGCAACGCTATTATATTTCAGAGTCACGTAACCACATTCGTGCCGCAGAAGGACTGGCGAACTGTGTCAAACAAGATCAAGGAGTCGATCAACCTAGCTGCATCGCCAATCGGAATCGCCCTAATCCCATCGGCCAAGGGTCTTCTCGATCATACGAATGTGAGACTTCTGACACGAACGGCTCCGTGTCATATGGCCGCGATCGCACGGTATTACCGACAGGAGGGTGTCGTCGGAGCTTCCTCTGAAGGGATCAAGTGCATTCTCGGTTTGAGCTGCCTCGGTCTCGTCAAGACCCCAACCAGGGTCAAAGAAGGAGGTCTGAACCATCGATTCACAAGCGGGTCGGAAGCGGCAAGGAACCTGAATCGATCAATAAGAATGCTCGGCGACTCAGGGAAAAGATACGATGCTGTCATCATGAGTCCTCTGGATCTGATACCTTTATCTCCTCAGGCTATCGCTCTCTACGTCACTCCAGCCCAAGCTCTCAGACTGGTGCTAGCTCTCGCATACAAGGAAGGCGAGGCGATTCCGACATCGATCACAGGCCAGGGATCGCTCTGTGCCGCCGTTGCGAAGGTCGTCGACGAGGGAAGCATCGTTTTGGATATCCCTTGCGTGGGAGACCGCGCTTACGGCTTCGTTCAAGAGCATGAGATGATCGTCGCATTCCCCGCGGAGAGATCGGACGAATTGATCGACGGTCTAAGATCGACTGAAGATGCGGCTCAGCATCCGTTCAAACCCTTCCTAAACTGGCCGGTCATCCTTTGGCCCGAATTTGAACCAAGAAGCAGTGACCTTGATTAGGGTCAGATCAACTCATATCTATCCGTTTTGGGGAGGATTTATATACGCGCGCGCCGCTCAGTCGGCAGGAGGAATAAGGATGGTACTGACCCCTCATATGAAACAGATGGGCGTGACACCGAACCTTCTAAAGACGACAAAGCAGGTCACTTGCCCTATGTGCGGGCATGATTTCAGCCTGTTCCAATCCCGTGCGATTGCCTGCAGGGGATGTCGGAAGGCAGCCACGAATTGTGAGAATGCCCGTTGTCCCCATTGTGATTTCGAATTTCCGCTCACGCTTCTCCATGTGAACAACGATGCTCGGCAGAGACAGATCTCCACCTACATGAACAGTATACTGGCCAATTATCACAGAAGCGTCGGTAAGAAAGGAACGCGCTAGATCTTCTTACCATACTTTGAGAACACTTCGTGTCTGTACAGCGTTTTTCCGTCCAGGCTGTTAATGTTGAACAGGCAGAACGGAATGAGTCTGCCATCCGGAGTGACCGTGTGAATGCAGCAGTTCTGAAGCCTTTCCGTTTCCACATTCCACACGTCCTGGAAAGGCATTGCAGATACGGTCAGGTACTTCGTTTTCGCCCTTTCAATGAACCCGAGCCAAGTTCCATCCAGATCTCCTTCACTGCTAGTGCTGATCGACTCCTCAATGTATCTCCACAGGTCGCATATCTCTTTCCTTGTCTTCCTTGCGACATGCTTCGTGTCCTTAAGAGGTCCCATCGCCCTAGCGGTCAGAGGGAGCAGTGTGCCATCCTCCATCAGAACCGACATGGACTTTGCATCGCAGTGCACGTTGGCACAAGATGTCGGTACGAAGCTGTCTGCTCTTAGCTCGCCATTAGTCTGCTTCTCGATCTCCATGAGAAGGTCTGGAAGAACGACTCTATCCTCATCTTTGGGGACTTTCGGATATCTGCCGAAGTAGCTCAATGGCTGAAAGTGTATCCCCTTGACAGTAGGAATCCAACTCTTGGCGAACTGGATGACATCTCCGACCTGATGCAGGTTTATACCAGGGGCGACGACACATACGAGCGTGACGCCCATCTCGACCGTCTTGCAGTTTTCGAGGGCCTTGACCTTGGCTTCTAGAAGGTCCCTCCCGCAGGTCTTGATGAAAACGTCTGCGGTCACGCCATCAAAGGAGAAGTACAGTGAATCGACTCCGGCCTCCTTGATCTTCTTGAGGAAATCAATATCCTGGCCGAGCCTGACAGCATTCGTATTCACCTCAATGTAATCAATGCCCATGCTCTTGCCGAGCTTGACTATCTCGGGGAGGTCGTCTCTTATGGTAGGTTCTCCTCCAGAGATCTGTACGGCAATTGGATGGGGGACGTGATCAAGGATTGTCTGATACATATTTTTGATTTCCTCGATAGTCGGATGGAAGCTGTAGTGCTCGTTCGCGCTCGCGAAGCATACTGGACATTTCAAGTTGCACTTGTTCGTTACGTCTAGAACGACAAGACAGGTATGCTGTTGGTGATCGGGACACAGACCGCATATCTCAGGACATTTGCCCTTGTTCTGGACTGCGATCCTCTGTGGTTTGGAAAACTCACAGGCGTAGCGCTGCAGGTCATTGTAGTCCTGCACTCCTTTCCATATTAATACCTTGAATGTGCCGTGGTCCGGGCAGGTTTTCACCAGATATATGTTATCGTTCTCCGCGATCTTGTCCGCAGGAATCGTCTTCAGACAATTGGGACAAAGGCTATCGGTCTCCCCGATCTTCTCGCTCATGTGATCCACCAATGCTGTTCTGACCGAACGGACTTAATCCATTTCTACTTTTCTAAAGAACTCGGAGACATGAGGTCAATCCTAGGCTCCGTGATTCGAGAAGGCAGACGCTCAATTCGATGGGATAGAAAAAGGAATTATGAGGCCGCGATGCGGCCTTGAAAGCGTTTAAGCGCGCTTCTTCTCGAACAACCCTTCCGCTGCTGCAAGCGTCTTGGTCGCAAGGAACTCTTCCACCCAAGAGTCGCCGCATTTCGTGCAGACGACAGCTGGCCCGTTCCTCTTGACGGTCATGTACTCCATTTCCACATGTCCGTACGTCGCGGGTGCGTTGCAAGAGACACACACGTAGTTGGTGGGGTCCGTTGAATTGACGATCTTTCCAAGGCTCATCCGGTGGGAATACGCGCTCTCAAGATCGGCATGCTTCTTCAGCAAGCCGTCTATGTCGTAGACCGCATATACCGTTACATTCCCGATGCGCTTCTTGGCGATGCTCTTTGTAGTTCCCTTGACCACGAGTTTCTTGCTAGTTGACTCGGCGGTCTTTACCACGTCCTCGACATCCGCCTCCTTGATGCCTCTCTTGCCGAGCACTTCTTTGACCTGGTCCGGTATCTTTACATCCATTTGTCTCACCTCACCATGTCCCATACGTTCCGACATCCCTAGCCGCTTTCACCATCGCTAGGAGGTTGCCTGGAATCGTGTACGGCGGAGTCTCGCAAGCAGTACCAAGTATGTAGCCCTTCGGGGTGTCGCGTCCTGCGAGGATCTGTGCTTTCGACTGTTCGTACACCACTTTAGGATTGGGGTTGATCATGAGCTTCGTGTCAACAGAACCCATAATCGTTGCCCTGTTCCCGAACTCCTCTTTCAGGAGAGATGATGGGAACACATCCCTACCAGAGTATCCTATGTGGATAACGGTAAATGGTGACCAGAACAGCGTGTCCTTGAACACCTTGTAGTCGGTTTGGTGGTTACCGCACAGGTGATAGAACAGCTGAGGTCCTGCCCCCCTTCTGAAGGACTGGTCTACATAGTACTTCATGTAGTCGGCTCCGAATGCCTTCACATCCTCATCGGAGAAGATATCGTTGTTCGCAAGAACGGAACCGATGATCATCATCGCCATTCCGAACTTGTTCGCCGTTCCAACTGCACCGTTTATTGCCGTATCGGTGAACTTCTTGACCAACTTGTGTGCCGCTTCTCGTTCTGTGAAGGTCCACATTATGAAGTTCTCGGCGCCGCACAGCTCGGCTGCTCCACCGACCAAATCAAATCCGTATGCTATCGGAACCAACGTCATGGGGAGATTCTTGGCCACATACTCATACATCCGTATGAACTCAGGGAGTGTATGGCCTTTCAGTAGTTCATCCACATCGGGCACGTGGATGTTGTCCACTTGCCCGGGTTCCGTTATAATCGGACCTGTCGAGATCGGGGGCAGCGTGTCTTTGTACTGCAGAGTCAGTCCGAGCTCCCTTACCCACGGCAACGAGTAGAACCAGTGCGTAACTGGCAACAGGTCGTACAGTTGCGAGATATACCCGACGCAGTGGATACCTAGCTCAGGCTTCTCATAGAAGTCTCGAATCGTGAATCCGCACGCTACCGCAGCGTGCGACAAAATTATCGGATCCACGTCGATCCTGTCATGCGGCATATCGACAAACGGGGTTGCGAATCGCTTAGTGGCATTTGTATGCCACTTTGTATCCATTCCTGGAAATAGCTCTTCATAGCCCATTTTGTATCCCCAATTGTTAAGTATCTTCTGGAATATTTAAGGGTTCTCCTTCTGACTTTGCAACATTGTTTCATGCGTGATTGTTAAGATGCGTTAATAGGTAACAATGTTTCCAGATAGTGACCAATGGTGAGATGATTGTTCAATATTCTCTTTGATTCTTTATGCAATCTCCGACAAGTCGTGCTGATGATTCTCTGTAATCTTCGAATCCAGATACATATTATTCGTTACGAAAATGAGCTGAATGTGGCAGCCTCACTCAACGACGGGCATAGCCCACATCCGTCTCTGAGGGTGTTTCTGGAATGAAATACATCGAGAATTCCCTCTCACCAGCAATATCCCTTGCCCCTGATTCCGTTATTCCTTCAGCAATCCCTGAGAAAATAACCCGCTGATCCATGACCGCTATCCATTCTCTTGGATATTTCTGCACGAGATCCAAGAAGTTCTCTTTCACCCATTTGTCATTGCTGATGTCCGCTTCACTCTCGATTCGATCCTCTGAAGTCATCATTTCGGCACCTATATGTGATTCGGATTGATGTATTTGTCCACCCTGAAGATATCACGATGAGTCTTGTCCTGTCTTCCTGTTGGCCCAGATTTGGGGGGTTGAAGATCATAGGGTTCGATGGCTAGGAGGGCTCTGGCGGCAGATGAGGAGAGACGAGATGACTACGAATCATTTTAAGTATCATCAAGGAGACTACAAAATGGGGAAGATGAAGAGAACCACGATCCTGATCATTGCGATGCTAATCGCAAGTGTGTTCATATCGACCACTTTCATTTCTCGCAATACATTGGGTACTCCTCCGACTCCGACTGGTTCGTTCACAAATACGAAGATACTCGACAACAAGACGGTGATACTAACCCTTGGCGTTTTTGTTCCATATACTAGATATGAAGATTGCCAGATTGTGGTTCGCGATCCTTTGTCATGGACAGCCAGATGGAATCCTGGAAATGAGAGTTCAGACTGGGTAGACAATATGAGCACCATGCGCGATGCATTCCCTGGCGTGAACATCAGCATCAACGATTCAGACGGAAATCGGAGACTCACTCCAGACGATCTTCTTTCGATAGATGCTGGAAACGGATACCTCGCAAACGGCAACTGGAGTGTGTCGTTGCTGTACGTGGCGACCGGAGGAACAACGATTATTGAGAAAACCTTTCAGATAGTCAATGACTACCCAGACCCTTATCCAAGATACACACCGCCGTTTCCTTTTGACTCGGTTTTGGGAATCATCATCGTTGTTGCAGCTCTCATCATCGTGTCACTCATCCTTTACCGTAGGGGGGGCATGCGCCTGGATGGAATCAAAGGGAAGGGCGGATGCCTTCACCGTCAGGAGCTGCTGGCCATGGATGCCCGAAAGCCGATCAAAAAGAAGAGAGACGTTCTGGCTGTATCAATCATGGGAGTCGGCGTCGCGATGCAGGCTGTGTTTCTCCTATCGTTCTATGTGTTGGTCCTCTTCGATATCCAGCTCCTCTTTCTAACGCAATACATACTCGTCGCGATCAACATCATTGGAATATGGCTATTCATTGCCGGATTATTCTCCATCATCATAGCTCACTTTCCCGGATGGAAAGGATGGAATCTGCTCGTCCGGATTGCCGGATTGAGCACTTTGATCGTCAGCGTAGTGACACTTGGCTTTATGTTCTACGCAGTCTTCATGATGATGCCTGGTGGCCTCTTTGGCACCTATCAAGGCGACTTTTTCGGAACTATGTTCATCTACGGCGGGTACTCATATTACTCATCATTCCTGACCTTGTTCTTGCTGGCCTATGTGCTGCTGCTCGTCCCGGCATCAAAGAAGACAGTCACTAGATGATATAGACTGCGAGGCGTTGAGATATTAGACCTAATTCATACTCCGAACCTCATAATTTCTAAAACATCCTTGGAAGAAAAGGAATGGAAAAGGCTTGCTGGAAGTGACAATTGAGTTTTCCATATAATTGAAATCAAAAAATAGTAATCTAGATTTGTCAGGTGGTGCGGGGGGAGGGACATTAACATCGAATCTACCGGTTTTTAAAGCTGTTCCCGTTACTAGACATCTGGCTTTCCGATACGAATTTGCCACCAGTAGGAAAACGTCTCCAACTTTGGAATGATGGTTTTCGCCGCTATCTGACAGTTCGACATTCCCCGATCTTGAATGGATAGGATTCTGGAGATTCCGACAGAATAGTGGGGGGATTCATCACAGGTCAAACGTGCCTTGAGACCTACGAAATGAAATTGAAATTGATCATCGGTATGTGTGTCCTCTACGTCTTTGCATGGACGTCCACAAAGGTGCCACCACGAAGTCGGGATATCCGACAGAAGACATAACCCTCCACGAACTGAGAAATGCGTTTCTAGAAGTCACTTTGCGAGGAATAATCAGCGGGAAGAAGACAGTTAGGAGATACTCGTCCAGTCCTTACCAGTATGAGTCGATCTGCCTCCGAATGCTCGTTCTGAGATCTTGCAGAACTACCGGCGGAAAAACAGCCAGATGCCTGGAAAGGCAAGTTGGCTCACCCGAGACCGATTTCAGATTGCTGGCCAAATCTCAATTCAGCTAAATTGAAATCAGGGAGGATGGATCAAACCTTTTTCATTCTTTTTCTTGCTCGACCCAGTCACGGGATATGAACTTCTGCAG
>Ga0315277_10003019_pt1 | contig 23101 bp, 21 predicted proteins | sample YL17G05_15_MG_FD_203695 | JGI IMG/M metagenome (GOLD analysis project Ga0315277, IMG submission 203695) | Sediment microbial communities from Yellowstone Lake, YNP, Wyoming, USA - YL17G05_15 | ecosystem: Environmental > Aquatic > Freshwater > Lake > Sediment | place: USA: Wyoming | collected...
TGGCGTTTAAGCACATCGTCGAACATCGCACCATCTACATCGGTCAGGGCGAGTTGATCGTGGGCGAGCGGGGTCCCGCCCCCAAGGCCACCTCCACCTACCCCGAACTCTGCTGCCACAGCCTCGAAGACCTGCACATCCTCGACCGCAGGGAGCGGACGCCGTTTGTGGTCAGCCCACAGGTCCTGCAGACGTACCAGCAGGAGTTGATCCCGTTTTGGTCGGGACGGACGATCCGGGAGCGGTTGTTCGGCCTGATGACTGAGGACTGGAAGAGGGCCTTCGAGGCGGGTGTGTTTACCGAATTCATGGAGCAGCGCGCCCCCGGACACGCCATCCTCGACGACAAGATCTACCGGCGGGGTTTCCTCGAAGTGCAGCAACAGATCGCCGCCCGCCGCAAGTCGCTCGACTACCTCAACGACCCCGAGGCCTACGCCAAGAACGAGGAACTCAAGGCCATGGAGATCGCCGCCGCGGCGATCGTCACGCTCGCCCGGCGACATGCCCAACGGGCCGCCGAGTTGGCCGACGAGGAGAGTGACCCGGAGCGGAAGGCGGAGTTGCTGAAAATCGCCGAAGTCTGCGCGCACGTGCCGGCACACGCACCCCGCAGTTTCCACGAGGCCCTGCAGGGCTATTGGTTCGTTCACTTGGGGGTCATCACGGAGCTGAACACCTGGGACTCGTTCAATCCCGGCCGGCTCGATCAGCACCTCCACCCGTTCTATCTCAGGGACCTGCAAGACGGGACCCTTACGCCGGAGCGGGCCAAGGAACTCCTAGAGTGCTTCTGGATCAAGTTCAACAACCAGCCGGCGCCGCCCAAGGTAGGAGTCACCGAGGAGCAGAGCGGCACCTACACCGACTTCGCCCTGATCAACATGGGCGGACTGCGACCCGACGGCAGCGACGCGGTCAACGAGGTCTCCTACCTGATGCTGGACGTGGTGGAAGAGATGCAGTTGATCCAGCCCAGCGCCTGCATCCAAGTGAGCAAGAAAAGCCCCAATCGGTTCCTGAAGCGGGCCTGCAAGGTGATCCGCACCGGGCTGGGTCAGCCCTCGGTCTTCAACTCGGACGTGATCGTCCAGGAGATGCTCCACGACGGCAAGAGCCTGGCCGACGCCCGCTGCGGCGGTCCCAGCGGCTGCGTGGAAGTCAGCGCCTTCGGCAAGGAGAGCTGCACGCTGACCGGGTACGTCAATTGGCCCAAGATCCTGGAGCTGGCCTGCCACGACGGGCTGGATCCGCGCACCGGGGTCCAGGTGGGGCCGCACACCGGAGACGCCCGCGAGTTCCAATCGTTCGACCAGCTCTTCGAGGCGTACAAGAGACAACTGAGGTATTTCATCGACCTGAAGATCGCGGGCAACAACGTCATCGAGCGGCTGTACGCCGAAAACATGCCGGCGCCCTACATGTCGCTGCTGGTGGACGACTGCATCGCGAAGGGCAAGGACTACCACAACGGCGGGCCGCGCTACAACTGCACGTATATCCAAGGCGTCGGCCTGGGGACCGTCACCGACGCCCTGGCCGCGGTGAAATGGCAGGTGTTCGACGGCAAGCACGTGGGCATGAAACAGCTCTTGGAGGCCCTTCAGGCCGATTTTCAGGGGCACGAAGAGCTGCGGCAGACACTGCTCATGAAGACGCCCAAGTACGGCAACGACGATCCCCGCGCCGACGACGTCGCCGAGCAGGTTTTCAACGCCTACTACGACGTGCTCAACGGACGGCCCAACACCAAGGGGGGCAAATACCGGGTGAATCTGCTGCCCACCACGGTCCACGTCTACTTCGGGTCGGTCGTGGGGGCCATGCCCAGCGGCCGCAAGGCCGGCGAGACCCTCTCCGAGGGTATTTCCCCCAGCCAGGGCGCCGACGTCCACGGCCCCACGGCCGTGGTGAAGTCGGCCGCCCGGATCGATCACGCCCGCACCGGCGGAACGCTGCTGAACATGAAACTCAGCCCGCAGATCCTCGACGGTGACGGGCTCGACCGCCTGGTGGACCTGATCCGATCCTACTTCAGCCTCGACGGGCACCACGTGCAGTTCAACGTGGTCGACGCGGCCACGCTCCGCGACGCCCAGCAGCACCCCGAACGCCACAGGAACCTGATCGTGCGGGTGGCCGGTTACAGCGACTACTTCGTGGACGTGGGCCGGGACCTGCAAAACGAGATCATCTCCCGCACCGAGCACCGGTCGTTCTAGCGGCCAGGGGCCAGGGGCCAGGGACCGGGGGTGAGTGCAAAGAATTGATGATTGATGATTGATGATTGCTGGGGTCTCCATCCACCGCATTCTGCACTCTGCATTCTGCATTCTGACTTCCTGAGCCCCGGCCCCTGACCCCTCTTCCCTTACCGCTAATGACCACCTCCGACTCGCCTCCGCCCGCCCCCGGCAAACTGGCCGCCCGCCTCTCGGTGGTGGCCGCCGCGCTGATGTGGAGCACCAGCGGGCTGTTCGCCAAGGCGCCGCTGTTCGACGAGTGGCCGAAGGCAGATCGCGGGCTGATGCTGGCGTTTTGGCGGGCGGCGTTCGCCGCCCTGGTGCTCGTGCCCATGATCCGCCGGCCGAAGTGGAATGTCCGGCTGGCGCCGATGACGATCTGCTTTACGCTGATGTGCGTCACCTACCTGACGGCCATGACGCGGACCACGGCCGCCAACGCCATCTGGTTGCAGGCCACGTCTCCCTGGTGGACGTTCTTACTGGCCGTGCTGATCTTCCGCGAGCCGGTCGCCCGCCGCGAGTTGATTCCGCTCGGCTTCGGCGTCTTGGGCGTGGGCACCATCCTGCTGTTCGAGTTGGGCATCCATACGCGAGACTACACGCCGGACACCGTCGGCGTGCTCTGTGGGCTGGCGGCGGGCGTGTCTTACGCCTGCGTGGTACTGTTCATGCGGCGGCTGCGCGACCAGACCTCCGCCTGGCTGATCGGCCTGAATCACGCGGTGGCCGCGCTGGCGATGCTGCCGTGGGTCGTGCATCTCGGCATCCGGCCCTCGCCGGCCCAACTGGCGGTGCTGGCCTGCTTCGGCGTCTTCCAGATGGCCATCCCCTACGTGCTGGTGAGCCGTGCCCTGCGGACGATCAGCAGCCAGGAGGCCATCGGCATCTGCCTGATCGAGCCGGTGTTCACACCGCTGTGGGTCCTCCTCTGGGGCGAGGTCCCTGCCCCGTGGACCGTCGCCGGTGCGTCGCTGATCCTGGTGGGGCTGGTGCTCCGCTACGTGGTGTTCGAGTGGATCGCCGCGCGGGGCCGCCAACGGACCGTGGCCGCGATTGACGCTCAGAACCGCCCCGTCGTGTCGCAATAGTCGGCGGCTGACAGCCACCGGCCGAAGACACCGCAAATTCCGGCGGCTACTAGCCGCCGACTGCCAAGATTTCTTTCCTGAAACCGAATAGATGGCATGTCGCGTGCTTTTTCCGGGCAGCGGCAATGTGGTTGCCTTCTCCCCGCAGACCATGTATACTGGGGCTCGGTCAATCTGGCGGTAGCCGGGCCTCCGTTTTCGGGCCTTGGGCGCCGCCTCCCACGACACCGCGTTTCCCGTTCACACGAGAGGACCCCGATTATGAGTAACGCTCAACGCACACGCTGCCGATTTGCGGCAACGGCCATGTTTATCGTGGTTGCCCTGGCAGTCGCCACGGCACTTGCCGAAGACCAGAAACCCGCCCCGCCCGACCGGCCGGCTGCCCACGCGGCGGCCGTCTTCCGGCCCATGGCGGGTGATGCGAAGGTCGCCGGCCCGAAACTGCCGGAAATGAAGGACGTCCGCCTGCCGCTGGCCAAGGCCGCCCTTGGCGGCCTGCCCGCCCTCCCGCAGGAGCTGAATCTGCTCTCGGATATCGCCGTGAAACTGCTCTCCGGCAACGTTTCCAAGCTGTTGGCCGACGTCTGTGCCGAGCTGTTCTCCGGCAATTCCACCGAGCTGTTCTCGGGCAACGAACCCTCGCTGCTGTCGGATAACGCCACGGAGTTGCTCTCCCGCAATGAGCCTGAGCTGCTCTCGGACAACACCACGGAGTTGCTCTCCCGCAACGAGCCTGAGCTGCTCTCGGGTAACGACACCAAGCTGTTCTCCGGTAACGAGCTTCAACTTTTCTCGAACATCAAGGTAGAGATCAACGTCGCCGACAGCGGGAACAACAACGGGAACAACAACCCGCCGCCCCCCCGCCTCGCGCCCCCGGCGAAGCCGAAGAAGCCCGCCAAGAACGCCGCCCTCGATCGAAACCAGAGCGGCACGGTCAGCTTCGACGAGTTCTCGGCCTCGAAGGCGGCGATGAAGCTGCGGCGGGCCAAAAGCCGCTTTGCCGCCCTCGACACCAACGGCGACGGCCTCTTGAGCTTCGAGGAGTTCACCGCGCAGAGCACCGACGGCCCTTCTGTGGCGCAGCGATAACACGAGTGATCGCCGCCGCCGCCGGCGCACCGCGCGGCCGCGGCGGAGGATCTTCAGGCCAAAGTGCCGAGACATCCGGCCCGCATTTCTCACCACAGTGTGCCACTGCTTGACGCAAGGCAAGCAGTGATGAGTGCTTCCGCCCCGCACTGCTTCTGCGAAGCAGTGGCACACGGTGATCCTACGTGCAACGTTAGTGAGAAATGCGGGTATGGAACTCGGGCCTACTGCCGCACGCTGGCCTTGTCCGGGCCGGGGAAGTCGTCGGGCACCTTCTGGGTGACCTTGCCGCAGGCCGCCCATTCCGCGCCCCGCTGGAAGGTGACGATGAACGACACGGCCTTCAACTGCTCGGGCGTGTGCCCCAGGGCGTTCTGAAACACGCGGCCCTTGCCGTAGCTGACCGTAAACAGCAGCGGCTCGTGCTCGCCCGCCCCGCCCTTTTCCTCCGGCGCGAAGGCCGTGGCCAGCACCGTGAGATTCTTGGCCGGGCCGCGGAGCCAGCCGTAAAGCTCGTCGGGCACGTGCATGAACTTCTCGGGCAGCCCCTTGGTGATGGGGTGATCGGGCTCCCGGACGACCAACTGGAACGGCTGCTGCGGACCGTGGCCGCCGCCTTTTCCGGGCTTCTCGTCGCGGACGATCTTTCCCTCACGCCAGCGGACGTACGGACCGTCCTTGTCGTTGCGGCCCCAGCCCAGGCCCATCATCTCGGTGTAGTCCTTCCAGTCGGGAAACGCCGCGCAGGCAAAGTGGTAGATCACCAGCCCGCCGCCGCCCTTGACGTAATCGACCAGGGCCTTTCGAGTCTCTTCCGGCCAAGGGTCGCCCTGGTAGTTGCTCACTACCACGGCGTAGGCGGCGAAGTCCGGTTTGAAGCCGCTCATGTCCTTGCCCCTCGGGGGCGACGTGGCCACGTCGACCGTAAACAGACCGGTCTGCTCCAGCAGCTTCTTCAGTACCGGCGTGGTCCCCTTCCAATCGTGGCCGTTCTGCCCGTCGACGATCAGGGCCTTGTACGGCGGCGCGGCGGTCGCCACGGCGACCAGGACGATCCAGATTCCCAACGCGGACAGCCAGTGTCTCTTCGACATCGCAATGCTCCTCTCCTGGTTGACGCAACATTTGAGGTTGACACAACGGAACCAGTCTAGCACACGGGGCCGCCGGATTGCAGCAACACCTGCCCATTGGGGGGGGTCAAGAATGGCTGGTAGCCGGGACGCAACGCGTCGCGGGGAATTCTCCCAGCAGGCATCCGCCGGCGACTGAAGCCCTATGTCGCATTTCTCGCCAATACCCCACGTCGGATCAGAGTGTGCCACTGCTTCGCAGAAGCAGTGTTGCGGGGCGGAACCCCGATCACTGCTTGCCTTACGTCAAGCAGTGGCACACTGTGGTGACAAACACGGCTAAGCCATGCCGCGACGCGTTGCGTCCCGGCTATCGGCAGTTGTGCCTCAGACTGCACGCGAAAGGTCTGCCCGACGCCGTGGAACACCTACCGCGCCCGGTTCTCGTACCAAACCAGGTTGTTCGAGCGGCCGGCGATCACCACCAGATCGAGCCGGCCGTCGAGGTTGACGTCGGCCGCCACGGCGCCCTCGGCGGCGATGCCGCGGTCGAGCGGGATCCTGGTGAAGCGGCCGCCGGCGGCGTCGGCCGGATCGTAGAGCGACAGTCCGCCCTCGCCGGCCCGCCAGCCGGCGACGATCTCGTCGGCCCCGTCGCCGTCGAAGTCGGCCACTACCAGCGCGTGTCCCTCCTGGAGCGTCTCGTCGAGCACGCGGCGGTGCCACGGGCCGTCGACGGCGGCCGGCGTGTAGACGACCACCTGGTGGCCGTGCCAGGGCTCGACGGCGGCCAGCAGACGCTGCCCTTGGCCCAGGCTGCCCGGGGCGACCTCGCTCGAGCCCCGCGAGGCGCCCGGCTTCTGGTCGACCGGTCCGGCGCCGGCCGCGAGCCGGATCTTCTGCCACCGCCCCGCCGCGCCCTGGCCCTCGAAGTCGAACCGCCAAATGCCCTCGAAGCTGGCCGTGAGGATCTCGCCGCGGCCGTCGCCGTCGAGGTCCGCAACGTGCAGCCCGTGCAACACCGTCAGCGTCTCGTCGATCTTCCAGGTCTCCCAGCGGCCCTGGCCGAGCTTCGGCGGTGGGCGGAAGGCCCAGAGGTGGGCCGGCTTCGGATCGCGCGGGCCGTCGGAGCCGCGGCCGAACAACGGGGCGTGGACCAGCTCCGGCCGGCCGTCGCCGTCCAGGTCGCCCCAACGCAGCCGGTGGACCACCGGATCGACGGCGATCGGATGAACCTGCCAGGACTCCTCCAGGTTCTCCGGCCGGCTCAGGAGCTGGACTTCGCCGCCGCGGTTGGACTCGGAGAAGTAGAACCCGCTGGCCAGGGCGATCTCCGGCCGCCGGTCGCCGTCGAGATCGCGGACGGCCAGGTCGATATTCTTCAGCGTGCGGGCCACCGGGCGGCGCTTCCAGCCGGGGTTCTCGTACCAGTCAACGCGGTCGGCCTCGGTGCTCAAGGCGATCACGTCCGGCCTGCCGTCGGCGTTGACGTCCGCCACCGCCACCTGGTAGCCGGCAGGGAACGAGTCGATGTCGTGCCGCTCGAACCGCACCGGCCCAGCGGCCAAGAGCAACATCGCAACAGCGAACACAGGAGGGGCCATGAGTTGATCTCCGATCAGATGCGCCGCGCCGCGTAGGGTGGGACGCCAATCCCACCAAGTTCGTAAGGCAGGAGGCCAGTTCGTGCCAAAGGCGTCAGACAGCTTCCTTGATGCTCAGCTCGATCCCATCGATGACCGGCAGTGGCAGGTTTCTGTGAATGCGAAACAGGAGCCAGTCCTCCAGGACCTCGCGCAGTTGCTCCCGGCACTCTTCGAGCGTCTCCGCATTGGCGTAGACACCGTTGCACTGCGGGATTTCCCCATAGTAGCTCCCGTCATCCGGCAAGGTCTCGTATTCTGCGTGGCGGAGCGCTGCCTGAATGTATTTCACCAGCATGGTCAGTAACCTCACTCTGCACGGTCGTACCTCGCCTAACGCCACGCGCGTAAGCCGCGCGCCTCGGCGCGCGCCTCTAGCGATGAGCGATCCGCGCGTCGCCTTCGCGCGATCGTTAGACCGCTGGTGTGGAAGCGTATGGATCGGGAAACGCTGCCGTACCCCATGCTTTACGGTAGCGGGCCCATTCATCTTCGGTCTTGCGCCTGAACTCTCGCATCCCCCAACTCAGGGCGTAGATTACCCAGCCGACAAGAATAAGGACGAGAACGGAACCGAGGCGGATAAGGGCCACAAGGGAGCCTGCCTTGACCCAGCATGCACCCACGCTCAATACAGTCAGCACGAGCAGGGCCAATGCGAACTGGGTACTGTCGGAACCCCACCTTATGCCCGCCGGATACAGGAGGTGATGGCGACTGACCCTGGAAGTCGCCGCCTGCTTGCGCACGAACGAAGGGTACTTCCTTGACATGCGGTGCCACTTGGTCGGGGAGCCCTCTTCTATCAAAAGCGCGATGTAAGTTCCCACGCGATAGATGATTTGGAACTCGTTCAAGGCGACGAGGCCCATAAGGAGAATCATCACCTCAAGCATCGAGAGCCAGACGGCCGCGGTGATTTGTGCGGTTGTCACCTGAATGTAGGCCATGAGTGCGAGAACCCCGCCAATGCCATATTTCTGGACGTCAAATACTTTGACGAACCGATGGAGCATTTCGGCTCTCAGCGCAGCGTACTCGTCCTTCAGTTCTATGGGCATGTTTTTGCCTCCCAAGGTCGCGCTCTCCAGCGGTCTAACTTGTATTTAGGCCGACCTCTGTAACGCGCGGGCGTCAGCGGCCTAACACGTACACGCTCGTATTGATGATTGTAGAAAACCCCGATGCTCCAGTCAATTGTGCCGCTGAGCCAACAGCCATATGGATCGCTACGCCGGTGCGTCGGCACCCGGATCCGCCGCCGGCATGGCCGCAAGTACGGCCTTCAGCAGCCGGTTGACCTGCGCCGAGTCGGTGAAAACCGCGGCGACTTCAGGCTCTAAATACACCACCCGACCGCCGGGCGGCAGTTCACCGGCAAATCGATTGCGCTTGGCCTTGCCGTGATCAAACCGATATTCTTCGCGCAGCTCCTCACTCATGACCCCACCCGCCAATGGGTACATATCTTCGTCGTGTTCACCTCCTCGTGCACCAGCAGTCTCGCGGCACCGAGCCGCGCCATGCATTCCAATGCCCGCGACGGGCCAACTCTCCCGCCTCCCTTCGGGCTCCGAGCATTCTACACCCCCAAGAAGGCAGGTGCAATAGTCGCAGCCGCCGGTTGCCCGGTTTTGTCATGGCGTGCCCCGCGCCGGCCGCCTATAATTGAACACTACAGCCCCGCGCCGCATTGACGGGCTTGGTTTCGGCGCACGTGCAGATGCCCAGCGACAGATTGCGGCGCCGCGTCGCCTGGGAGGCGGCCCGGCTGATGTACCTCCGGGAGGAGTCGGAGTATTTTCGGGCGAAGATGAAGGCCGCCCGGCGAATCTACCGCGGCCAGCCCAAGCCCGGCGACCTGCCCAGCAATCGCGAGATCCGCGACCAGATCCAGGCCCTGGCCTGCCTGCACGAAGGCCAGCGCCGCACGGAAAACCTCCGCCAGATGCGCCTGGAGGCCCTGCGGATCATGCGCCTGCTGCGGGCGTTCCGTCCGCGGCTGATCGGCAGCACCTTGACCGGCCACGTCCGCCAGGGCTCCGACGTCGACCTGCACGTCTTCTCCGACAGCGTCGAGCCCGTGGCCGCCGCGCTCGAGGCCGAGGGCATCCGCCACGAAGTCGAGCGCAAGCGGGTCCGCAAGCAGGGCGTCCAGCAACTCTTCACCCACGTCCACGCCCAGGATCATTTCTCCTTCGAGCTGACCGTCTACGCGGCCAACATGGCCCATCACGTCTTCAAGAGTTCGGTGACGGGCAGGGCCATCGAGCGGGCGAGCATCGCCGAGCTGGAAGAGCTGCTCGCGCGGGAGTATCCCGAAACCCCGCTGGACCAGGCGGTCCTGGAGGCCGAGAGCCGGGTGGATCGCTTGCAGGTCTACGAGATGCTGCTCGTGCCGCTGGAGCAGGTGAAGGAGCGCCCCGAGTACCATCCCGAGGGCGACGTGCTCTATCACAGCCTCCAGGTCTTCGAGCTCGCCCGGCAGAAACTCCCCTACGACGAGGAGTTCCTACTGGCGGCCCTGTTGCACGACGTGGGCAAGGCGATCGATCGCAAGGACCACGTGGCCGCGGCGCTGGAGGCGCTGGAGGATCTGATCACGCCACGGACGGCCTGGCTGATCGAGCATCACGTCGAGGCCCACGCCCTGAAGGAGGGCACGCTGGGCGTCCGCTCCCGCCGCCGGCTAGCGGCCGCCGAGGATTTCGACGAGCTCGTGCTGCTGGCCGACTGCGACGACCAGGGCCGAGCGGTAGGCGTAGAGGTGCCCGACGTGGAAGACGCGCTAGACTATCTCCGCCAGTTGGCCGAGACCTGCGGCGAGTAGAAGGCCGGTGGGGCGTGGGGACTGGGGGATAGGGGCTCGGGGCTGGGAACTGGCGACTGGGGGATAGGGGCTCGGGGCGATGGGCCAGGGGTGAGGAGCCAGGCACGAGTTCATCAATCATCAATCATCAATCATCGAGAGCCCCCGCTACAGGGTGGATTTCTGCGGCAGGTTTCCAGGCCCCTGGGGGGGAAACGCCCCTTCTGCCCATTGACTTCCCGCCAGGATGCACTACAACCGAGGATGTCCCGCGGTGCCAGACCGCTCCAGCGGCTGCCGCCGGACGGTGGTAGAGGACGAGTGCGCGGTCCAGGGCGCGAAGAGAATTCCCCAGGCAGGAGGACGTGAGAGCGACGATCACTTACATCGGTCTCCTCAACCCAGCGGGACGGAGCATCCACAGTCCGGTCCATGCGTTTGAGACTCGTCGATGCGGCCTGTGCATCCCAGGTCTCGGCGAAGCCCTGAGGCAACAAGACGTCTTGCGACGACTGGCATTGCGAATTCCCCCGGCGATTGCGGGAATCTGGTTATACGGAAGCAGGCAGTCTGCATTTACAGTTTTGTGCAGACTGCATGATCGTTGTTGGAAGTCCAGCCATATCCGGTAGCGAGCCGACGCGGATGAGAACTCGGTTTACTCCACAGCTCATCGAACTCTCCCTCGCAGCCGCGCATTGTTCGTTCTGGCGGCGGAAGACACTGCGTCGTTTTCTCGAACAGTGCGGAGTGCCAACCGCCTTCCTCGCCACCTGGCATGAGGACGAAACCAAGCGGACTTTTCTGGAACGCTTGTTCTCACAACTACCGAAGAGTGAGGCCGGCCGTGCCACGATGGTGAAACTCGCCCATGCACTTCGGGAGCAGGACTCCTTTCCAGACCTGAAGGGATGGGAGGAGTCTGACCGGATGACGAGGGATGCGAAAGAGGCGGTTGCCGCGTTGAGACGTTACATGGACGCGCAGGAAGGCGAGATCGCGAGCGAAGAAGAACAACGGAAGGCACGGGAACGGTTCCAAGAATACCAGGAGGTGATCGCGAAATCCCGCCAGACCCTTAAGACCCTCCGAGATCGGCTTGATACGTTGTGCAAGGACTTGGGCACTCAGCAGGCTGGCTACGATTTCCAAGACTGGTTCTTTGATCTGGCAGATTACTTCGAGATTCAGAATAGGCGGCCATACTGGCACGAAGGACGGCAAATCGACGGATCCATTTCGGTTGGGGGTACAAACTACCTCGTGGAACTCAAATTCACTGGCGGCCAGTCCGACGCGCCCGACATCGACGTGTTCAGGAGGAAGGTGGACACAAAGGCCGACAATACAATGGGTATCCTCGTTTCAATATCTGGCTTTTCCTCGGTTGCCATTTCTGAGGCTTCGGGGCCGAAAACGCCTTTGCTCTTATTTGACTTCAACCACGTATACCTTGTCCTCTCCGGGTCAATGTCCCTCGCAGAAGTTGTCGAACGCACAAATCGGCATGCGTCGCAGACCGGGGAGGCGTACCTGCAGGCGGGAGGAGTGTACAAATAACGATTTGCAGCCAACAAATGCACCCGAGCCGCAGATCCGACTTTCCTCAATTGGAAATTCACTTGCTGGCCGTGCGGTGATTCGTGACGTTACGCATGAAGAGTTCCGCTAGCGCACGTAGTGTTCTATGAAAAGGCATACGACAACAAGAAATCGACAGCGAGTGATGATATTCATCGACGGCAGCAATCTCCTTTGTGAGATCTCCAGACGGTATGATCTTGGATACACAGAGAACTACAAGCCGCCGCCCGCTTCCCTGCTCACCCTTGCGGATACACTCATCAACCGAGCCATTGACGCCGGTTCAGCTTCATTCAATCTCATCAGAAGCTACTGGTTCGGCTCAATCCAAGGCGACGATGCGAGCGTACGAGCCACGGAGCAGAGACTTCGCGAGCTGAAGTACGAGCCCCGGCTGATCAAGAAGCCTTCTGCCCAGCGTCTTGAAAAGGGTGTCGATCTGGCACTTGGGATCGAGATGTTGGTGCACGCTTTCCACCAGAACTATGACATTGGGATACTGATTGCCGGCGACAAGGATTACGTGCAGTTGGTAGATGAAGTGAAACGTTTTGGGCAAGTGGTTTGGGGTATGTTTTTTGCGACCGAGGCAATTGGGGAGCTCCCATTTGATGAATTCCGTGAGATTCAGTCATCTACGAGCGACGCGCACGACACGGTCGAAAGCCTACTTGAGAGGGTCCGGCAGGACCTTGACTGCATCAGAAAGGGTGGGGCCTAACGATCGCCTGCCGCGGACCGCCAGCGCCGCCCCGTAGGCAGGCGTTGGGCAAATGTAGCAACACAATAAGTTGAGGGGAGATTGCCGATGCTATTGCGTATCGCTACGTTCAATCTAGAAAACCTAGACGACGGCCCCGACCTCAAGCCCGCGCTGGCGGACCGCGTCCGGATCATGCGGCCGCAGTTGCTGCGGCTGCGGGCGGATGTGCTGTGCTTTCAGGAAGTACACAGCCAGGGCCCCAGTGGTGCTCGGACACTGGCCGCGTTGGAAGCCCTGCTGGCCGGCACAGACTACGCCGATTTCCATCGCCAGACGACCTTGACCCTCGGTGGCGAGCTGTACGACGTGCGGAACATCGTCACCCTGTCGAGATTCCCGTTTGCGGCCCCGGTCCAGATGATCCGAGACACCGCAGGCCCGCGCCCCAGTTACCAGATGGCCACGGCCGATCCGCCCGATGCTGTCGCCAATTCGGTGGATTGGGAACGGCCCATGCTCTACACCCAAATCGGCGTGGCGGCCGGGATGAACCTGCACGTGATCAACGTGCACCTGAAATCGAAGCTGGCCGCCAACGTTCCGGGGCAGAAGCTTGACACTTATACCTGGAAGACCGTGTCGGCTTGGGCCGAGGGGAGCTTCATTTCGTCGATGAAGCGGGTCGGCCAGGCACTCCAGGCGCGGCTCCTGATCGACGGCATCTTCGACGCCCATGGAGACGGGTCCTTGATTGCCATCTGCGGTGATTTCAACTCGGGGGCGGACGAAGTTCCCGTCAGGGCGATTTGCGGACCGGTGGAGGAGACGGGCAACCCGACGCACGGGCCTCGACTGATGGTGCCCTGCGAAAACAACATCCCGGAGTCCGCCCGCTACTCACTGCTGCACCTGGGCCGTGGTGAAATGCTGGACCATATCATCGTCTCCAGGCCGCTGCTGAGGTTCTTCCGCAACGCCGAGATCCACAACGAGGCGTTGCCGGACGAGTCGGGGGCGTTTCGACAGGACGTGAAATTCCCGGAGTCGGACCACGCCCCGGTGCTGGCGGAGTTTGAGATCGGCTGAACGGGGGAGAGAGACCATGGCTGAGCAATTCGTCAGCGAAGCGATCCGGCCGGTGGTCGCCACCTGCGACACGTCGCGGATGGCCGCCGGCGAGCCCGGGCTGCCTCGTGCGTTTGTCTGGCGGGGGCAGACGATCGAGATTGCGGAGCTCATGCGCAGTTGGCGCGAGACGGGGCCCTGCCGCAACGGCAGCGGCGAGGCTTACGTCCGCAAGCACTGGTACGAGGTCGTCACCAGCTCCGGCAGCCGGATGAAGATCTATTTCGAGAGGCAGGCCCGTACTCGTGGAACGCGTGGGCAGAGGTGGTGGCTGTTCAGTGTTGAAGAATCGGACGAAGCCCAATAGGGACCGGCGAAGTAGCTACTGTAGTACTCCTCACGCTCCGCGTGAGGCCGAGTGGCACAACCTCACGCGGAGCGTGAGGAGTACGAGGAGTACATGGGAGGACCTGACACGAATTGTCTCACCAGTCCTAGGAGGAGAAACCATGGCGAAGATCACTAACGCTGTCCCAAGCTGTGGCCGAATTGGCGTGCTGCTGGCCAGGATCTGCTTGCTGGCCGCGGCGGGCACCGTGCGGAGCACGGTCGCGGCCGCGGAGTTCCCCAAGTTCGAGCTGCACGAGATCGACAAGGTCGGAAACAACATGGGACAGACCTCGCTGGTCGACGTGGACAAGGACGGCGACCTGGACTGGATCACCGGCTGTAGCCACGGTGAGATCTGGTGGTTCGAGTACCAGAAGCCCGACAAGTGGGTGCGGCACAAGATCGGCAGCGAGGTCGGGACCGAGGTGGGCGGCACGGCAATCGACGTAGACGGCGACGGCTGGGTGGACCAGGTCTCGGGCAGTACCTGGTTCCGCAACCCCGGCGACCCGCGGAACAAGCCGTTTACGAAGTATGCGAACGGGGCGATCAGCAATTCCCACGACAACGTGGCCGCCGACATTGACGGCGACGGCAAGCTGGAGCTGGTGATGATGCAAGATTCCCAGGGCGTCTTCTGGTACAAGATCCCGAAGGATCCGACGCAGCCGTGGGAAAGCCACCACGTCGGGCCGGCCGTCCACGGCGGCATCAGCCCGCGGGGCGTGGGCGATCTCGACGGCGACGGCGATCTGGATATCGTCCGCTCGACCGGCTGGTACGAAAACGTCGACGGCAAGGGGGCCAAGTGGACCTGGCACGGCAATATCGACGGCGGCCACACCGGCAAGTTCAAGGACACGACAAGATCCTGGATTGCCGACCTGGACCGCGACGGCGACAACGACGTGGTGATGACCGACGCCGACGCCGGCGGTACGGTGCACAGGGCCCACTGGTTCGAGAACCGCGACGGCAAAGGTGGGAGCTGGCAGGAGCACCCGATCGCGTCGCAGAAGGGCGATCTGCACACGCTGGCCGTGGCCGACTTCGACAACGACGGCGATCCGGACGTGTTTTCCGGCGAGGGTCCCTTGGGCAACACCGGCCCGGGAGAGAAGCGGCGCTGGTTCATCTGGGAAAACCTGGACGGCCGGGGCGGGAGCTGGAAGGAGCACATGATCCTCGAAGGGCCCAGGTGCCACGAGGGCGTGGCGGCCGACGTGGACGGCGACGGCGACGTGGACATCTGCTCGAAGCCCTGGAACGGCGACCTGCACGTGTATCTGAAGAACCTCTTGATGGAGAGCCGCCGGAAATAGCTGCGACTGCGGCCCATCGTCAGGTCCGCGCGGATCGGCATAGCAGCCGTAAAACAATAACTTGATCGAATTCGTAGGACGGCCTTTCCAGGCCGTCTCGCAAAAACGACGGCCTGGAAAGGCCGTCCTACGTCAGAATTGAACAGGTTATTCCTTTACGGTCCCATAGTCGCCCAGCCAGTGCTGCGGTAGAATGTGTGGCACGTCGAGAGACGTTTCAGATACCGCCGGCAGGCACGCCGGCCGCCCGCCCGTCACCGACCGTGGAAATGCCCTGCCCAGTCGAAACCACCGTGGAGTCGAGAGCGGATCGGCGCCGGGCGCCGCACGGCCAGCCGCCGGTGGACGGCCCGCTGAGATTGCCGTTTGCCGAGTTGAATCTGCGGCGCAACCCGTTCGGCGAGCTTGAGGCGGCGGAGCGAGCCGCCGTGGCGGTGGTCGAGGTGGATCGGCTCGTCCGCCGGCTGGAGCAGCCCGGCTACGCCGTCCAGTTCATCGGTGAGAAGGGCCGCGGCAAGACCACCCACCTGCTGGCCATCTGGCGGCATTTTCCACAGGCGGTGTACGTGCACGTCGGCGAGCATGAGCGGCCGCGGATCCCCCATGGGCGGCCGCTGCTGATCGACGAGATCCAGCGCCTATCCCGCTGGCACAGACGCCGCATCTTTCGCCGTCGCGTGCCGCTGGCCATCGGGACCCATGAGGACCTGGGCGGCGAACTCCGCCGGGCGGGGTTCGAGGTCCAGACCGTACGGCCGGCAGAGGCACTCGACGGAAAGCGGCTGTGCCGGATGCTCAACCGCCGCGTCGAGCGGGCCCGGCGAGGCCCCGGGCCACTGCCGCAGATCAGTCTCCAGACCGCCCAGGCCATGCTCGATCATTCCGGCGACGACCTGCGGGCCATCGAGTTTTGCCTCTACGATCTCTTCCAGGACCTTGCGGGGATTCAAGATGTCTAAGTGCGATTTGGCGATCGTCTTCGCTCGCCCCAACCGGACCTACCGCGGCGGCGATGAGCTGAGCGGCACCGTGCACGTGCAGGTCAACCAGGACGTCCGCTGCGACGGCCTGATCGTGGAACACTTCTGGCAGACCCACGGGCAGGGCAACACGGCCACCGGGCCGAAAGAGAGCAGCGTGGTGTTCCAGGGCAATCTGCAGGCCGGCCAGGCCTACAGCTATCCCTTCCGCTTCACCGTGCCCGACGGCCCGCCGACCTACCACGGGCATTACCTGAACGTCGATCACTACATCCAGGCGCGGGTGGACATCCCCTGGGCGATCGACCCGAAACTCAAGGAGGAGTACCTCCTGCTGCCGGACGAGCGCGAGTACGGTAACCTCCCGCCGGACCGCAACCAGCAGCCGAGGCTCATGGGACAGGTGCTCAAGCTTGGGCTGCCGGTCGGCGTGGCGATGATCGTCGCCGGCGTTCTGGTGCTCTTTCCCTGCGGGATCGTGCTGATCCCGCTGGGCTGCCTGGTGGTGTTTGCTGCCCTGCGACAATCGCTGGCCGAGAAGAAGATCGGCAAGGTCGAGCTTCACTGGGGTTCGCTGCGGGTGGCGCCCGGCGGCGAGGTGCCGCTGGCGCTGAGCTTCACGCCCCGCCAGTCCTGCACCCTAAACGGCATCACCGCCAATCTGCTGGCCGTCGAGCAGTGTGTCTCGGGCAGCGGGAGGAACAAATCGACGCACACGCACAAGGTCCACCAGCAGAGCATCACGCTGGCTGGGCAAGGCCCACTGACTGCCGGGCAACCGGTGCAGGTGAAGACCACCGTCCCCATCCCCCAGACCAACGCCTTCAGCTTCTCGGCCAGCGACAACGAGCTGATCTGGACCCTCGAAGTGCGGGTGGACATTCCGCTGTGGCCCGATTGGGTGGAGAAGCGGGTGCTGACGGTCCGCCCGGCACCGGCAGCCGAGATTGCCCAGCAGCAGCCCGGCCAGCCGCCACCGCCGCCGGATGCCCGACGTACCCGGGCAGAATCAAAGGCCGCCGCCTTCCCGGCCGGGGCAGGGAGTCCGGCCGCGGGAGATTTGGGCTCCGCCGGCATGACGCTGAGCATGGGCAGCGAAGTCACGTTCCACCGGCCGCCGCCGGAACCCTCGCTGGCCAGGGGGCCCGCAGAGGCGGCGCCGCCCGCCGCGGAGCAGCAACCGGCCGTCACGCAGCAGCCTTCGCCCGGCACGGCTGCCGTCGACGGCGCGCTTGGGCAGCTCGTCGATCGCCTGGGCGCGGCCAATCGGTACGGCTCGGCGAGGGACGAGATCATCCGCCAGTACGCCGAGCAGTCGTTTCCATGCTCGATCGAGATCGACGCCGTCGAGCGGACCTACACCTACGTGCCCGATCAACGCTTCCGCAACGGACGGACGGTGACCGGCCTGCTCCGCGGCACGGATTGCAGGGTCTCGGTGCAACTGCCCGAAGAGCGCAACGAGCAGCTCGACACCCTCGGCCCCGGCGACACGCTCCAGGCCAACTGCACGCCCTTGAAATGGAACAACATCCACGACCGCTTGGAGATCCGCGAACTCTAAAGCCCCCTCTCCCTTTGGGAGAGGGTCGGGGTGACGGATCAACCGCGCCCCCGTGTCGTCCTTGCCTGGCCGTTCTCCCAAAGGGAGAGCAATGTGCTGAGGGCATCCAACATCCGCCAGTCTGATGCCCCGTCTTCGCAGCCCGCGTGTCCCAGACTCCGGCCAACCCTCCCCGCCCCCGGCCTCTCGTCCAGCGATTCCGTGAGCAAGTCGGGCTTGAGCCGGTAAGTGCCGGCCGTCTCTTGGTTTGTGGCTTTGCGACCGGCGGAGGGCAAATAACTGAATCACTGCCCGACTGCGCTTGACACGGCGCCGCTTGCGCGGTAGCTTCGCCGTTGCACTTACACGCTCCAAGTGGAACTTCCATGCGACCACCCGAAAAGACCGGCTTTACGCTGATCGAGCTCTTGGTGGTAATCGCCATCATCGGCATTCTGATCGCGCTGCTGTTGCCCGCCGTGCAGACAGCTCGCGAGGCGGCCCGGATGACGCAGTGTGCGAATAATCTGCGGCAGATTGGCCTGGCGATCCAACTCTACCAGGAGCAGCACGAGGTGTACGTGATGGGGCGCGATACCTCGACCCAGTGGGGTGTTTCCTGGGCCTTCCGGCTTTTGCCGCACATGGAGCAGAGCGGGATCTACGAGTCGATGAACTACAAACAGCGGGTGGACTCAGCGGTAAACGCCTACGCCATGCGGACGCCGGTGACCACGTTCGTCTGCCCGAGCCGGCGAAGTCCGCAGCCCGACCGCAACTTCGACGACAACGACCAGTCGAGCAAGGTGCGGGGCGTGGCCGCGCCGGGCGACTATGCCGCCAACAACGGCAGGGTCTTCAACTACTACCTGGAAAAGCCCAGGTGGAGCGCGAGTGTGGCGGGACCGATCCACACGTACTCGCGGGTCACCCTTGTGCAGGTGACCGACGGGACGTCGAACACGCTGGCGGTGGGCGAGCGCTACATCCCTCCGCTGCGGGCGTCCAGCCCGGGATTCGAGCACTACGACATCGGCGATTGCGCGTTCTTCGCGGCCGACAACCCCTGGACGATCTTCGCCGCCACCGGGGCGGGCTTTCCCACCGGACCGCTGGACAGCGACCGGGGCAAGTTCGGCAGCGAGCACGGCAACATGGCACAATTCGTGTTCCTCGACGGCCGCGTGTATGCGCTCAACTACTCGGTTTCGCTGAGCGTGTTGCAGGCGCTGTCGATCGTGGGCGACGGGGTCGCCGTATCCAGCCATGACTATTGACAGTAGTTCCAAGTTGTGGGGGAGGGTGGCTGGGGTCGCACGAAGTGAGCCCCCAGACCCCAGGTTTGCCGGGGGCTCGCTGGCGCTCGACCCCGGCCACCTCAAGTTGGACGATCCGAACTTGGAACTACTGACTGAGTTCCTCTGGCGGAAGTGTTCGGCGGTGGGTGCCATGGCCAAGGTTGCTTTGCCATGGCGTGGTTTGCCGGCATGCCCACGCGAGCGTCGGCATGGCACCCGGCATGGCACCTGGTTCTTCTTGCCGCTGGCGTTGATCTTGTTGGCTGGCTGCTCCAGTTCGCCGGAGAAGACCTACCCGGTGCAGGGCGTGGTCAGACTGGACGGAAAGCCCCTGGACGGCGGCAGCGTGCTGTTCGAGTCGATCGAGCCGGGCAGCAGCGGCCGGCGATATACGGCCCGCGGCACGATCGACGGCCAGGGCAATTACCGTCTGAGCACCTTCGGCCGCTACGACGGCGCGGTGGCCGGCCGCCACCGCGTGGTGGTGCTGCCCGATCTCAGCCAGATGACCGACAATCCCCACGCGCCGCCCTTGCCGATCACCGTCCCCGTGAAGTACTCTGCTCTGGAGACGACCGATCTGGAGTACGAGGTCGAGCCGGGCGACAACCGGATCGATATCGAGCTGCGCAGTGGCGACACCTCCAAATAGCCGGACGCGGCAACCATGTGAATGTGCAGGAAGAGGGGCTCTTTTGCTCTGGTGCCGCGGCCCTCTGGTGCCTAATACTGCAGCGCCAGGTTCAATGGTTGCAGACGGAGTTATCAGTGGTCAGTTCTCAGTTTTCAGTTCCGCCTTGTGAGTCTTCCGTTCTCCGCGGTCACGAACTGAGAGCTGACAACTGACAACTGAAGACTGAGAACTGATGACTGAGAACCTCTGGCCACAGGTGGTGTGGCGGCCATGCGTTGCGACAAATGATCGTACATGACCAGGCGCAGCAGGATTAAGCGACTGCGTCACCTTTGCTGCCGGGACCTCGAAAAGCCATGAATCACGACTGTGCCGCGATCTTCGACATGGACGGCGTACTGGTCGACACCTACCGCGCGCATTACAGGAGCTGGCTGGCGATGGCCCAGCCTCACGGCCTGAGCTTCACGGAGGCCGAGTTCGCCCATACGTTCGGGCGGACCAGCCGCGAAATCATCGCGCATTTCTGGGGCGACGGCCGCTTTACCGACGCCCAGATCGCTGCCCTGGACGAGAAAAAGGAAGGGGCCTTCCGGCGGATCATCGAGGCGGATTTTCCGGCCATGCCCGGCGCCCGTAGGCTGCTTGAGGAACTCCATGATGCGGGCTTCGCCCTGGCGGTCGGCTCGTCCGGACCGCCGGAGAACGTAGACCTGGTGCTGGAGAGGCTCGGCGCACGGCGGCTGTTTCGGGCGGTGGTCACCGGGATGGACGTCACCCGCGGCAAGCCCGATCCACAGGTGTTCCTGATCGCCGCCGAGCGCCTCGGCGTGCCGGCGGAGCGGTGCGCGGTGATCGAAGACGCCCCGGCCGGCGTGGCGGCGGCCAACGCGGCGGGCATGACCAGCATTGGGCTGACGAGCACCGGTCGGACCACCGAATCGCTCGCCGCGGCCCACCTGGTCGTCGGCTCGCTGGCCGAACTCTCGGCCGACGTACTCCGCAGGCTGATCGTTTGCCGCCGGGGCTGAGGGTCACAAAGCCACGACCGTCGGTCGCGCCAGCCCGGCCGGGTTTCCCGGCGGGCGTTGCCCGCCGGCTATTGTGCGGAACCCTGCCGGCATTACTTGACGGCCTGAAGCCGGTAGGCGATACTCAGGAGCCGCCGCCTGGTTTTCTTTGGCCTATCCATTGGGAGGTTGACAACATGTCGGGGAAGAAAATTGCAGCGTCGCTGCTGCTGGTGCTCTCGGCAGCCGCGCTCGCCCGGGCCGAGGGGCCGAAGAAGGTCCTGCTCTTGGGACAGAAGCGAGATCATCCGCCCCAGACGCACGAGTACATGGCGGGGCTGCACGTGCTGAAGCAATCGCTTCGGGGAGTAGACGGGCTGAAGCTTGAGATCCACCAGGCCGATGAGCCCTGGCCGGAGGGGCCCGAGTTGCTCAAAGACGCCGACGGCGTAGTGCTCTTCCTGGGCGAGGGGTCGCAGTGGGAGCAGGTCGATCCACGGCGGCTGAAGGCCCTCCAGGAGCTGGCCGCCCGCGGCGGCGCGATCGTCGGGCTCCACTGGGCCATCGGCGGCAAAGACGCCAAGTACATCCCCCGGCACCTGGAGCTGCTGGGCGGTTGCCACGGCGGGGACGACCGGAAGTACACCCTGGTCGAAACCGACCTGAAAGTGGTCGATCGGCAGCACCCGATTACCTTCGGCATCGACGACTTCCGGCTGGACGACGAGTACTACTACCAGCTTAAGTTCGCCAAGAAGGGGAAGATCCAGCCGCTGCTTCAGGCCACCATCGAGGGCAAGCCGGAAACCGTGGCCTGGGCCTTCGAGCGGCCCGACGGCGGGCGATCCTTCGGTTTCGGCGGGATGCACTACCATCGCAACTGGGGCATTCCGGCCTGCCGGCGACTGATCGCCCAGGGCATCCTCTGGACGCTCAAGATGCCGGTCCCCAAGGAAGGGCTCAAGGTCGAAGTGACGGAAGATGCTCTGAAGCTCAAGTAGGCGGCCGCTTGCAGCCTGGCAGCGGCCGCTTGCGGCTTAGGGCGCGCTCAGAAACAACTTGGACAAATCGTAGCAGGCACACTCCGTGTGCCGTCGGCGGGTTACGGCACACGGAGTGTGCCTACTACACTGCAACTGAACAGGTTATTGCTGAGCGCTCGCTTAGCAGGAACCACAAAGGGACGAACATGAAAAAATCCATCGGCGCCAAAACTATCGTCTATCCCACTCCCGTGTTCGTGGTGGGGACCTACGACGAGAACGAGAGGCCCAACGTGATGACGGTCGCCTGGGGCGGCATCTGCTGCTCCAAGCCCCCGTGTGTGGCCGTCTCGCTCAGAAAGGCCACGTATTCGCACGGAAACATCCTGCGGCGAAAGGCCTTTACGGTCAGCATTCCCTCGGAGAACCACGTCCGGCAGGCCGACTACTTCGGCATGGCCTCCGGGAGGAAGGAAGACAAGTTCTCGGCGACCGGGCTGACGCCCGTCAAGAGCGAGCTGGTCGACGCCCCGTACGTGGAGGAGTTTCCCCTGGTGCTGGAGTGCAAGTTGCTGCACACCTTTGAATTGCGGCTGCACACCCAGTTCGTCGGCGAGATCATGGACGTGAAGGCCGACCCGTCCGTGCTCAACCAGCAGGGACTTCCCGACATCGAGAAGATACGGCCGCTGCTATTCGCCCCGGAGACGCAGCGCTACCACGGCGTGGGCCAATTCCTCGGCGAGGCGTTCTCCATCGGCAAGAAGTTGTAGATCGTTGCAGCCACCTGCGGCTTTGCACGAACCGTTGGCCCGGAAAGCGCGCCAGAAGCTACGACCGCAGCGTGGCCGTCAGTCGCAACGGGTGGGTTAACCCAACTTCGCCAGTTGTCGACGTAAGTGCTTGCGGCGCAAGGGTCGGTTTGCAGAAGTCTTCACTACACATCCGCCATTGGTCGGGTAGGCAGCCGCAGGCCAAGGTGCTGGAGCAGGATGGCCTGGTGGTCGGTGGGACGGGTAATGCAGCGCTTGCGAATCTCGGTTCCCTGACGCGTCGGCAGCACCACGTCGACCAGCCGGATCTTGCCCAACTCCTCGAACACGCGTCGTGGCTCGTGGCCCAGTCCGGCCCGTAGGCACCACCGCGAGAGCGACTTCCAGAGCACGTAGGCCAGGAAGCAGACCAGGATGTGGGCCAGCACGCGGTGTTCCTTCTGGTGCCAGATCGGCCGGATGGCCAGATCGCTCTTCTGGACGCGGAACGCGGCTTCGGCCTCGGTCAGTTGGATGTACGTCTTCCACAACTCCTCGTCGCTCCAATCGTGGATGTTGCTCCGCAGCAGATAGCAGCCCTCGGAGAGGGTGGCCCACTCGCGCCATGCCTCGACCTTCTGCCAGGCGAGACGTGCGCGGCCCTGGCCGTCGGTCTGCACGTCCACGGCAAACAACCCTGCCGCGCGGCTGTTGCGGCCCAGCAGGCGGCCCACCCGCTGGCCTACCACCGCCGGGGAGAGCCTCTGCCGCTGGCAGGTGGCGGCGATCCTGCGCAGCCCTTCTTCGATCCGCTGCTCGAAGCGGGCGTGCATCGCCTTCTCCTTCTCCCGGCGATCGCGGCTGCGACAAAGCACGAACGTCT
>Ga0315277_10003020_pt1 | contig 23089 bp, 20 predicted proteins | sample YL17G05_15_MG_FD_203695 | JGI IMG/M metagenome (GOLD analysis project Ga0315277, IMG submission 203695) | Sediment microbial communities from Yellowstone Lake, YNP, Wyoming, USA - YL17G05_15 | ecosystem: Environmental > Aquatic > Freshwater > Lake > Sediment | place: USA: Wyoming | collected...
AGGAGGGACAGCTGTGAAAGAAGTCCCCGAGTTCATATCGGAAGCGACGCTCGGGCAGATCCCTCCCGCCGGTATCCACGGGGCAAAGAGAAACCTGCTGGATACGGTAGGAGTCATCCTGGCAGGCTGTCACGAAGAGGTTACAAGGCTGGCCGTAGAGGCGCTCGGCAAGCACCCGAGTGATGCGGGTTCCCTTGTCGTCGGGTACCCACTGGCCACTGAGCCGTGCACTGCCGCCCTGCTGAATGGCGTCGCCGCCCATGCTCTTGACTATGATGACAGCAGCGAGACCATGTTCGGACACCCGTCTGGAGAGGTCGTGAGCGCACTCCTGTCCGTGGCGTCCGGGCGACCGGTGACCGGTGCGGACCTGCTGCTCGCCTATGCAATTGGTGTCGAAGTCGAAGCCAAACTCGCCAATGCCGTGCCGGACCATTACGACTGGGGCTGGCACAACACAGCCACCCTGGGCACGATAGGCGCCGCGGCTGCGAGCGCCAGACTGCTTGGTCTGGACCTTGGCGCGACCACAATGGCCGTGGGCATAGCCTCATCGCTGGCCAGCGGCATCAAGCAGAACTTCGGCACGATGACAAAGCCCCTGCACATGGGGAACGCGGCGCGCAACGGCGTGCTCGCAGGCCTCCTGGCGCAGGATGGTTTCACTGCCGACCCGCAGGCGGTTGGGGGCCCGCAGGGATTTGCCAAGGTGTACTCAGGCACCGGCTCATACAGCATGGACGCCACACTCAAGTCGCTCGGCAACCCGTGGGAAGTGGCCGATCCAGGCCTTCGCGTGAAGCTCTACCCGTGCTGCACCAGTAACCACAGGCCCGTCGAAGCGGCGATACTGCTGTCCAGGGAGCACAACATAGACCCGTCAGAGATAGAGCGTGTCGACTGCGGCGTCATTTACAAAGTGCCGGACATCCTGATCAGGTCCGATCCCCGCAGCGGTGTGGAGGCGAAGTTCTGTCTCCAGTACTGCGTGGCCCGCGCGCTGGTGTCTGGCAGGCTCTCCATCTCGCACTTCGACCAGTCCCAGGTGCTGGACCCGTCACTCCGGCCGCTCATGGCCAAAGTGTTCATGTACGTCCATCCTGAAGGCCGCAAAGAGACCATGACGCGGCAGATTGCCGAGGTCACGATCAAGTTGCGCGACGGGCGGATTTTCAGCAAGAAGGTCTATGAGCAGGAAGGCCACCCGCTGCGCCCGCTCAGCGACGAGCAGGTGAGGAACAAGTTCATGGACTGCGCGACCCGCGTGCTCACCACAGGAGACGCTACTCGTCTGATGGACTATCTCTGGGACATCGAGAACAAGGCCACCATCCAGCCCGTGCTGGATATCCTGAGCGGCCGCCGCTAGACTCGGGAGGAGGAGAGCGGGCATGTACAACCGTGTCCAGGACCATACCACGAAAGTCCAGAAGTTGCAGCGGAAAATGCAGGAGCGCGGCGTTGATGCCGCCCTGATACGGGACTGGAAACACGTCTATTACTTCACAGGGTTCAGGCCTGCCATAAGGTCAAGACCCATCCACTTCTTCGTGTTCGCCGACGGTGTCTCGGTCCTGATGGTCCCGAACCTTATGCTTCAGACGATCAAGGACGAGTTCTCGTTCTTGCCCAAGTACACATCGTACATGAAGCCGTCGGACCTGCTGCCTGACAGCGCGGCCGTCCTCGGCGCCGGAGGACGCAAGATAAAGAAGCTCGGCCTCGAAGGCGGGTATTTCCCTTACGGTGATGCGCAGGGCTTGACCAAGCTCCTTGGTGGGAGCGTAGAGCTGTGGGATGTGGAGCCCAGCATCGAAGCGATGCGGGTCATCAAGACTCCGCACGAGGTTGACCTTATCAGGAAGGCGTGCAGCATCGCTGACACTGTGGTCGTCCAATGCCTTCGTGGAGCGAAGCCTGGGGACACAGAAGAAGGGCTGGCGCGGCGCATCAGCGCCAGGACATATGAGGCAGGCGGCGATGGCGTCGCGTTCGACACGATAGTGGTGAGCGGCGAGCGCGGTGGTCTTTTGAGCACCGCTCCCTCAGCAAGAGTCTTCCAGGCACGAGACCAGGTACTTGTGGATTATGGCACGCTCTACCAGGGATATTGTTGCGACATCGCCAGGATGGCGAGCCTCGGCGCGCCTTCGCGGAAGCTTGGCGATTGGTATAAGGCCGAGATGGAAGCGCTTGAGGCGATGGTCGCGGCTACCAGGCCGGGGGTCCTTGCGTCCAACCTGTGCAGGGTGGCGCTCGGCGTCCTGAGCAAATACGGGTATGACAAGTACCGGAGAGGCGAGAGGGTCGGGCACGGAGTCGGGCTGCATTTCCACGAAGCGCCGCTCCTCGGCCTGTTCGACGATACTGTACTGGAACCGGGGATGGTCATATCCATGGAACCCACCATCCAGGCGCCCGAGATGAATGTCCGGATCGAAGACGAGATACTTGTCACTGGAACCGGTTGCGAAGTCATAACGAAAATGTCGCGCGACCTGATCATCGCCTGAGGGGGATAACACGTGGACCTGCTGCTCAAGGGCAAGCGCATCGGCTTCTTTGTCGAGATCGAGTACCACGATCTTGAGCTCTGGTACCCGAAGATGAGATTCGAAGAGGAAGGCGCCGAGTGCCCCCTCATCGGGACAGGCTCGGCCAAGTCGTATAAAGGAAAGATCGGCGTCGTCGCGCCGGTGGATTTGACGGCCGCCCAGGTGAAAGTAGAGGACTTCGACGCGTTCGTCTTTTCCGGCGGGTTTGCCCCGATAAGGCTCAGGGTCGCGCCGGAGGTCCTTGCCGTCACGCGAGCCGCGAATGCCCAGAACAAAGTCGTAGGCACCATATGCTTCGGTGGGTGGCTGCTGGCATCCGCAGACATTGCACGCGGCAAGAAGGTTTCCTGCCACGAGGCGCTCACAGTGGACCTGAAGAACGCCGGGGCCATTGCCAGCGATACCATCCCATCTCAGGTCGACGGCAACCTGGTCACGGCTCGCTACCTGCGTGATATGTACGGGTTTACCAGGTCTATCATTGAACTGCTGACCAAGTAGGAGAGTCCCTCCTGGAAGGGCGCCCTGAGCATCCGGCGCCCTTGCGCTTTGCCTTGGACCGTGACGACCGTCCAAGAATGACAATACATGATGATTGCACTTAGTGATATCATAATCTACAATCATGGGGTGAGGTGAATTCGCACCAACGCTGGGAGGCACGAGCTATATGGAGCGTGAGCAGTTCACCATCCGAGTTCCGAAGGGCCTTCTCGATAGAGTCCGTGAAGAAGCGGCCGCCTACGGCGATTCCATGAACGATCTCGTCGTGGCCGCGGTTGAGAAGGAGATCTCGATAAGGGCGCAGCTTCGCCTTCTGAGCCAGATCGAGCAGGAACGCCTCGCGTTGGAGAAGCGCGGCCTTCAGCCGGATTCGGTTCCGATCATAAGGGAATTGCGAACCAGGACGACCCACCGTGGCTAGGACCATTTACTGCCTGGACACCAGTGTTCTGATCAAGGCTTTTGTGGCCGAAGAAGGAAGCGCGGAGTCTACCGCTCTCCTGAGGAGCATCATCAGTGGGGGGCACAGGCTGGTTATGCCGGCTTTCGCGCGGGTTGAGGCTGGCTCAGTGCTCTGGAAGAAGACAAGGGCGGGCCTTCTGAGCGAATCCGAGGCAGGCGCCATATGGGAGCGCTTTCTGTCGTTGGCAGTAGAGTACGTGGAGGACAGGGAAATCCAGGAGAAAGCCTGGGAGATCACGGCGCGACATAACCTTACGGTAATGTACGATGCCGTTTTCCTAGCGGTCTGTGAGACCTTTGCCCAGGGCACTCGGAACGTAGTCGAATTCTGGACCGCTGACCGTGAACTGGTCTCGAGCCTGGGCCCAGAGCCACCGGGGTACGTGCACCTGTTATACCGGTGACCGTGGTCGGCAGAACCACTCCGCCATCGCGCACTGAGAAGCCTCTCAGAACACTGTTTCTACGTTGACTCCCAGAGCCACTGACGCCTCCATGACCACATCTCTCAACCTATCGAGATACTCATCAGGCCTGGCTGCATACTCCCGTAACGCTTGCCCGGCCGGGGCGGGGGCAACCTTGAGGAACCTGCCCACCGCCGCGGGATAAGGGTTGAAGCGATCCACCATGATCCTGGGCACTCCCGCATCGCGGATGTCCGTCAGGATCGACCTCATCGCCTCCCTGGAATCGGAGTGGTATGGCAGGACAGGGCTGATAAAAGCCCAGGTGCTGAACCCAGCCTCCGAAAGGCGCCTGAGCGCCGCCAGTCGCCGGGTGGCCGGGGATGCCCCAGGCTCGTAGAGTCGAGTGATCTCATCATCGACTGTGGTGACGGTCATGCCGACCTCGATGCCCGGGATGTCTTGGAGCACGTCGATGTCACGCAGGACCAGGTCGGACTTGCTGAGGACGGAAAAGCTGATGGAAGGCGGGGCCGCAGCCGTCTGTTCGATGCCTCCAGCGCCGAGGCGAAGCTGTCCGCCGTCGCCCACTGTGGCCGCGATGACCTCAAGGCACATCCGGGTCAGCCCGTATTCACGCTCGGCAGGCTGGTAGGCATCGGTGACGCTGGAGATGATGACCTCGATTTTCCTTGGCGCGCCAGGTGAGCGCTGCCGGGACAACCGTCGCAGGTCCTTGACGAGGATTTCCGCCATGTTCACCTTTGCGTCCACCCACTGGCCCCAGGGCTGGTCGTGATGTGAGAACCTATTCATGAAGGATGCATAACAGTAGGCACAATCGTGGGCGCAACCCCTGTAGGGGTTCAGCGCGTAATCCACGATGCCGGACTTCACCAGAGCCGATTTGCAGGATATCTCGCGGACCGTTACCCCATCGCGCTCTCACCAACCATAGCATACACCTGGGTACGGTGCGTGGGAGACGCCTTTAACCCGGCTTGGTGGGCTTCCCTGACTAGCTTGACGAGCTTCCCCCCGGTGAAGGCAGGAAGAGCATCCTTGCTTTCGCCCTGGTGCGTTCTTCAAAGTGCCCGGTGACCTTGAGCCCGAAGGCTTTCTGGAAAGTTCTGACCGCTTCGGCAGTCTTTGGACCGTAGATGCCGTCGGCGGGTGGCTCCAGCCAGCCAAACCCAATGAGACCTCGTTGTAGCAGCAGCACGTCAGAACCACGCGACCCCGGCGCCAAGGGGCGGGTAAAATGGTGGCCCAGGTCCGGATCGACAACGGCTATCGGGGTACCTGTTTCCACAAGCGCATAAAGGCGGAGCACGTCCGCATTATTCATCCTGAAGCACCCGCCGCTCAGGCTCTGGCCGACCGAGTAGGGCTTGTTGGTCCCGTGAATGCCGTAAACGCCCCACGGCACGTCCAGCTCGATGAAGCGCACACCAAAACCTCCGCCCCAGCCCGACGACTTTTTACGGACATGCCACTCTCCAGGCGGGCTTGGCGTAGACGACTTGCCCACGCCCACCGGAAACACGTGCTTCACGGAGTTGCCGTCCATCACTGTAACCTTGTGCGTCTTCACATTTATGATCACGCGGATGTCATTCTCCGCATCCACGTCCTGTGTGACAGCCGTAATGGCTGCCGCCACCGAACTGAGGGCGCGCGCCGTTACCGGCCCGCTTTTCCCGTCGTGCTCCAGACCATAGTCCGCCTGGAACTCCTCAAGGGCAGCTTCAGTCTGTTTCCCGGCAAGGCCGTCCGCAGGGCAGTGATAACCGGCCTGGTTCAGCAGGATCTGTGTCGTGAGCACAAATTCCCTGCCGTAGTACACCGGGCCAGTGTCCGGTTCATTGCAGCACGGGCACTGAGGCGCCGCAGCGTGGGCAATAGAGGATGGGGACAAAGGTAGAAAGACGGAACAGGCAATGATCACTAGTGCCAGTGATGCGGCAACCACAGAGCGCACTTAGACATCTCTCCTTTTGGACTGTCATTAGCGTTATCCGCTGGTATGCCTGACGATACGTTGCCACAAGCGTGGAATGCCGCCATTGGGTGCGGTCGTATAATGAACTGACCCAATGACATGAGGTGCCTGGTTGGCCCAGAAGACATCGCTGGCAAGAATGGTTCTTGTGCTGACTATGGTGGGGATCATCTCCGGCATCGTCCTGGGGCTCTGCACCGGTGACGGTGCGGAGAACGCCACCGTGGGTACCCTTTCAACGGAAACCGTTCGCCCGGGAGCGGTTCGTACAGGAACGACCGCCGGGGGGACGACTCCGCCGCCGGGGCAGCCTGGCGACGTCGAGATAACCGACGAGACACACCCGCTGGGCCGCAAAGCGGATGAGCCTTTGCCCTGGGAAGGGAACCCGGAACTGGCGGCTCTTCGCAAACAGTACGGGGCGGCGTTCACCATGGGGGCTTTTCAGACGACGCTGCCCGACCCGTTGTTCGGGGAAGAAGAGAACATCGCACAGGCGGCAAGACACCTTGCAGGCGCGGTGATCGAGAGCGGTGCCATCTTCTCGCTCGACAGGCAGCTTGGGCCGCGGACGAGAGCCCGAGGATACACTATCGGGCCCATGTACCAGGGCAACCAGATCTTGCCCACAGTTGGGGGCGGCATCTGTAAAATAGCCTCCACGCTGTATAATGTCATTGTGCTGGCCGACCTGCCGGTTGTCGAACGCCATCCTCACACAATGCTGGTGCCCTATGTTCCTCCTGGCCAAGACGCGACCATCAGCCGCGGCACGAAGGACCTCAAATTCCGGAACCCTCACCCGCTACCCCTCGTCATCTGGTCGCAGAGCATCAACCGGACGCTGTTTATCGCCGTCTACGGCCCTGTACCTGCCCCACCAGTCAGGTGGAGCCACCAGATTTTCAGCCGCGTTCCCCCGCCCTCAGTAAGGGTCCGGAACGGGAGCCTGCCCAATGGCAGTACCCGAACGGTCCAGGAGGGCTACGACAGCATGGGTGTGCGGAGCTGGGTGCTCGTCAGCTACCCAGACGGCAGGAATATTCGCAAGAACATGAGCGTTGACTACTATCAGGCCATGCCGAGGATCATAGAGATCAACCCATAGGGTCCGGCGGCCATTGCCGAGGCGTTCGATCGGAGGCAGCGAGGCATTGAACACGATGCTGATGAGCTTATTCAGCAGTATCGCCTGGGGCGTTGCACCTATCTTCGGATGGCTCGGTCTCCGGCACGTCGGGCTCTTGCAGGGTATGGCCATCCGCACGGCTGTCACGGCCGCATTTGTATTCGGCACATTATTCGCCGCTGGCGCGCGCGGCGTACTGTCATCCGCCAGTCCGAAAGACTTCCTCTTCATCGCACTGGAATCGCTCCTGGCAACGTTCGCCGGAGACCTCGCCTACTATGCTGCGTTGAAATACGGGGGAGCCGCCACCACAGCCAGCATCCTTGCCGTGTCCCCCGTGGTGACACTGTGGCTTGCCGTCGTGCTGTTGCGAGAACGGGTGTCGACGATCCAGATAGTGGGCACCGCCTTCATCTTTGTCGGCCTGCTACTGGTGGCTGGAAACCCTTTCCACAGCTAACCCCACAGAGCCACGCCCGCGAAAACGCACCCTCTCTGCCTGACCCTGTGCTCGGCCACGGCTGTCTTGAACTCGACTCCGGACACTTCCCTCTTTGCGAGAGCCTCTCCTACCATGGTCTGTAGGCGCAACTCCAGTGTCTTGCCGGGCACCGCGCCGGAAGCTTCCATGATAACCCCGTAGGACCCAGGGATGATGCCGATCCCGACGCCTGCGGAAATGATCTGGTCCTCTACCTCGCTGCAGATGTGGCCGAACGCAATGGGCAGCAGCGAACCGGGCACCAGCACGAGGTCGGCCCGGTTCTTCTCTTCGAGACCGGGCGGCAGAATGCTGCTCAGCTTGATGAGGTTCGTGTTGCCCACTCCGGAGTTGAGCAGTGCCTGGTCAAAGGCGTTCAGGGCTGTACCACCCTCACCCGAGCCGGTCACCATGGTGTAATACTTCAGCTCGGCAAGGATCAAGCGGCTCACCTCCATGACTTTCGGCACATCTTATGTGCGGCTGGAGCCCGTTGGTGATTGTCCTGCCGCCAGTTGCGGAATCCAGGCGCGTCCGCTAAACCCGCAGTTCTCAGCGGCTTCCGCCGCAAATAGGGTTTAGGTGGTGAGCTCGATGATATTCGTCATCAGGTCGAGATGGGGTCTCAGACTGGCGCTGCTGGCTGCTGCAGCGCTTATCACCCTGGGGACAACCGGTCTGGGGTTGGTCGTCACTACGTGGCACGCCGATGGGCCTGTGGGCCGTGTGCCCGGTGTCTCCGGCGCTGTGGCCCTGACATTCGACGACGGGCCCGACCCCAGGAATACCCCCGCCATCCTGGACATCCTCGCCAAGTACGGCGCGCACGCCACGTTTTTCTCCGTCGGCAAAGAGGTTGAGAACTTCCCCGACATCACCAGGAGGGCGGTCGCCGAAGGACATGAGATCGGTTCACATTCCTATTCCCATGCACGGCTAACGACCCTCAGTGTCGACCGCTTTGCCGAGGAACTCGACCGGTCCGAGGAGGCCGTGATGAAAGCGGGCGGCAGGAAGCCGGTGTGCTTCCGGCCTCCCTACGGGGCATTGACGCCCGGCGCAATGAAGATACTTGCGGAAAGAGGCTATTACGTCGTTCTCTGGGTGTGCGAGAGCAACGACTGGGTCAGGATCAGCGAGGCGCAGATCGTTTCCCGTGTTCTGACGAATGTCCGGCCGGGCGCGATAGTCCTCATGCACGACGGCGGGGGGCCGAGGCCGAGGACCGTCGGGGCGTTGCCGAAGATCATAGAAGGACTCCTCGAGCAGGGATATCGCTGCGTCACCGTATCCGAGCTGATCAAGCTTGCCGAAGAGCGGTAGCAGTCTGCGTGGGCAGTCCGCCACGGGGCGGCCTTGATGCAGTTGTCCATCGCCACACTCGAATATGTCCGCCCGCCGTCCGCGACCGATCAGCCGCCCCTTTTCCATCTCTGGCGCCCTCAGCTCCTATCTCCCATATGATCTCATGATACCACCGCACCTGTGACGCCGACCGCGGCGCAGAAGGTCGGTCGCCTGGCTGTAGTGAATAGTCCCTGTCGTAAGACACGATTAGCTTGCAGGCCTTCCAAGGAGGAATACTCGTGGACGTTTACCAGTGGTACAACGAAACAACCGGAAAGCGCGTCGTCGATGCCCTGAAGAAGAACGGTTTCGATGCTATGTACTGTCCGGATGCTGCGGCTGCGGTGGGTGAAGTGATGAGATTCGTCAAGCCGGGCGCCAGAGTCGGCTTCGGCGGGTCCGTGACCACCAGGGACCTGAAGATCCCCGAAAAGGTCCGGGAGGCCGGAGGAGTGGTGCTTGATCACCAGGCAGCGGACCTCAGCGCGGAGCAGAAGGCGGAGGTCAGGCTTCAGCAGCTCACGAGCGATGTTTTCATCAGCAGCACAAACGCGCTGACCATCGACGGTGAACTTGTCAACGTTGACGGAACAGGCAACCGCGTTGCCGCCATGATATATGGTCCCAAGAAGGTCATCATCGTCACGGGTGTCAACAAGGTCGTCGCGGATCTGAACGCGGTGGCACCCGGATATGCAATGTCTACTCCGTCATGAGGAAGAAGCCGAGTTCGACGGATATCACTGTGCTGGTTGTGGGCGAGGCGCTGGGCTACTAAGGGGGACCGTGACATGACGCTTTCGCAGGCAGAGGCTACGCTCTTGTGCCGGGTCGACCCGGCGGAGATGCGGAGGCATGTTGAGTTTCTCTGCGGCTTCGACAAGACATCGGGAACTGAAGGAGAGGCCCGGGCGGCAAGGCATATCCTGGAGGCGCTCAAGTCCTATGGCGTTGAGGCTCACTCCTATACCTTCGACGCGTACTTGAGCTACCCGAAGGCCGCCGCCCTGACCGTCGAAGGCCTGGGTGCGATGCGTACCAAGACGAGGGCGTTCTCTCAATGCACCTCGGCGGGAGGCGTTGCCGGCGAGGTGTGTTATGTGCCGGGAGCCGTGGATATGTTCACAGACACAGAGACAGTCGAGCGGATAAGGGCCCTCGATCTCTCCGGGAAGATAGTTCTCAGCGAAGGTGGCGGCAGGCAGAACATGCTCGTCGCCCGCCAGAAAGGCGCGGTGGGCTACATCCACATGTGGCCGAGCGACGAGGACGTGATCCACGAGGGCATAGTCACGCCTGTCTGGGGCACGCCCACGCCGGACACCACCGGCACACTGCCCGGCATACCTGTGATTTCCATCACCAGAGGCGACGCACTCAAGATCAAGGCGCTGCTGGATGAGCGCAAGGCCGTGGCCCGGATCAGCACAGTCGTCGAGACCGGGTGGCAGAAGGTGACCCTGACGGAAGCGGTCATTCCCGGCAAGTCACAGGAATACGTCCTGATAGGCGGCCATTTGGACTCGTGGCACCTCGGTGCGACCGATAACGTGACGGGCAACGTCGCATGCCTTGAGCTGGCCCGTGTGCTGAACCTGCACAAGGCGGAACTTGTCCGCGGCGTCAAGATCGCATGGTGGCCAGGGCACTCGACTGGCCGGTATGCGGGGTCCACCTGGTATTGCGATAAGTTCTGGCAGGACTTGAGGGACAACTGCGTCACCTATATCAACATAGACTCGCCCGGGGTGCTCGGGGCCTATGACTATTCGGCCGTCACCGCTGTGGCAGAGAATGAACAGTTCGCCGCCGAAATCGTTCGCGAAGTCACCGGGCAGACCCCGGTGGCAGAACGCCCGACACGCGCCGGGGACCAGTCTTTCTGGGGCCCAGGGATTCCCTCGCTCTTCATGCTGCTCTCCAACAGGCCCCCCGGCCAGCGGGCTCAGGTCGGCGGGTCAGGCATGGGCTGGTGGTGGCACACCGAGGAAGACACCCTGGACAAGGTCGAGATGGGAGTCCTCGAGAAGGACTGGAAGGTGTACGCTCTAGCGGCATACAGGCTCTGTACCTGCGATCTGCTGCCCCTGAAGCCATCGGGCCCGGCTCGTGAGATCAAGATGGCCCTTGAGTCAATGTGCCAGGGTGCGCCTTCGTTCGACATGGCGCCGGCGCTGGCCTCGGCAAAGGCCCTGCTGGAGACCGCCGTCCGGTTCGAAGCGGCTCTGGAGAAGCTTGTGCAGGCCGGTGAATCGATCGCCGGCCCGGCCCTGGCGAAAGCGAAATCCGTGGCGAACCAGGTGATCCTTCAAGCGATCAAGACTCTGACGCCGGTGCTCTATTCGCCCACAGGCTGGTTCGAACACGGGCCTGCCACCCCGATCAAGCCTGTCCCGCAGCTTGAGCAGGTGACTCGCGCCGACAAGATGGACCCGTCCTCTGACGAATACAGGTTCCTGGTTACAGCGCTGGTCAGAAAGCGTAACTCGGTGGTCTGGGCACTCACTGAAGCGCGGCGTGCGCTCGAGCAGTCGATAGTCATGAGCGTGGCCGACGTGCTGCGCGTCGGGGCCCGGCGGAGGTAGGGTGCTTGGCCCTTCGGCCGTTCACCAGCGTTTCGGCCGCGTGCCGGGCGCTGGCACTACGCCGGCGCTACTCCTTCTGCCCCGCGAAGAACCGGTACTGGGCCCTGCGCTCCTGCGCCTCTTTCGTCGCCTTCTCGAACAGCACCTTCGCCACGTCCGGGAACTGCCTCGTGAGGGATGCGTACCGTACCTCACCCATCAGGAAGTCCTGGTAGCCCGCGGTTGGCTCAGGCGAGTCAAGAGTCAACGGGTTCTTGCCTTCCTCGACCAGCGCGGGGTTGTAGCGGTACAGCGTCCAGTAACCGGCGTTGACAGCCTTCCTGATCTCGAGCTGGCTCTGCGTCATGTCAATACCGTGGTTGATGCAGGGCGAGTACGCTATGACGATGGACGGACCGGGATACTTCTCGGCTTCCACCAGCGCCTTAACCGCCTGCGCCGGGTTGGCGCCCAGGCCGATCGAAGCGACGTAGATGTAGCCGTATGTCATGGCGATCAGGCCCAGATCCTTCTTCTTGGTCGTCTTGCCCGCAGCGGCGAATCGTGCCACCGCGCCGGTCGGCGTGGCCTTCGACGACTGCCCGCCCGTATTCGAGTAAACTTCTGTGTCGAGCACCAGCACATTCACGTTTGCGCCGGACGCGAGCACATGGTCCAGGCCGCCGTACCCGATGTCGTATGCCCAACCGTCTCCGCCGATGATCCACACAGACTTCTTGACCAGGTTCGACTCGAGAGACTTGATGCCCGATAGGACCGGCCGCACGCTTGCGTCCGCCGACATCAGCTCCTGTGTGAGCAGCGCCCTGATCCTCGACGCCGCATCCCTGGACTTCTCGTAGTTGTCCTTGCCCGCAAGCCATTCCTCGAGCGCTTTCTGCAGCTCGGGCGAGATGTTGGAGGCGATCGCCTCCTTCGCAAGGCTCTCAAGTCTCTTGACCTTCTCGGTTGTCGCGACGGCCATACCGAAACCGAACTCGGCGTTATCCTCAAACAGCGAGCTGGCCCATGCGGGACCCTCCCCCGCACGGTTGGTCGTGTACGGGCAGGTCGGCGCACTGCCGCCGTAGATGGAAGAACAGCCGGTGGCGTTGGCGACGATCATGTGGTCGCCGAACAACTGCGTGACCAGCTTGACGTATGGTGTCTCGCCACACCCGGCGCAGGCGCCGGAGAACTCGAAGAGCGGCTGCTTGAACTGGCTTCCCTTGACCGTCTCCGGGTTGAACGGGTTGCGCTCCGGGAGCGCGCTCACGAATTCGTAGAACCGCTCCTGCTCAGCGACCACTTCGTCGAGTGGCTTCATAGTGAGCGGCTTCTCTTTGGCCGGGCAGTACGAGACGCAGTTGCCGCAGCCTGTGCAGTCCAGCGGCGAAATCTGTATCCGGAACGAGAGGCCCTGTGCCTCTCTGCCTATCGCTGGCTTCGACTGGAACCCTGCGGGCGCCTTAGCTGCCTCCTCGGCGGTCAACAGGTACGGCCTGATGACAGCATGCGGGCAGACGATCGAGCACTGGTTACACTGTATGCAGGTCTTCGGGTCCCACACTGGGACTTCCGCCGCGACACCACGCTTTTCGAACTTAGAAGTCCCGGTTGGCACGATCCCATCAGCATTGAAAGCGCTGACGGGAAGATCGTCGCCCTGCAGCGCCAGGACGGGCCGGATCACGTTGACGACATACTCTGGATCGCCCGATGCCGCAGCCGCCTGGTCCACTGCATTCGCCCACGACTCCGGGTACTTGATCTCCTCAAGAGCCTCCAGCGACCGGTCAACAGCATCGAAGTTCATCTGTTTGACCTTTTCGCCCCTGTGGCCGTAGGTCTTAACGATGGCGTCTTTGATGTAATTCACCGCATCGTCGGCGGGTATGACGCCGGCGATCTTGAAGAACGCCACCTGCATGGCGACGTTTATCCTGCCGCCCAGCCCAACCTCGTGCGCGATCTTGTGCGCGTCGAGATTGTAGAACCGGACCTTGTTCTTTGCGATACCCCGCTTTATCTCAGCTGGGAGCCGGGTCTCCATCTCCTCAACCGTCCACGGCGAGTTGAGAAGGAACGTCCCGCCTGGCTTGATCCCTTGCAGGATTCTGTAGTGGCCGAGGAACGCCGGGTTATGGCACGCGATGAAATCGGCCTGATCTACGAGGTAGGTCGACTTGATCGGCGACGTGCCGAAGCGCAGGTGGGACACTGTTGTCCCGCCGGACTTCTTTGAGTCATAGACGAAGAAGCCCTGGGCGTACATGTCCGTGTGGTCACCGATTATCTTGATGGAGTTCTTGTTCGCGCCCACGGTGCCGTCCGAACCCAGGCCCCAGAACTTGCAGCGTACCGTGCCTGCCGGCACAACAAACAGGTCCTCTCTGATGTCGAGCGAGAGACCCGTGACGTCGTCGTTGATGCCCACGGTGAAGTGGTTCTTTGGCGACCTGGAAGCCAGGTTGTCCAGGACCGCTTTGACCATCGAGGGCGTGAACTCTTTTGAGCTGAGGCCATAGCGGCCGCCGACCAGGACCATATTGTTCCGCCCACCCTCAGTGAGCGCGGTAACGACATCCTGGTAGAGAGGTTCGATTCCTGCCGGGTCCTTTGTCCGGTCGAGCACGGCGATCCGCTTACACGCGCGCGGCAGAGCCGCCAGGAAATGCCTGTTCGAGAACGGCCTGTACATCCGGACTTTGACAACGCCGACCCTCGCACCTCGCGACGCCAGGTGCGTGCATGCTTCATCGGCCGCCTCCGCGCCGGAGCCCATTATCACGATGACATCCTCGGCCTCCGGGTGGCCGGCATAGTCAAACAGGCCGTAGTGCCTGCCGGTCAGGGCGCCGGTCCTCTTCATGACGCTCTCAACAACGGCCGGGATCGCCTGGTAGTACTTGTTCCGGGCCTCGGTGGACTGGAAGTAAATATCGGGGTTCTGCGCGGTGCCCCTCTGCGTCGGATGCTCGGGATCCATGGCCTTTTGGCGGAAAGCATCGAGCGCCTGAGCATCCACCAGTTTGACCATGTCCTCATACTCGATGCCATCGATCTTCTGTACCTCGTGCGACGTGCGGAAGCCATCAAAGAAGTGCATGAACGGCACCTTGGATTCGAGCGCGGCAAGATGCGAAACCAGCGCAAGATCCATTGCTTCCTGCACTGAGCCGGAAGCGATCATCGCGAAGCCAGTCTGTCTGCATGCGTTAATGTCCTGGTGATCGCCGAAGATCGAGAGGGCGTGCGTCGAGAGAGACCGCGCGGATACATGAAAGACGCCGGGCAGCAATTCACCCGAGATCTTGTACATGTTGGGTATCATGAGGAGAAGTCCCTGTGAAGCCGTGAATGTGGTGGCCAGGGCACCGGTCGCGAGCGCGCCGTGTACGGCCCCTGCCGCGCCTCCCTCCGACTGCAGTTCCACGACCCGCGGGACAAGACCGAAAGCGTTCTTCTTGCCGTTGGCTGCCCACTCGTCGTAGAGCTCAGCCATCGGAGATGACGGCGTTATCGGGTAGATCGCGGCAACCTCGGACAATGCGTATGCTACGTGTGCTGCTGCCTGGTTTCCATCAACTGTCATCTTCATCTGGCAAAAACTGCCTCCCTGAGTGTACTTGAAAGAAGTGCGACCTGTACCAATTCGCGTTCGAGCTTGATATTCCTTTCACAAATGCAGTGCCGAGTGCCTGCTAACATAGCTTCAAGGATAGCAAAACGAGAAGCATTGGACCAGTGGCAAATTGAGGCTTGAGTAAGCGCCGCAGACAGGAACTTGTTCCGCCGTGGGCGGCATACACAGGAACTTATCCACGCGAAATCGTACAGGCTACAAGGAAAGCCATTTGTGACCTCGCATATGCACCGGAGGTGAAAGCAGATGTGGGATATCCGGGAACCTGAAGCGTACCGGCTGCTCGCGGACCTGATCGCTATCGACTCGACGAACCCGAGCCTTGTGCCGGGCGGAGCCGGTGAGCAGAAAATCGCCGAGTTCATCGCCGATTACCTGAAAGACGCAGGGTTCGAATCGTACCTGGATCAAGTGCAGCCGGGCAGGCCCAACGTTATCGGTGTGATGCCGGCCAGTGAGCACAGCGGAGTGGGGCGGCCCGGACAGCATGGGCTCATCATCAACGGGCACACAGATACGGTGAGCACGGCCGGGATGGAGTACGAACCACTTGTCGCGCGGCGCGACGGCGATGCTGTGCACGGGCGCGGGTCGGTGGACATGAAAGGCGGCCTTGTGATGGCCTTGCTGGCCATGCTGGCAGTCAAGCGCGCCGGCATAAGGCTCCGTCGCTCCGTGCTTTTCACGGGTGTCGTGGATGAAGAATACGCGAGCATAGGCTCAGAGGATGTTGCCAGGCGGTACAAGGCCGGTGCGGCAATCATCACTGAGCCGACGGGGCACGGCCTTACGATCGCTCACAAGGGCTTTGCCTGGGTGTCTGTTGAGTCCATAGGCAAAGCCGCTCACGGCAGCAGGTATTCCGAAGGGATAGACGCTATTGCGAAGATGGGCAAGGTGCTTGTAAAGGTCGAGGATATGGGCAAAGCCTACCTCGCGGAGCCGGAACACCCGCTGTGCGGTTACAAATCCGTCCACGCGTCACTGGTAGAAGGCGGCACAGAGCTGAGCACGTACCCGGCATACTGTAAGGTCCAGTTCGAACGCCGGACGCTTCCAGGCGAAGACCCCGGCGAGATCGCCGCGGAACTGGAGGGAATCTGCGAGGCTCTCGGGCGAGAAGACCCGCAGTTCAGGGCCAGGGTCACTCTCGACTTGACGCGCAACGCTTACGAGGTCTCTAAGGACGAGCCGATAGTCGCTGCTATTGCCGCGGCCTACAAGGAAGTCATGGGTCAGGACGTCGAGTACGGTGGAGGGTCCGGCTGGATGGATTCCGCGCTTCTCGGCGCAGCCGGAATCCCGACTGCCATCTTCGGGCCCGGCGGCCGGGGCGGGCATTCCGGCAAAGAATGGGTATCCATGCAGTCCATCCTTGTGGGCGCGGAGATTCTTGCCCGGACCATCGCATCTTTGTGCGGAGACTGACTGTGCCAAAGAGACGCGAGGCTACTACGGAAATAGATCTTCATGGGATGAGGACGCAGGAAGCGCTGGACTACGCAGTCACCATTCTCAACGCGAACCTCGGCTCATGCGTCAAGGTCGTTCACGGATATGGGTCGGGTGGTACCGGGGGCGATACGAAGCAGGCGCTCAGGTCACTGCTGCGACGGTACCCTCACAGTGTGAGGTTCATTCCCGGTGAAGAAACGGAAGGCAACCCCGGCTGCACGCTCGTGTATCCTGAGCGGCAGATTCCCAGGTCCAGCACGAACCTCTGGGAATCCATCCTGGTGTTTTGCGCGATTCCGAGGACCGAAGCAGAGATAGTCAAGCACTTTGGTGAGCCCGCACGCGGCGACGTCCTGCAGGCGCTAGGGCGGCTCGAAGGGACCGGACGCCTGGTCGTCACACTGAAGAACGGGAAGAAGTATTACCTGGCGTAGGCGCCTACACCAGGCGCGCCTTGAACACGCCTGTCAGCCCTTCCCGCTGTATGCGCTCATGTATGGCCTCCGGGTCTGTGGAGTACAGACCCTTATCCTTCATGTGCTCGAAGAACACAGAGCCCGCGAAAGTGTAGCTGTTGCTGAGCCCTTCTTCAGTCGCCATCGCCTTTCCGCTCTCGCTGATGAACTCTCCCGTCGCCGTTGACCGCGGAAGGCCCAGCAGTGGCATCCCCAGGGCGCGCCTGACTGCGTTGTGGCCTGCCAGCGTCCCGGTGACTATCGCCTCCGTGTGTCCTACGAGCACGCCCGCCTTTTCCCCGCCGCAGAACAGGTTCTGCACGCCTTCAACTTGCAGGAACATGTTCCTGGGCGCGAGCGCCAGGAACCGTATCGAGTTACCCCTTCCCCCGGAGTACGGGTCCACGTACCTGGCCCTCTCAAAGCCTGCCAGTGAACGCAGGTCCTCAAGCGGGAAGTAGGGACTCATCAGCTTGGCATGGCCAGTGTCCAGCAGCACCACACTTTCGGCGTACTCCGGCAGCGCATACTGCTGGCAGGCCTTGACGGCAAGCTTCGAGCGGTTGATCAGGGTCTCGGGTATCTTCTGGACGTAGACCCCCGTCTTGTCAAGCGTCTTTTGGATGGCCGGCGCCAGCGAGTCCTTGGCGACCTTGCAACTCCCGCTCATTGCTCCGTAGACATCCGGGGCCTTTATGGCCTGCGCCTCGTGGATACCCATGCGCGCCACTATGCTCACGCGGGGGCCGAATGTCGGGCAGCGCTGGATGCACATGGCGCAACCATTGCCGTACCGGGTACAGTTGCCCATCGGGCCGGAGGTGCCGGTGGCGTCCACGAAGACGTCGCCGCTCGTGGCCTGCCCGCGCTCGGTTTTCACGCCCACCACTCTCGTGCCGTCTCGCTCGACATCGACCACGCGTTCAATGAGGTGGATGTTCACGCCTGCCCTGGTCAAGTGATCAAGCACCGCTGGCTCGATCCGGTGAACGTCGTACAGGCTGGCGTGCTGGTGGCCGGGGAAGGTGATGCCCCGGTGCCTCGAATTCTTGTCTGCGATCCTGAACAGGTCGCCCCCGCCCATGGCGATGAGTTCCTCGGTAGCGACGAACCGCCCGTTGTTGCGCATAATTCCTCCAACAAGTCCGGCGCCCAGCAACATGTCTGTCTTCTCAAACATGTGAACCTCAGCCCCAGCCTTTGAGGCCGCCAGAGCTGCAGCGCACCCGGACCAGCCACCGCCGACTACTATGACCCTTGGTTTCACGAAACAGCACCTCCGCTGGGGAAACTCAACGAATCCATGGAGGGCGCCGCCTTGCAGAGTTTGATGATCTCGCCGCCCACGTTTCCGTAGCATGTGCCGCATATGCCCTCGCCGCAGCACATCAGCGTGTTGTTCGTGTATGCCTGCCGCGATGCCGGCAGGGACGCGGTCACGATGTCCCGTACCATGCGGTGCTGCACGTCAGGGCCGGCGCTGACCACCAGATCCCACGGCCTTGACTGCACCAGATCCGTGATGTCCTGGAGGCTATGGTCCGGCTTACGGGGCAGTTCCACAATGTTGATCCCGCCCGCATCCATCCACTCCCCGGTGAACAGGGCTCCGGCGGGGCCCGGACCGCAGGCCAGGGTCACTCCCGTGCCCCGGCGCGCGAGGTAGCAGGCCACATGGGCTCCTCGACCCTGCGAGATTCCCTTGGCTACGACAAGGGCGCTGTGTGCTGGGATTTTCAGGTTTTCAAGCCCGATCATCCCGCTGAAGTAGGGTCCGCGGCAGGCAAACAACGCCTGCTCGGCGTCGAGCGCTGCGGTTTTCGGGCCGACGTCCTGGACAGCAAAGTGGATCTGGCACCCGCCGGACGTGACCTGCATTACTGATAGTGGAACGTCGAATACCTGTGGCCTGCTCGCGGGTCTCAGGAAGACAAAGCTACCCGGGGCGCGCAGGCTACGCCCGAGCCAAGGGGGGACGGAAACCGTTAGGACGAAAGCATGATTGCCTACGGCAGTCTTCCGCACCAGTCTGGACTCAACAGTGTCCCGCAGCGCACGGGCAGACATGCCGTTCCAGCGGTACTCGGAGAAGATGCACGATCCGGTCCAGGTGCACTCGCAGCGCTCCTGGCCGGAGAGGAGGGAGCAGTTGACGCAGCGCGCCACCTCGGCAAGGTAACACGGGCAGAACTCGCTGCCTGCGTCGCAACATAGGTGGGAAGTCCATGGAGCCATCGTCACACCTCGCATGCCGGCGGTACCATAGGCGCGGCACGATGCCAGCCGGCTGGTGCCCTGAGCCAATAACACAGGTAGCGATGTACTCTATGGTGGGGGGTACAAAAGCGTGACAGAACACACAGGGGTCAAGCGTAGCAACTGGCCGCGCTACTCCAGCCCCAGTTCCCGCAGCTTCTCGGGTGCCGGACGGCCAAGCTCGTCCCACCCGCGGAAGACGTAGTACTCGTTCAGCATCTGGCCGAAGTTCGGGAGGTAGCCCGCTGCCCCACCGTCCGGTCTTGGCAGACCGAGCATCCTGGGCGGCAGAGTATCATCCTTGCGGCTTATCCCGAGCCGGGTCGAGTAGAGCCTCTTCAAGTTGTAGATCCGCTCGCCGGCCTTGAGGAACTCATCTACGGTCATATCCCAACCGGTGACCTGGTTGAGCCATGAAACCAGCTGCGACGGCTGGATCCCGCCGCCGCCCGTGACGATGAACTTGCAGACCTTGAGCGAATCAAGCAGCGACATGAGGTCCTGCATCTTCGCAGCCAGGATGCCCTTACCTTCGCTTTCGGCCCTGTCCAGTGTCTCCGGGTACCCGAGTTCCGGCATCTTGAGCGTCAGCTCGACAGGGTAGGAGAGAGACTGCAGGTGGCATGCGCCCCTGCTCGCGGTCGCGTAAGACACGGCCGTGCTGGCGAGAGCGCGCGGGTCGTGGGCGGGCAGCTCCAGCCCCTTCACGTGGATCGCGAACTCCGTGGCAATCCCGCCTATGGCCTCAGCCGCAGCCTTCACACCACGCCCGAGGATGATGCCGAGCCCACGCTGCTCCCCGATCTGCCGCACCATCTCGACCATGGCCCCGGCACAACCCCACTCAAGCGCCACACCGCACGTGTCTTGGCGCGTGATCAGCCCGTGCTCGTAGCACTCCATCGCGAAGGCGATGATCCCGCCCGCGGATATGGTGTCCATGCCGTACTGGTTGCAGAGCTGGTGGGCAAGCGCCACAGCTTCCAGGTCCGACACCTCGCAACAAGATCCCAGCATTCCGATAGTTTCGTACTCGGGCCCTGCGCCCTTGACGCCGGCGAAGGGGCCTTCCTTGACCTCGACGACCCTGCCGCAGCCCACCGGGCACGCAGCGCAGTAGTACCTGCCTGTGAGGATGGTGTCGGTCATGCGGGGCCCGCTTAACTTCTCCGCGCCCTCTTCCCACCGGCCGCCGCGCCAGTTCTTCACGGGCAAGTCGCCCGAGTGCTCGGCCGTCAGAGTCCAGTTGGCCGTGCCGTAGAGATGCCGCGCCTTCATCTTCTCGACCATTCCAGGCAGGATGGCCCGGATGGAATCCGCAAGGCCCTTCGCGTCGTAGACCGGCACTTCACGCTGGCCGTAGCAGGCGACAGCCTTCAGGTTCTTGGAGCCCATCACCGCGCCGAGGCCACACCGGCCTGCGGCGCGCGCATCGCGCCCGTCGGTTATGATGGAGGCTATCCGGACAAGTTTCTCGCCCGCCGGGCCAATGCTCATCACGCAGGCCTTGCCATGAGTCTCCGCTTTGACCTTCTCATCCAGCGCGTAGGTGTCGAGCCCCCAGAGGTGCCCGGCGTCGCGGAATTCCACCTTGCCGTCATCGAGCCACAGGTAGGTGGGCTTCTCTGCCCGGCCGCGGATGATCCAGCCGTCGAAGCCGGCGCGTTTCGACATCACGCCCCATGTGCCGCCGACGTCGGATTCTGCGAATATGCCTGTGAGCGGCGACCGCGAAAGGACCGAGTGCCTCCCGGAAGTCGGGACGCGCGTCCCGGTCACCGGCCCTGTCATGACGACAAGCACATTGTCCGGTCCCAGCGGGTCAGTCGCCGGCCCGGTCAGGTCATAGAGAATCCGCGTGCCAAGCCCACTGCCACCGATGTACTTCCGGAGAGTTGCCTCATCAATTGGGTAGTCATTGACTTGCCTTGTTGTCAGGTCAATGTCCACGATTCTACCTGTAAACCCATATTGCACCAGTGGTCACCTCTGTTGGTTTCATCCTCCTGCGAGGGGGGAAAGGATGTGTATCATGCAACCGTCGGGAATCTGGTCCTGAAGTCTGAGCAGGCGCCCGTCACAGAAAAACGCAGCGCTCCTGATGCTGGCATGGGCGTGGGCGTCACCCTCACCGGCTATTGAGACTTGACTCAGCAGGTGAGTTATGGCGGCTTCCAGGGTGAAAGGACCGGAGCCCGGGATTTCCAGGATAACGCTATCCCGGCCCGCAAACCTGCTGAACTCGCCTCTGAACCTGAATGTCACAGACATGCTGTGGGTCTCAACCTACCTGTCATATTCCCAGCAAGAACAGGCATCCGTGCCCGCCGGCTGGGTATCAGTTCGCCAAGAACCACTGTCCACCTCTTGCGGATGCTCCACCAAGCCACAGGAACTCGAGCGCAGGTGTCCAAATCCCCTTCATATGGCATAAATGCAAATAGCAGTCACCTGCGAAATCACGGCTCACAAACCACAAACATGGTGCGTAGGAGGAACACTATGGCACACACCTTCGGCTGGCCCGACGTGCTCCCGAGGGCAATACACAAGTCGCTCCGGAAGATCGCCCCGCTGGACCCCTGGTTCGAGATTTACGAGATATCAGATGGTGTTTTGGCTATCGTTGAGCCCTTCCATTTCGAGGAGACCATATCGTTCCTGGTCCAGGGTAGCGAGAAAGCTGTGCTCATAGATACGGGCATGGGTGTTGGGGATATTCGCGCTGAGGCGCAGAGGCTAACATCGCTTCCCATCGCGGTTATCAACACGCACTGGCACTACGACCACATCGGCGGGAACTACCAGTTCCGGGATGTTTGGGCCTATGATAACGACTTCGAAGTGGGGAAAATGGAGCGTGGCATGACGGTGGCGGAGGCATCGCCGCAGATGTCACCCAATCGCGTCTGCAGGCCCTTGCCCGCCGGCTTTGACCCGAGCAACTATGAGATACGGAGGTGCGCTGTCACCAGGCGGCTCAGGCACCTCGAGCAGGTAGACCTCGGGCAGCGCAGCCTGATAATCCATCACACGCCGGGCCACAGCCCGGGCGGGATATGCCTTTTCGACACAGAGGACCGGATACTCTTCACCGGCGATACCTACTACCCGGGCACCATGTACGCAAACCTTCAGCGCAGCGACTTCAGGACGTTCCTGTCGTCAATAAAATACCTGGCAGGCCTCGTGAAGGACGTATCCTTCCTGGCCACGTCACACAACGAGTCAAAGGTTGCATCAAGCGAGATCCGGGATGCGCTGAAAGGTTTCGAGCAGATCAATGCGGGCACGGCGCCCTACACTGTAGCCCGCGGCACCCGCATGTACAAGTTCGACAGGTTCCTTCTTGAGTGCCCAGACACTGAAAGCCCTGACAGGAGATGAGAAACGTGCGGGGAAAGACGCTGGGGGTCTCTGCACTGCATGACCGCGTTTCTGAAGCGAGAGGAGTAGCCCGGGCCCACGGCCACCAGAAGGAGGAGAACTGGCATGTCCTTGAAAGACAGCCCGCAGTACTATCACGTCGTACTTGAACGAATTCCGCCGAAGGCTTTTCCGGTATTTGAGGATGAAGACATGCAGAAAAGGGTCTGGGGCAGGCGCTGGGGAGTCTGGAACGACGTGGGCACGTTGAGAATGGTCCTGCTCCACAGGCCCGGCGACGAAATCAAGCAGATGACTGCAGACAAGTACGACCCGACGATTGAGGCATTGATAGATGACAGGGACCAGTGGTATTTCCGCTCAGACAAAGGCCCAGACCTTGAGCAGATGCAGCGGGAGCACGATGGCCTGGTCGCAGTGCTCCGCGAGCAGGGTGTCC